>Ga0209489_100776_pt1 | contig 63080 bp, 30 predicted proteins | sample SiratrowhiteBW_FD_187527 | JGI IMG/M metagenome (GOLD analysis project Ga0209489, IMG submission 187527) | Root nodule microbial communities of legume samples collected from California, USA - Siratro white BW (SPAdes) (version 2) | ecosystem: Host-associated > Plants > Roots > Nodule | place... | reverse complement strand
TATATATATATATATATATATCTAATATATATTCTCAAAATATATTTTTTTTTCACTGGATAGTTACGTCTACGACCAGTAACATCCAAATTCAATTTACTTGATCGTACTTACTACTGTTTTTGAGAATAATTGAAGATGCACATTTTTATTTTGGCCTACTCAATGAAAGCTATGATGCAATTATTCATCTTAGGTTATGTTTTATCTTTTTGACTATATGGAGATTCCAAGTGCTATCACAATCGTAAATAAGAATTTAAGTTCAAGTTCTCTTTGACTATGCCATCTGATCCATTGCGAGGAAACTTCAACAATTGTTGTCTATTCTCACGAATATATATTTTCTTGCAAATACGCATAACAAGAGATATTATAATTTTCTGAGCAATGTGTTTATCTTTTTTTATTAGATATTTTCGTTCATCAATTTGTTTCCTTTAATATTGTGCACATGATCTAATATTATTGTTGTATCTGTTTGTGTTTTTATGTAGTTTTTAATAAATAAGGAAAACAATAAGTTTTTGGAGATCTCATAAAGATAATCTCAATAATTTATAATATATAAGAAGATATAAATCTTATTTTGTAAATTGATTTTGTAATATTGAATTAAAGTTTGTTTAAAGGTTTGATGAGTAACGTATATATTATTTACCGAACCTGTATGTTATTGGATTATCTATAAATATCTTATCTCATTTAGGATATTTAGGTCTCAGTGTGAAGAGAATGTGTTCAACATTATACACCGACTAAAAGTAAGATTAATTCATAATATATAAATAAATGCAAATCTCATCTTACATGTAGATTTTATAAGATTAAGTTAGGTTATTTACTTCTTAATAAAAAAATTAAAAATAATAAATTTGATAGATAATTTAAAAATATATTAACTTCAATTTTGACAAAGGCATAAAACTATTCCTAGATTATGAGACATGTGACTTTTTCATAAACTACAAGATATTTTAGATTACACCAATTGATATCATAGAGATCATTGTGACGTGGTATAAATTTGATCTAAGCCATATAATTGTATAGACTTATCTTGCCATTAATGTGACATTGGCAATGAGTTGAAACAAGCTTAAAGCATCGAAACAGGGCTACATAGCTGGCTTGTTCAACAAATGAAAAGTAGAAAAAAAAAGAAAAAAAGAAAAGCTATTACATCCAATCATTCACCCATCTCCACTTTAAAAGTGTCTTTTTACGAAAATCTTAAGAAAGTAATTCATCTTTTACCTTGTGTTTGGATAAGGTATTTTAAGGATTATTTTTTTTAGAAGATTTGAAATATTTTATCCCAAAATATGTTGTTTGAATAAGAAAATTTGAAAGAAATTAAGATTCTATAATTTTATTAGAGTAATTGGATTACTTAAAATTAAAGTTTTTTAATTCTACTCAAAAAGTAAGATTTTTTTTTACATATAAATTCACGTTAGGTATTATTATAAACTTTGACATCTCAACTGGGTTGATATCCTAAAGATCAACAATCATATATCATGATATGAAACATATTATTAAAATGAAAAAGAAAATATACAAAACCATAGGAGACTAGGCCAAACTCATAGTAAGAAAAGATGATAAATACTCTCCAACCAAGCTAAACAAAACGAAATAGAGAGAGTTGATACCTATTATAAAAAAATTCTAATTTAATAACAACAGGTAAATCATCATACCATAGTTTGGGTTGGCCTAGACCTAAGCTTATTTATCTCGACCTGGGTCAACTCAAATCAACCTAATCTGGGATCGACCCAAGTTAGTTTTACATAGACTCGACTTGGTGTTTCGGCCCAACACAGGCCCAACTCGACTTGGCTAAACTTGACTCGATTTGTTTCGGTCCCACCAGGGTCCAACCCAACCTGGACCTTACCAATTGGACTATACCGAACTTGAATTGACCAAGCCTAGCCTAACTTGATGTAACATGATCCACCCCAACTTGGCTTGACTTGGACCTAGTCGAATTAACTCGATCTAGGCTAGCCAACATAGCATCAACCTTGGCTCGACTTAACCTGGTCTTAATCGGGCTAGGCTCAACTTGGTCTTGATCGGACTAGAATCCACTTAAACCTAGGCCAACTAGGCTAAATGTGAGTTAGCCCTAACTTGAATGAACATGGAACTATGCCGACTCGACTAAATGTAAACTTGCCTTGACTTGATTGGACCTGAGCTTGGGACGACTAGACTCGACCTAGGTCTAGACAAACTTAGCTCGAATTAGACCCGGGCCAACTCGACTCAACCTGGATCCAGACTGACTCAACTTAAACGGGACTCCGATCGACATAGCTTGGCTCTGATCTAATGATTCAGCTTGACCTTGCATGAGTCTAATTGGGTGTTATTTTACTTGACTCTGACCCAATCTAACATTTCATATCTTGAAAATATTCTCGTTTGATATAAATTAAAAAAAGTGTTTTGCAAATATAAAATGAAAAAAAAAATACTAAAGAACTTTAATAAAGAAAATAACATTTATATCTATTGCAAAAGAGTATCCATATTTATATTTTTAAACTTTTAACAATTATTTTATATTTAAATAATTTTTTGGCTTCGGTTGAATTGAAATACTTATCCAAATACGAAAATTAAACTTCATTTTTGAATTGCCTTATCCAAACAAAACATTTAAAAAATAAAACAATTTGAAATGAGATCAATTCAATTAAATATATTTATATACCTTAGAAATTGTGAAATTCCCTATCCAAACACAAGATTAAAGAATTAAAAATGATTTATGACAAAATATGATGTTTGAGTATTTTTTTTAAATAAATTAAAATTTTAAATTTTATTAAAATAATTGGATTACATAAAATTAGAAAATTTCAAAATTTACTCATAAGAATTTAAAACTCTTCATATTTTCAAATTCGTGTTTCGTTCTTCTTAGTTTCCCCTCAGCTTAATTTTGGTAGGAATGTCATCAGTTTGACTAAGATTGAGATATTGTAGATGATTAATGTTTTTTTTTTATTGATTTTAATAGGAGTTATTTGGGATTGAATTTGTTAGATTTTTTTGTTGTAGACGAGATATGTTATTTTTTATCAATAGTTGCTAGTATTTCTTTTCTAATGTTAACTATGAAACTTTCGGCTAACATTAATTAGGATTGTTTAATATCAATTAAAGTCATTCACAAACTGTTGTTAGAGGAGTTCAAGCTCAAGTCCTTGAGTATACAAAGACACCGTCACTATATCATATTCAATTTTCTAATCATATATTTATTATTATTATTCTTATTATAATTATTATTATTATTATTATCATTTTTAAATAAAATAATAATAATAATAATCATATTAATAATAATATTCATAATAATATTAATATTATTAAAAATATCATTAATAATATTATTAATATAATTAATAATAGTATTAACAAAATTAATAAAAATAATATAAATAATACTAATAATATAATATTAATAATATTAATATTAATATTATTAATAAAATTAATATTAATATTAAAAATAGTAATGATAATAATAGTATTGACCATATTAATAATAATTATATTATTATTAATTATATCAATAATGATATTAGAAATATTAATAATTTTAATAATAACAATAATACTAACATTGTTATTAATAATAATATTATTAATGATAATAATAATAACAATGATATTAATAATAAAAATAAAAATAATAAAAAATATTAAATATATAAAAATAATTTTACTAATTGTATAATGTTAATAATTATAATAATAATTTTAATAAAATTAATTATTAATATTATTTACGAACAAATCCGTAGGTAAAACATAGGGATCCAATATGTAATTACTTGTGGATTTTTTTATAGATCCGTAGCTAAAAGTTGTAAGTAATACTAAATTTATTTACGAATTAGGATTTGTATGTAATTATCTACTAATTTTTCCATAGACAAAATTCATAAATAAAATTTCCATAAAATAGATTTGTACATAAAATATGTAAATAATATTAAATTTACTTATAAATAAAAATCTGTATATAATAATTTGTAAATAAATTAATTTTTTTTAGTGGATTAACATCAACCGAGAAAAAGTTTTGCAAATATAAGATTAAAAGAAAAATTTTAGAAGCTTTGACAAGACAATAACATCAATTAAGTTCGACTACTAAAGATTATCAATGTTAATATTTTTTTGAATTTTTAACAACTATTTGATATTTAAAAATATTTTTTGAATTTTATGATAATTAAAATACTTTCATCTAAAAGAGAAAGTTAAAATTCTTTAAATTAAAATTACATTATCCAAATAAAACATTTTAAAGATAAAAAAATTTAAAGTAAAATTAATTCAAAATCAATATATTTAAATGTCTTAAAAATTCTAAAATTTTCCATTCAAATATAAAGATAATAATACTTTCGTGTATGCCAGTAGCCTAATTTTGATTTACATAGCTAGGTCATTAGAAAGTACAATAAATCCAGAAAAAATATCGATCTTTTTTTTTTAATTTTTATTACTTAAATCTTACAGATTTACAGGTTGGAATTGCTGCAATTTTGATTTGGCATTGTAAAGATTGAGAAGTGTTGCAGTATGTTGCTACACTTGAATATTTGACAAAGAATCTCACGCTTCCAAGCTGTATGCATACTCTTCGTTGAAGATTGGAAGAAATTTTTATAAAGTAAACATGAATATCAATCGTACAAACAGTATTAGAATTTTTCTTCAAGACATCTTCACCATTGAATCAATATTTTAGGGTGTTTAATCATGTTTTTCTTTTTTTTATAATTGAAAATAAGTTTCAAAATATACCATTAATATAGGCATTAAAAATATATTCAAATATGGTTTAGCAGGCTTAATCCTTCAGTCACTGTAAGACACAAACATTTAAAATAATGACTCAAATGAGGTTTCAACATATGGACCTGTTGGAACATCACTCGGTTATGCTAGGTTTGAGGTTAGGACCACTTCATTTGCATACGTGGACAGTATTGAATGATATGTATTTGGATGACATGTATTATAGTCTCACAAATTCTCAAAAAGATTATTAATATTATAATAAATGACGATTTTAAGTTGATAGAAAGTGATTATTATATTGTATAATTTTCTATCATCGAATTAGGTAACTTTCTCCCAAACTTCACAAAGAAAGAAAAAACAAAGTTAATTAAGCCGAATGGATGGGAGAAATATGGAGTGAGTGACTAGTGAGGACCACAAAAGAAGGAGCCGTACCTTATAACTATAAAAATGTTCGTCCTGATTGAGAAATTGCCTTTCCCACTTGTTTGTGTGGACAACAACTCAACAACTAAGATCACGTGCTACTTACTATGTTCTTTCTTTTACACTTCCACACCAACAAATTTTAATCACCATTAATAATTTTTTTTACAATTTGTTAATATAATTAACTTATTCTCTTGTAAATAAAAAATTAAGTTGAAAGTGTCAAATTCATTCACATGAAATCAAGAAAAGTGTATGCCACAATTCCTTATAAACACAATATCAATGCCTATTTTGAGTAAACACATCTTTGAAGGTTCAAAAGGTTGAACCAAACATGGATCACTAAATGGGTGCAAGTCTTTTTATGAGATATCAGCATCGGATTCCTCCAGCTGGCTTTACTTCACAATAATGAATGTTAAAACCAACAACGAGTTATGCACGTACATTCATATCATGTTTCCTTTCTTTGCTGAAAGGTCCAATCTTATGCATGCATCGTGTTCAACTTGGAATAATTAGTTCGTTGATAGGGAGAATGACACAAAATGTGTGTGCCTATAAATGTATATAAAGATAATGCTAAACGCTACACTCATTTTCCTTAATTGGCTTCCTTTCGATCCTCAAATTCAATTATCATATGCTTCTTTCCTGTTTATGTAGCTTTGTTATTTTTATCAAATATGTGTTTCATTGGGGGTTTTAAATATACATGTAACTTACACATCGATCACACATTCCAATTTGGAAGTTTGACCTGTTCGTTCGATTTTTATTTTATTTTTTTCTTCGATGATATCGCATCATAAATTAATCAATGAGCTTTACTGGCATCAAATCCTGAAAGTATTATAAACAAAACTGATTATAAAATCGTATCGCTTATAGTATTGTCCGAAATGTAATGAGGAAGTTAAATGTTCATAACTATGATCCATTATCATTTAAATAACTTGTTAAATTTGTATGATCTGCCATTACTCACAAATACCAGTTCACCAGCCAGGGCATTCATTACCCATGCACCAAGCGCGTTATACTAAATAGAAAGATAACGTTAATTTATTTTTTTCTTCAACGTATAGTAAACCTAAGCTATACAACTTTTATCAGAACAAAATTATTAAATAAAAAATAAATAATGTTTGTTATATAAATAAATTATTAGATTATTAAATTTAGATTTAAATTACTCATCAACACCGGTTTACCAGCCAGGGCATTCATTACCCATGCACCAAACGCGTTATACTAAATAGAAAGATAACGTTACTTTTTTTTTTTTCTTCAACATACAGTAAACTAAGCTATACATCATCAGGATCAACTAGCACGTCCAAGACAACTTTTATCAGAAGAAAATTATTAAATAAAAAATAAATAATGTTCATTATATAGATTAACTTAGAAACTATTTTACAATTAAAAAAAATTATACTTTATAATTAGGGATTAGGTTTTTAAACTACCCGATAAAATCAAATTCTAAAATTAACGATCAAAGTTAACTTACTTTAAATTTAGAGTTTAATTTAATCTCTATTTATTTTAATCACTATTTTTTTTAAACTTATAAAGACTTTGAAAATTGGTTGTTCATCATATTAAAAAAGAGTAATTTATTTTACCAAATCCAATTCTTGTTAGTTTGTAAAGAGAAATTTATTGTTTATAATAGTTATGCTGAACTTCAACAGAACTATCTCTTACTATGTCATTTCATATATTTAAAATAATTAACAAAGTTAAGAAAAACAAATACATGTAAGAGTACTTTTAATGCATTGACAAGGTTTTTAATTTAATGGAGTGTTGTAAACAAATCTTCATTAAAAAATGCTGATGTGGGATAAAAATGGCCAATTTTAAGAAAAAAATCAATTTTAACATAAAATTAAAGGGAGACTTGTTTAAAAATAAAATAAAATTTTGTAAAATAAGAAACTAGCATTATGGTTGATATAATCATGGTTAAATGGAAATTTTGTTTTTGTCCTTATTGATTTTCACTCGAACTACTTCGAAAGAAAAGAAAAGGCAGGGCAAAGCAGCTTCCATTCCAATCAGGTCAAAAAGTACAGTACATAGTGAGTCGTCACATACATCATTTTCATGTCTTCAACACGCTCAAACAAGTACCTGCAAATTCGTGCTTTGCCAACCATCCATGCATGGACACCATCTCCACTCTTTCTGCAACTCCCTTTCACATATGGCAAATTGAAATACCCTAGTTCCAACATCTAAATATCTCATTACTTCACCAACCATCTTCAGTATTCAGTAACCATATACTCAAACGCCACATTATTATTCATCACTTCAAATTATTATATTTATGTGCTTACGTACCCCAACACTGTATACACTTTTCACAGCTGTATTTATAAAAATTCCATCACAGACAGTGACTCCTTCTAATGGCAACATTGCACAACCACCCTCAGCGTTCTCACTCCTTTTATTGCGTTTAATAACAAACCGCGTCTATATGTGCCAAATTCTACGCGTTAATTTTTTTTATAAACCCTAAATTCAAGAACTAATCTTTTAATCCATTAAGATTTTTATTTTATATATTTTCGTATACATAAATCTGAAAATCTTATCTGGTAACTTGGCACACTCATTTATATATATACCTAATCTTTGTCCAATAGGTTTCCTCTACACTCATCCTTCACCTTTTGCTGTGTATTTTGCGTCCATGTTACACGCACAAGTAGATTATTATTTTTGTGGCAGATCTCATCTTGTACTTTTTGTCATCGAATACAGTGTACTCACTAGTGTCTCTCAAGTCGCTCATGCATGTTGAAGGAAAAGTCCAAAACAAGGAAAGAGCGTCTTCTGTGCAGATTTCCTTGTCACTGGCATTTGTACCCTTGACAAATGTGCGAGGATAAGTTCCTGTTCTACAACCTATTCTATGTAGATGATGTATACCTAGGTTTCTGTCTTCGTTATTATCTCTAAGGTGTAACCGACCCATAATATATATAACCCTTCCGTCTTGTTTACTTTGAAATATTAATTTGGCTTCTGTTGCTGATGTTGTTTTTTTACTGCATTTTACGTGTGAGGTTTATCCATTTTTACACTGTACTCACAACTGATTAAGGAAGCTTCTGGCTAGACATTTTTTATTTGGAAAATATTATGTCCTCCCAAAAATGAGGTGAATATGAGTGGTAAGAGATAAGTAATAAAAAGAAAAAGATTGAGAGAAAACGATAAATGGAATGAAGAATAATAAGAGAGAAACAAAAATGAAATAGATGTGGGGGTGGAATTTCTTTCTTTTCGTGTTACCTTTCTTTTTACATTCAAATTTTAAGTAATAACGCTTGTGCGGTTGAGAGTTTTCATCTTGTCACAGTCACTCTTCACTATAAAAAGGAATATTTGATCATTTAAAGAAAAAGAAAATATTTAAATTGAGAAAACAAATTACAAATCTTGACAGTATTATAGAATTTTTTTTTTTTATCGTTATGACTTTTTCGTCTCTGTTTCCTTCTTATAATAAAGAGGGGTTATAAAACTATGCGTGCAAAAATTCTCTTATTGAATGATGATAAGTTGATGCCAAGAGAAAAGAGAAAGACACAAAGGAAAAGAAAGTGTTTAGTGATAAGATGAAAAGGAGGAAATATATATGTATTTAGTAATTTAACAACAAAGGGATAAAAGAAATGGTAGACCCTTTTTGGTATGATGAAGCAGTGTTTGGTACGATAGGCACTCATTTTATTGTGAACGAACGAGTTACCAAACCAAAACCATGGCTTAAGCACTTCAAGAACTGGTAATGTTAAAAATGCTAGGGATATAAGACCAACCGAACTGTTTGTTCGTTAACCTTGTCTAATGAATGTGAATCCAATAAGATTTATACAAATTATTATTGCCATGTATAAAATTCTTTTAATAATCTCTAGGTTGAATCTTAAAACTAATTTAGAATATCTTAAATTATTTATTAAGATTAGTGTATTTTCTAGTTTGTAATTTGTTTAACTATTTAATTACAAGGCTCCATGTTCAATGCAAATGTAATAAGTATTTACCTTTTGTATCATATGATAACACACATTATATCGAATCAAACTAATTTTAATATTGATTTTGGATAGCCGTGTCTCTACTAAAGTATAATCCTTTTAAAATATTCATTTTTATTTTGTTTTTTGCTTTCATTACTAACATTTTTACTATAAAAATATTTAAAAATTATAAGAAATTTGTTTTCTAAACATTTTGTGTGAAATATTCACAGCATTTTCACATGAAAAATGTCAGCATATAAAAGATTTTAGTAATTTCTCAGTCTCTGTAATTTCTTAATGTCAAAACTTTCCAATGAAGTACCCTCTCCAAAGGTGTGGATCGGACTTTCCTTGAAATAATTACACAATAATTCATTTCCCTGTTAGCAGATTCTACAATTCCTCTCAAATAACTCACAAAAATCAACCATAGCCAAATGACTGTTCTTAGCCTAGAAATGAGGCGAATCCATCAGTTAATTAATCAGAAACAAGTTTTATATCAAAATTAAATTAAAAATGTTGAAAAATATACCCTTTAATATAAATTTTTTCGCTATTAAAAAGTTGAAAGTGAATTTAATGATTTATTTTTCTTTTTACACAACCTTTATTATTAGCGCGTGAGAGTCAAAATTATTAACAAAAAGCACTAAATTTTATCAATTTAAATCTCATATTCAACAAAGACAAATAAATGTCCTTAAGAAACTAGGAATGGAATTTTTATTGCAGAGTACTTAAAAAATCATTTTATTTTAATTTCATTTAATAATCAGTGCTTTAAAGATAATATTAAAGTTAACAAATCTTATATATGATTCTATATATAAGTGCATCATAAACGTTAACGAGTGAAATGATAAAAGTGATCATACATGTGTACTTTCAGTACTAACGTACTGAAATGAACAGAGACGAAGAAAAAGTAAAATAAAAAGAATCACACATGAATATTTGCTAAGAATGAAGTTAATTAGTATAATAAGTGAATTACAGTAGGCTTTCACACGTAATTAGTTCTTGAATGACACGGGTTTTAATTAATTAATTAAACGCGTATACCTCCATGGTTGTTTTTCCTGAAACAACCCTCCAACGTTCAAAAAATGATATATCTTTTTTTTTTTTTCCTTTTCTTTTAAATATATACAGCAATACAAAACACGTATTTTTTTTTCTTCCGAAACTACCCCTGTTCCGGTATGGTGCTCAACGTCGCCGTGAACTTCCCCCTTCCCCTGACACCGCCATTTCTATTCATTCCTTTCCTCGCCACAGCGCTATCAACGGTAGCGGAGATGCCAAAACTGTCCGGCGACACTTTCCCGCCAGGCTTGGCATTCCCCTCGCAGGGGAGAAACAGATTCTGTTGCCGGCGAGAGCCACATTTGTCGCCGCCGGATCTGGAGAGCGCGGAGCTGGCGGTGACGGCGAGGGCGGCCATCTCTTGCGGCGGGAGGTGGCGCTTGAGGCGGTTGAGCGGGAGCGCGAAATATAGCTGGCCAAGCTTCAATTCGTGGTCGTGGTGAACCGCGGTCACGACGTGGTCGAAGGCCATCTCGTCGGAGTCGCATATGAAACACGTGGGGTAGAGTTGCAGGAGGTAGGAGACCTTGACTGGGTATGAGAATTCATCCATCCGGCCGTCGTGAACGACGACCTTGGCCGTTGGCATCTGCGTGGTTTGGCTGCAAATGCAATTTCCCATGTAGAAGAAGTAGAGAAAGAGAAGGTGAATGAGTCAAATTGTGCGTTTGAAGGAAGCTATTTGTTTCCAACTCTTAATTGGAAACACGGTGTTGAGGTGTATCCCTCTATTTATAGGACCACCACTCTTTGGAAGAGCCAGCCAGCCTTCTCTTGCTTCCCACCTTTTCAACTCTTCTCAACTTTTCTCACATTAATATAATAAATACTAATTCTGGCCCCAACTAATTTTTAATTTATTACAAAAATAAATCAATTTCATTACATTTTAATTTATTAAAATTTTTAAGACTGCCTAATATTGACCTACTCTTAATTGGGATTCATTAAAATGAATAAATTTGGACGTGTTTATTTGTTAATAAAAAATGTTGTGCATGCATTGGGAGGAGAATGGGAATGGGTGTACAGGCTGGTGACAGGTTGTGGTGCATGAAGTGTTGAGTGAGGTAGTATTTACGAGAGAGGGACTGCTACCGGATTTTGGTGCCTTCTATGCACTTATGTTATGTGTTGTTGTTGCCTTGTTTCTTTCTTTTTTCCTTTTCTTTACTGTGTCGGGTGCTTCCTTCTGCAATTTGCACTCTTAACAGTGGAAATAATCTTATACAGTATGCGCCGAGGTAAGAGACTGTGGCTGTCGCTGTTTCACGGTTCTGGTTTTACTCTTTTTCCACTCTCTAATGTTGGCAAAAACTCTTACCATATCTTATTTTCCTTTAATATATGCTGTTAAAAAAAAATTCCTTTAATATATACTTTTGTCTGTATCAAATCAATTAGCGTTATTGTTTGGAAAAAAAAAATCCTTAAAAGAACAAAAAATAAATAAGTAGTTTTAATTTAATTAGTGTCAATATTATGACAAAAGGAAAGACAGAAACAAAATAAGGAAGGTTAATAAATTATGCCGTGTATTATTTGCTAGGTTTTTTCTAAACCTAATAAACTGCTTCCACTGGTTCATGAGTTAGTTTTCATCAAATTATTTGAACATAAAAAAATTAAATATATTACTTCTTTCTTTTCTTACTTCTTTGTCTGGGAGAGAATGAGTAAGAAATCATGATTTTGTCACAAGTCGGAGGAATGATTCATGTTTCTTTTTATTTTTTATTTTTTTTTATAACATGCTTAATGTTTCTATATCACAAAATTAAAAAAATAATTAAAATAAATCTATTGAAATGATTGATTATCTTAGTTAAACTTGTTAGTATAATTAAAACTAAATTTTTACTATTTATTTATTTATTTATTTAAACATGCTTATAAGTTTTTATTATTCATTTTCTTTATTTATTTAATTATTTTCTAATTTGGTTGTTTCTATTTTATTTCCAAGTTGTATTGAGGTATCTTAGGTTATCTTTGCCTTATCTTAGTTTAAACCGTTTTGTTTTTTTCCTCTTTCAAATTATTTTACAGCTGTAATAGAGTTAAAATACTCCTAAAATACTCAATTTTAATTTATTTTATTCATGGCAGTTAAAAAAAATTATTTTCTTTATTTCATTTTGTTATTTAAGCCCGATATTTCTTTCTGCCGCTTTTAGTTATACACTAATATTTAATAAAATAAAATTTAAAATGATAATAATTTTCTTTAGTAATAGCAATAGTCATTTTACTTCTCTTTTTACTTTTTCTGAATTAGTTTGTTCATTTTACGGTAATGAGTAGGATCTGGATATAAATGCTGTGCTAGGATGATATTTTTTATTTTTACATAAAATTATGTGGATTCATTATATAAATGAAAACGGGTCTAAATTTTTTAATAAAATTCTATAGATTCTAGAAAATAAGTAATGCCTAAAACCGTGTTACGGAATGTGCGGATAATATATATTAAAGATGTTATTCTTGTTACTTCTAGGATTAGCATGCTGATTCGGAATAAATTAGTTTGCCATTTAAAAATTTTATTTTGTAATAAAGTTATATTAAAACAAAAAGGGTAAAAATATATGTATTGGTAGAACATAGCCCTGGTCGTAACCCAAGGAAAGATTTGGGTGGGACGATAATCAACAAAAATAGGTAAAATATATAGAAGTTTATCTATGTATAACTTGAATATAAAATTTTAAAAATAAATAAAATATATAAATATCAATATAAATATATATATTATTCCTAACGCCTTATAATAAGCAAAAGAATATAAGAGAGTATCTTAAAATTCGGTCCATGTACGTGACACTCATTTAAGGCAAGACAATTGCTTCCTGAACGATACAAAGTTAATTCATATACTTAACAAATTATTAGTTTTACAATAATATTATTGTTTTTTTTTATTTTTAAATTTATTAAATAAATAATTTTTTCTCTTCACATTCGCATGTAAATCACGTGTTAGATTTATTATTATTTTTTCTCTGTCATGTATATCTCCTTTAATTTTAAATTAATAAAGTAAACTTTACTTTTTGTTTTTTTTCTTTTTTTCTTTCTCATATATATCTTTTTTAATTTTAAATTAGTAAGTAAAAAAAATAAATTTTGTTATAACCATAATTTAAATTTAAGATTTTTATCATTTTATTTATTAATACAATATTTTAAGATATGTAACATAATACAATATTTTAAGATATGTAATATCAAAAAGGTATAATTAATTGAAAAAAAAGTTTATATTGTATAGAGAAAACAACAATTATGACCTTCAATCATAATTTTTTAAAATACTGAAATTATCCTTAGCATTTATAAATTATTATTTTCATCTTCTTTTATTCATTCTTTCTTTTATAATAAAGAATCTCTTATGATTTTTTTGTTATTTTCCTGTCAAATTATTTTTTACATGAAAGGTGAGTCTTAAATATTTTGTTTTTAATAATATAATGTGATTTTGTTTTTTTATAACTTAATTTTTTTAATATTTATTGATGAAGCGAAAATAAATAATATGATAGAAGAATGTAATATAATAGAAGAGACTGAGTAGAGAGAAACTACAATAAAAAAACAGAATAAAAATTCTTATTTTATTAATTTAAAATAAAAGGGCTTTTTTAAAATAAGAAAAAAAAAGGGTTAACTTTTTTTAATTTGATTGTATTTATCTAGCACGTGAATGTGTGAGAGAAAAAATAATTATTTAATAAATAAATTTAAAAATAAAATTAATAAGAATATTATTGGAAAATTAATAATTTGTTTAATGCATGAAACAACTTGAATGGGGCAGGAAGTAACTGCCCTCATTTTAACTTGTCCCACTTTCACTTCAATCTCAATTGTGAAACCATCAACATCTCTCTTATTTTCTTTTCTTGTTTGAAAAAAATAGGAAGAGAAAGTGACACTCAAGCTCAAATTAGGAAATATATATATATATATATATATATATATATATATATATATATATATATTCAGATTAAAAGAAAATACTAAAATAATTATATTTAATTTTTTTTGAATACAGGAGTAAGAATCTCCTATAGATTGCCTCACCCTTTTCCACTCAAAGTGGATAGACACAGTGAAATGCATTTTAATTTACAGGGTGACGGACAAACATTGAAAAACAATACAAAACAAAAAGTGCAGGTCCAGTTCTTCCAATGAAGAGTTGGACTTTTGTGACACGTTTCTTCTCTCTTAAAGGGTTGGATTTGTTCTTTCATTTTAACCTAAAGTGCCTCTTCCAGCTTCATCATAACCCCTCTCTAACTCTTTCCTTCTTTTCCCGTGAAGAACAAGTATTATTGGCATGTTTTCACTTCTTAGGTTTATCATTGAGATAAATCCATGGGAGTGGATTCAGAAAGACCTAAAGTGCAGAAACTGATTTGAACTTTTTTTTTTTTTTTACGTAGGAATAAAGTTTGAAATATATATGTATATTACATCAAATAATAAGGAGGTCGTTTATGATTTTGGAGCATCATCTCAATCTAAAACAGTGAATTAATATTTATTTTGAGAAGCTTAGTTGATAGAATTATGGGAAGAGAAATCTCATCAAATCTTATTTTGATGTGTACCTTTTCTTAATATAAAATAAGCACGATATTTTTTTTTTAATAAAATACATCAAAATCACCCTCTTTTTTACTTTGTCACTACTTTACTATTTGGAAGAAAAATCAACAGAAGAAAATAATTTTTTATAAAGTTTTTTTAATAGTTTTATTTTCTTATTTTCAAGAGAGAATATTATTGTTTTCTTCGTAAATTTAGAGAAAATATAATAATTTATTTTCTTTAATAAAATTATATTATTATTTATTATTAGTTTTGTTCCTCTTTTAATCTATTATTTTGACTGTAAATTATTATGTTGTTATTTTGTACTTAATAGTGGTATCAAAGCTTGGTTAATAGTATATGGCTATTGACGCTAGAATAATATTGTAGAAAATTATTTATTTAATTCATTATTGGAGTTAGTATGATCTTTCATATTAAAAAATAATTATTTTTATTATTAGATATAGAGTGTAGTAGTTGAGAGTACATGTCAAGAAAAATTATAACAAAAGAAAGACTCAGTATTTAAGTGTATCCACTAATAATTCATTTTTTTTCTTAAAAACTTACTTAACATATCAGTTCATGAGTTACATTTGTTGTTGTTCCAGTTAATAATAATATTCATAGTAAAAAGTTGTGTAAGACACTTTTAAAGTCATAACAACATAATATGAGATCGAAAGATTCAACATGAATAATTTTTTGTTGTGAAATATGAAGATGAAGATAGCATTGAGAAAAGACAATTATGTAGATCCACTTAAAGAAATACCTTCAGATATCACATATCAAAAGTGGAAAGAAATTAATGACAATATTATTACAAATATACATTTAGCAATGACAAGTATTGCAAAAAGGAATATTGTGAAGGAGATTTAAGATGCTCTCATCAAATCATATTAGGTTAAGTCACTTCATACAAGAATATTCTTGAAGAGAAAACTCTACAATCTTTGAATGAGTGACTTCACATCGACAACATCAACAATTTGAATACTTTATTTGCCTAACTTTCAGTGACAACATAGTTGAGAATGAGAGTGTAGAATTTCTACTTCAGAGTTTACCTGATTTGTATGATCAACTCATCATCAATGTAACAAATTAATAATACCAATGGGTATCTTCACTTTAAGGATGTTGTCAGAGTCATTCATGAAGAATAATCTTGGCTAAAAAGTAAGTAGAAATGGTGGAAAGTTCAAAGCAAGTAAAGACTTCAATGATAATGAGAGGTAGATCAAAATCATGGTAGATGAAAGTCTTTAATAAGAAAGAATCACAAATCCTATCATTATGACAAGAGATGGCATGCAAAGAATAATTTTGATACTAAGAATGGAGGAAAAAACTCTGAAATATTACATAGGGTTTTGTTGCAAGTAAGTCAAAAGACAAAGATATTTTGGTTAACGAAGCAATAATTAACTCTAATGATGGAAAACAATCTCATTATAGATGAATAGTGAATGTAGGTGCAAACTGACACATGACTCTACATCGAAATTGATTTTACATTTATAAACCTATCTTGGGGAGATTCCTTTTCATGAAAAATGATCATGTCTTGGAAATCACTAGAGTTGGTATTGTCAAAATAAAAATGTATGATATTAATACACACATAGTATAAGGAAGATGACAAGTGAAGGACTTACAAAAGAATCTATTGTTTATTGGACAATTAGATCATCTCAGGTGTAAGATCTTTTGAAGATGGGATCTTTAAGGCAGTGTGAGGATATCTGGTAGTGATCAAAGTAGAGAAGACCATGAAAAATATATATGTGATTTTGAGATATATGTTTCAAGAAGCAGATATAATAATTGCATCAATAAGTTAAGAAGAAACAGTAATGGTATGACATTATAGACATGGCCATATGTCAGAATAAGGTTTGGAAATCCTTGTAAAACATAATCACTTACCCAAGCTCACCATATTTATTTGGCATTTTTGCTAACATTGTGTGATAAACAAACAACATAGATTGAAGTTTGTTAAAGTGATTATCAAAATAAACATATATTGACTTAATTCATTACAATTATAAAAATAATATAAAAATAATTAAATAACATAACATAAATGATATATTCTTCAAAGTGTATCTTAGTAATAAGTTTCTATAATATTTGAAATTAATAATTAGTATTTTAATGTAAAATAAGTTAGTTATTTATATAAATGATGTTAAATATTAAAACTAGGTTACAGATATGATATGTTAAATGTCATGTTAGATATCACCTATTATATTATGGTAGAAACTTACATATTATATATTATTTACATTGTTTGGTTCGGGTGATGTATTGTTTACCACAATAGATTTGCGATGCCTACTGTGTTTGGGTCATGTCATTGAAGAGGATTTGTGACGACAAATTTGCAAGAGGAAGAAAGAATCTCATCATTTCTCAAGTGCGGAGAAAGAAGAAGAAAGCCAACATAACACATACAATATTATGATTGTGCCTTTCTAATACACGGTTCAAGAAGAAAACGTTGAAATAATCAATTATGTAAATCCTATTTCTCTGTACATAATTGATTATACAAATTTTATAATCGATTATATGTATTTTTTATAATAATTGATTTTTTAACACAGCAATCCAATACAGGTTGCACCTGCGGCAAATGCTTCTCTAATGATAGAAGAAAGTGTGATTGGTGGTGTTAAATGTTCCGACGAGACATGTGGTGTGTGTGAGACTAAGGAGATGATGAACCTGATGAGGAAGGAAGAATGGTTTATGAAAGGATGAAGAAAATTCTACAAGAATTTTTTTTTTTAGTATGATTATTGGAAGTGGGGATTGTTAACAATGAAGGTAAGTACGAGAAAGAATGGTATGAAGTGGAGGGTTTGATGGCAACCCTTGAAAGAATGTTGTGGGAGGTGTTGAAGAAATTACTTGCATGCAAAATTCATATCTTTCTTTTTTATAATTTTTTCTTCCGCAATTTTACTCTCTTTATTGATTAAAAAAAACTAACAAAAATTAAGAAAGTTATCAAATTTTTTACAATCAAAATAATCGAAAAAATTAAGTATATGCAATAGTAAATATAATGATTGTTACATTATTATATGTTATCTATTATACAAAACTAAATATAGAAGAAAACAAAAATTAGACTATAACCGATGTCTTTACTAATTTAAAGATTAAATAATTTATAATTTTATTTAAGTAAGACATAAATAATTTAAGACTTTTATTTAATTAAAATTTTGAATAATTTAAAAAAATTATTTATTTTAGATTTATATTTAAATAAAACAGTAATAATTTAGGATTTTAAAAAATTTATTTATTTTAAACATTTATTTAAGCAAGACATTAAATAATTTATGATTTTTATTTATTTATAATTTTTATAATTTAGGAATTTTAGTTATTTCAGATTTTTATTTAAGTTATTTATTTAGAAGTTTAAATAATATAAAAATTTATTTATTTTAGGTTTTTATTTAAGCAAGCCATTAAAATAATTAATAATCTTACTATTTCATCAATTAATTTATTAATCATATCTAACAAATTAATTATATGTCATTTTCAATTAATTTTAGTAGAAAAATAAATTTGTAATCTTTCATTTTTAACCATTAAAAAAATACAAACATCAACTACAATCATCACATCACTCACAATCTTTTATAATTTTTTTTTAAAATTTTTCTATTTCTTATTATTTATCTTTTAATTCAAACAATTTAACTTTTCACATACTTTCATTTCAAATTTACTATTCAAATCTATATCTCAACCAAACAAAGCATTAATGTGTTATCCGAATGTATTAATTCTGTTACATAGCTATGTCACCTCCTAATGTTTAATTTCATAATAAAAAAAGACCTACAAAAATTGCATTGGATAAGACTTTTAAAATTTCAAAGATAAGTATATTCAAATTCAAGAGTAGAAATATCCTGTTGCAAGGATATTATTACACGTATTGAAACAGTTAAAGACTTAAATATCCTACGTTGTTTTGATATACAGTGGTAGTAATCTAGGGACTGTTTATTTGGTGAGAATGACAGCAAAGATTTTGGCCTTTTCCATTAGTCGTTTGAATAGGTGTGTTTGGTTTGGTCCCTTTCAAATCATCTATGGCTCCATCAAGTTTCGTGTCTTATTATTTATTAAATACCAATAGCCCAGTTAATAAACATTCTTAATTATTTTATTTGTTATATACTAACAGCATCCAAATTGAGTTTTTATACAAGTTTTATTTCATAAATAAATAAATATTTGAAAGTGTAATTAATTAGTGACTAAAATAATTAATTAGTTCCTATAATTTCTACTATTTTTAAAGTGTAATTTATAATTTTAAACATCTTATAATGTCCACTACTATACACAAAAATTAGTTTCAATATTTAAAATTTCAAATTTACACACCTAACTAACATATTTTAAAAATTAAACAAAAATTTCAATATGAATCGATGGTAATACACAACAATTCAATGGAGACACTCATGTATTGCTGTGATTAAGATATCCAAAAATAATCACGATTTCCATTTCAATAATAAATGGAGATATAAAACACTAACCTTAATGACATATGTTCACACAAATGTCGGCATGTATTTAGTAATTAGAGAGAGATGTCCATCCCCACAAATGACACACAAAGAAGGAAGAAGAAAACACTTAAAGTCCCCAAACAATATACAATTGCTCTCACCACCACAGCTAGAAAAGAAGAAGGATCGTATACCAAGAATGCGTGCAAGAATAAAATTTTGGTGGAGTTTAAAAGGACTTTTACATCACATCAAAGCATATGGTATATGACTTAAAAATATTCACATTATTTACAAAATTGTTACAATATTTGTTTACGTCGTGCACATGCAAATTGTATGTAAAAGTTGCAACATAGTCCGATCATTCTCCTGCTAATGTTAGGTTATATGAGTATAATGTAGATATCTAATTGAATCTCGTATTTTAATACTTACACTACATAACATCAACTTAACAATACCTCTTCATTCACTACTAACTCTGTTATTATAACAACTTGTTTTAAATAAATATAAAATCATATAAGCTAATGTAATAAGATATATATAACCTTTGAGAAAACATTTTAAAAGGACTTAAATTAATTTCTTGATTGTTGATAAATATGACTTGAGCCATATTAAACACTAGTAGAGAGAATTTATGCTTACTTTTCTCAATCAAGCAATATGTTCATTACTTAAACAACGATACTTTCACTTAAAAATCTTTTAGATGCTTTAGCAGTAGACTTTAAAAAAAAAAGAATTAATTTTGAATCTTCGTCATTTGAGGACTATATTTTCAAACAATATATAATTACTTTTTTCTTTTCCTTATTTAGACAATGACAATTACTTTTTTCTTTTCTTTATTTAGACGATAATAATAATATAATTACCTTTTTCTTTTCCTTATTTGGACGATGACAATAATACTTTATCATTAGAGTGATATAATAACAAAAAAATCAAAGTCTTTCAAATACTAAACATTTTCATATCAATTACACTCTAAAAACAACTTTTATTGATATAAAGGTATCAAATTTTCAACTTATTTAAGTCATTAAAATAAAATTCAAATTCATAATTCGTACTTCAATTGGTAATATTAAGACAATTCAACTGTCAAGTTGTAAATCTAACTCTACCATTCAAACAAAATTTCAATAATCTCAATAAAATAATTTTTTAATTTTCAAAATACCTAACTTCTTTAAAGCTCACGTAATCACCTTACTTGTGAATGACTTGTTTCTTTTATAAACTTACTTCTTAAGAAAAAAAAATAAGCTTAGAATATTCATAAATACTTTATATTACTTCGATGAGTCAAACCTAATAAACAAATACATTATTATTATGAACTTAGACTCACAAAATTTCATCTTTTCTCAATTGATCAGTAGAAATTAGTTGTTGAAATGCATAATGTTAAGAGATTCAAAATTCAAAGAGAACAAAAAAACTTATCCCAACAAAATTCTCTTCTATTGAATAAGATGTACTCTAATTATCTTCTACTACGTGGGTTGGAATGAGAAAATTAATAAGAGATTGTCAATCACTTGTAGGAAAAACATAAGAAGATTTAACTTTTAGAAAAATAGTAATTTTTAAATAAATAAATAAAGAATTAAATATTTTAAATTTTATATTTAACCCTTTTAACTTAAGACATAATTATTTTTCTTCGTCCTCTTTTAAACTGTATTGTTTAATACTCCTAACTCCTTACACATCTAATTTCTGGTTAGAATCAATTGGATGAGTTTTATTATAGTTATCTTAATTGATATTTAAGTCTAACTATATGTTTATGTTTTTAATTTTAAAATCATAAAAACGATTATAATTAATTTATTACTTTTTGTATCATAATATACAATATTATCAACTAATTAGCTAAAAAAACTACAATCGTTTGTGCCATTAATTTGAATGTTCAAAAATGACTATAATTGTCTTAAATAATTAATATGATTATAATTATATAATTATGTTATGCATTTATATAACATTGATTATCGGTAAATATTTTTAAACACAAATAAAATCATAAATAAAATTATATTTAGGTTATGGAGTTTAGTCAATTTATTATTCGTGTTGATATAATATTAATGGAACTCTGTAAAATATTTATCATCAAATGCAAGTTTAATATTATTTCATGTTGATATTATATTTAGGTTATGGAGTTTAGCTTAAAAATTTGAAACTGGTTTTAGGTTTACGTCGCAATTGATAAAACAAAATAAATACTTGAACTGGTTTGGATGCCATAATTACAAGGATTTTAGGAATAGAAGATAATTACATGATGAATCATTATTAAATTATAGGGTTGGCCTAACTTGTTATTTCAGCCCATTTTGATAAGTCAAATATAGAATGGACAGACTGAAAATTTTGGCTACCTTTGTTGGAGACTGGATGAGTGTACCAGCCCGAGAGTTTTTTTTTTTTTTTTAATTTACTTTTTATTTTAATATATATAATTTTAAAATCACATTTAATTATATATTTTTTAAATAATTAATTTATTAACTAATTTTTCTAATTAGATAAACTAAAATAATTATTATCTTTATATATTAAATTATTATAAAAAGAATTAGTGATTGAAACTTAATTTATAAATATTAATGATTTAAAATATAATATCATTATATATTTACACATTTTAAATAATATAATGTAAAAAATTAAAAATTAAAATTATATTTTTACTTTTAGTTTAAGAAAACAGAATGAATGATCAAGTGACCAATCTGCTCTTGACACACTTATTTATCGGGCTAAACAATACACGTCAGAATGGACTAACAAATTAAAAATATTAACTCAATTTATCAGACAACCTCAAACTATGGTCTTCTACACTTAGATCACTTTGTCATGTTCGAACTTAGATAAGGAAATATGACTAAAGGAATTGAACTTAACTTATTTTTATTTTTGTTATTTTTTTATGATTGGAATTTCAAATTCACGATATAGCTTTGATTGAATGCCAGATATATCATAAGGACACGTTCCTAAGTAGTTTTTCATATTAAAATCCGATCAAAATTCTATATTTAATTGTATTTTTTTAATAATTATCAATTTAATTAACTTTTATTTTAGTATTTATCGCATAGATGTCCAATTATTGGTAGCTAAAATAATATTATTCAGTTATAATTGGTTCTTATTATATTAATTATTTATTTATTTTAATAAAATTCAGTCACTTCCATATTATTCCAAGATATGATTATGACACTTCACCACATTTTTCCAAGAAGCTTTTTGACCCAAATGCTTAAAAATATATTTTGATGACACTTCATTTAATTGGGCTCCAGTGTAAAATGTCGGTGGGTTTAACCTCAAACCAGATGTATGTTAAATCTGTTCTCACTATTTATAATTATTTTAATTGTCTTTTTATTGCATTTTAATGATTTTATTGCTATAAAGTTAAATTTTGAATGATGATTAAAAGAAGAAAATAAAGAAAAGTGTCACAGCTCTCTAAACTTGTATCTGTATTACTTTTTTATATTTAATATATGTACTGTTGTTACACACAATTGCAAGAATGGTTTTAGAATTATAAAAATAATAGAAGACAACTCCCTTAAATAAACATTTTGAATCGTTTTTTCCCCCAAATTCACCCTGGAATTTCACCAATACAATTGAAAGAGAGGGATTTTAATTTATTTATTTTTCCTTCTCTTCATTCCCCACTAGGGCTCCAACCAACAATGTGTAAATAGTAGAGGGACTGCTAAAATTCTAACATTCAAGAGTCCGACATATTAAATAGAAAGAAAATACATATATCACATAGTATGAGACATGATCCAAGTTAGTGTAAACTGAAAACTATAAATGCTGCTTGTTTAATTTAACTCTGCGCGTAGTTGAGCGAAAAACCTTTTTGTGGATGACAAGAAAAAAAATATTCTGTGCTTTGCCTTTTCTATTTATGAGAAAAAATGTTTAGGCTGCGAACTTCTTCTATTTGTCAGACCAATACCTGGTAGAGAGATTTACAGTAAAACATTTACACATTTTCTACTACGGAGTACCCTTAATTTTAACTCAAGTTATGCAATTACTATGAGTGGAAAGTTAAGCAAGGTTTTATTCCAAAAATATCATGCTAAGAGTTTATTTTTACTACGTTTCTTACATACATGTTCTTACAATAAATATTTATGAAATCGCTTATTTTTTTTTTATTAATCTTTGTATTTAATAGTCTCTGATACATTATTACTTCGTAGTTTTGGTGATCTCAGTCTCATATGGTGGGATACTCGCAAGAATACACCAAAGTTGAAGTCAGTTTGTGTGGATACTAATTAATTAGTCATAGGATAACTAATAATATTAGTTTGTGTTCATCTTCTGTGTCTCTTAGAGGAGAAATGAAGTTTCGAAGTATTGACAATGCCAACTTTATAATCAATATCTGATATGGTCGAAGATATACCAAACACCATACATTGTCCTTGTGTTGGAAACGTCAAAAGGCTTCAAAATCTAATAGGGTGATATTAAATAGATAATTTTGTTGTTTATGTTCCTGTCTTAAGTACATAGTATATATTATTATGTTGCAATGTGTTACTGTCGGTTGGTGAGGAAGATTATTTGCTTATTAAGACTAATTTGATTCAAAATCCAATTCATTTAGCCGAGAAGCATCAATGCTTGCAAGATTATGATCTTCATTATTGGGCAAGATTGTCATCACGGAGGGCCCCTCCATAAGAAAACATGAATTTTCGGACTTAAGTTGACCTAGTGTATGAATGTTAGGGACATATCATGATTGTAATAATCATTTTTTTATTTTGAATAAATAATACGATGATGGGATTAATATAATGGCTGATGATGGATAAGAGTTTGAATCATTGGAAGCTAAGTGGCACATTTTGCTCCTAGGTAAAGAGATACGATCAGATGGGTTTCTACATTGAACCTAATGCCTATGGAGTGAAGCAATTGATTAACATTTTTTTTTCTTCATAAGAATAAACAAGTTCTTTGATTCTCTCTCATAGTTCATTATTTATTAAATGAAATCTCTAGCTAGCCCAACTAATATATAGAAAAATAGACACAAACTATTTAGTGAAACTTGCGTGACATTGTATCTAATACAATCAAGTATTACAAAAAATAGGTTAAAGAAAGTGTTGCTTTCAGTATTCTTTTTCCTTGAAATTTTGGATATTCTATGCATGCGAAGTTGTGAAACGGAAGCACTACTCTGTGTTTGGAAGATGTCAAGAAACCTTGCTGATATTATGTGATAAAGAATAAAAAAGAAAAAAAAAAAGAAAAATCTTAAAGTGGTTCGACTTCACCTTTTATAACAGATTTATCCATGGCGGTGACCTTTTATTCTGACTATTTTATGAGAAAAACGTATTATTATAAGTATTGGACACAATGAAAACGAAGTTCGAGCAACTTAACCCTAGAAACTCTAAAGCTTATTAATTTTGAAATTGGGCTTACTTTTACTTTGTCATTTGTTCATATTATGTAGTTACAGAAGTGTAATGGTCTTCCCAGTGTACAGTGTATTAAAATCTGAGTTTTAAGCTTAATTTAAGGGTGAGGAAAAAGTCTAAATCGTCAAATTCAGTTCTTAATTATTTAAATCTATATTATTTTTGAATCTATTTAAATGGATTTATGTTAAATTTATATTTATATTTTTAGATTTTAAGTCCACCTCATTTAATTGGATTTAGGGATTTAGATAGGATATACATTGGATAATTTTTTGGATATTGAAAATCTAAAATCGAAGTGTGTATAAGTCATCTTAAGATATAAAATGCTAGATTAGACTAAATTCAAATAAGTTAATATTGAATTGGATTTATGTAAAATCACGTCAAGCTAGTCTGAGTTAAAATCAAGCCAAGTTAACCCAATTTTAAGTCGACCAAGTCAAGTGAACTTGGTGTAGACCCAAGTCAAAAGAACTTGGCTTAGACTCAAATCAAGCCGATTCATTCAAAGCCCAAATCAAGTCAAGTTGGGGAGAGCTCGGATTCAGTCGAGTCAGAATAGGTCCATGTTCATCCAAGTTCGGGCCACTCATGTTCACCAAAGTTGGGTCAGGCCTAGGTCTCTCCCAACTCAATCAAGACTAGATAGAGCCTAACTTCGATCAATACCAAGTTAAGTCGTGCCAAAGTTAAGTCGAGTAAGCCTGCACCGATGTCGAACTGAGTTAACTAGGCCTAGGTCATGTCGAATCGTCCTATGACCAATTCAAGTAGAGTCGGCCAAGGTCTTGGTCAATCTGAGTTAGCCCCGGTTTAAGTCAAACCAAGTTAGCCCAAGCCTAAGTCCAGCTGAGTTAACATTGGTCCAAGTTGAGCGAAGTCAACTTAAACCCAAGTTCAAGCCAAGTTTGCTCGATTCTAAGTCAAGTTGAGTTGGCCTAGAATCAGTTTGAGTTGAGTTGACCCATACCTAGGTCAAGCAGAATAATCCTGACCTCAAGTCATATTAAGTTGGCCCAAACCTAGGTTGAGTATGTCTATACCCAAGTTAAGTCAAGTTAACCTAGGCCCAAGTCAAGTTGAGTTAATCCAGACCCAAGCTAAGTTGAGTCAACCTTGTCTTGGTCGAGCCGAGTGGGCACGAGCATAGGTTGAGCCAAGTAGGCACAGGCCCAAGTCGAGTCATGTCGACCTAAGCCCAAATGGAGTCTAGTTTGTTCGGGCCAGAGTCAGTCGACTTAGCCCGACCTAGGTCAACCTGAGTTAGCCTGACCTACGTTAACCCAAGTTAGCCTAGGCATAAGTCGATTCGAGAGATTATGTCCGGTCGAGTTGACTTGGACCCAGGTTGAATCGAGTAAGCTTGGACTCAAGTCGAGTTGATTAGGCCCAAGCCGAACTTCAGTCAAGTTCGGTCTAACTAGGCCCAAGTGAGACTAAGACAAAATGGGCTAGGTCTGACCAAGTCGAGTTTGTCGCAACCGGGACGACGATCATAAAAATATTAAGTTTTAATAAAACAGAGGAGTCGCCACTATAATTTATTAAAGGAAAAACTATGGAAAAACCAAAAAAAACTCGGATAAGGCAAGTTCACGAAACCAGATTCAGAGTCCGGGAGTCGGTTACGCGTGGGGAAGGTATTAGCACCCCACAACGCCCGCCTTAAGGCAGTACTTTTAACTAAATAAGTAAACTAAAAGAGTGTGATTTTTTTTAATATTTATTTTTCCCAAAAAACAAAAATAGAATGCAAATAACAACAAATAAAAATATATATTTTTTAGTTTAAAGGGGAGCCCGACAAGGATTTGACCTCGCTCCTACATATCTCTATAAGGATAGAGAATCAGGGTTACGTAGTTCTTTGTTTGATAGAATTGTTGGTTAGTTTGATATTTTTAAATCTTTGAAAGCCTGAAAAGGCTTGGGTTTGAAAGTAAGGGAAATGAATGTTGTCAATGCCAGGTTTAAAGCCTGGGCTTTGGGTAAGGTGCCAAGTTTAAAGCTTGGGCTTTGGAAAATAGTGCAAGTTTAAAGCTTGGGCTTTGAAAAACATTACCAGGTTTAAAGCCTGGGCTTTGAATAGGGTGCCAAGTTTAAAGCTTGGGCTTTAAGGAGCAATGCCAGGTTTAAAGCCTAGACTTTGAGTAAAGTGTCAAGTTTAAAGCTTGGGCTTTAGTAAGATCATATATGCAAAATGGAAATTCTTGGTTTAGGGGTAGTTTCGGAATTTAGAGAAGTGTAGGTGCATAGCCAAATTAACGGGGGTGTAGGAAGTAATCCCACCAATCAAAACTTAACTTAAGGTCAAGGGTATTCTGGTAAATATGAGGAACTGGGGTTATATACAGGAATACAGGGGGTGCAAAGAGCACCCCCACTAATCCAAAACCCTAGGGTTTGGAACGCATGCAATGTGTCATGGAGGCGGCGGCAGGTTCGGTTTGAAGCGTGGCCAGCGAAGACAGTGATGGTTTTGTCGACGACGGCGGACGCTGCCACTGCAGCGTCAACGACGGCGACGACGCATGGTGGGGTTGTTATGTGACGAGTGGGGGGCGTGCTGGAGGTGCATGGGAGGCATTTCCATGGCAGTTTTGTGGCTGTATTGCTGCCATGGTTGACGACGTGGATGAGTGGGGCTTGTGGCGTTGTCTCAACGACGAGGGTGACGCTCGAAGGCTAACATGGTGGCGGTATGGGTCTTCCTGTGGTTGATGACGACGACAATGGCTTTGGTTGAAAATGAAGCTAGTTCAAAGGTGCTGGTTTGTTGGGTGCCTGGTGCAATTTGTGGTAAGAGAAGTGCTGCCTGTCGTGGCCGTGGACAACCATGGTGGCTGCGGGTTTGATGCGTGGACAGTGGCTTTGGAGCATGGTAGCGAAGGATACATGGTTGCGGTGGAGGACTGCGAGGCTTGAACATGTCCATGATGAAGTTCATGGTGGAGGTTGGAGCTGCATATTGGGTGGTTTCGTGGTGGCTTAAACGTAGGTAATTTGGCGCGTGGTGGTAAAGGTGGTAGGTGTGATGGTGGGCGTAGCACTGGCATGACCAAGGTACATGGCGATTGATGGCATTGATGTTGAGGGCTGAGATGGCTTGCACAATGGTTGTTTGGAGGCGTGAATGGGACAATGATAGGTGGTGATGGGCAGTTCTGTGGTGTTTTGGAGGTGCGAGGTGAAGATCAATGGAACGCGGTTAAAGGTGGATGTATGTGGTGACTTTCATGCTGTTTTTGTAGGGCGTCATGGTGGTGGTACGAATGCTTGGTGTTGTCCTGAAGGAATTGAAGTTTCTTACTTTTGCAAGCTGCAATGGAGGTGCGTGGAGGCTGTCCTGGAGGGATGGCTAGAGGTTGAAGATGGAGGGGGTGATGCTTGGGATGTTGCTGGCTTTGGTAGAGGTGTGTGGCTATTTTCGTGGTGCAGGTTAGAGGGGTGACTGATGTTGGATGGTGGTCAGAGGCGACGGTTGTGGTAGGTGAAGGTGGAAATAGTGGCAGTTGTGTGTCTTGTGGGGGCATAATTTGACGGCGTGAGGGTGGATTTCGGTCTGCATGCATGGCTGAAGCATGGCTTGCGAGGAGGCGTTTGGAGTATATGAAAGTTCATAATGGCTTGGGTTAGACGGCGACGGTGCTTGTGATTAAGGTCGTAGGTATTTAACATCATGGTGGGTGGTTTATGAAGGATATAGTGAAGAGGACGCTTGATTTTTTTTTTTCGGTTTGAAGGTATTGACTTGCGTGGTCGAGGATAGTTGTGGTGATCTATGAAGAAAGGTTAGTGAAAAGGGAAGTGGCACGTGAGGTGCTGATTGGGAATAGACAAACTTTGATGCGATAGTGTAATGGAGGGTTAGGAAGCTCGCAATGGCGGTGCATGTTTGTTCTTGTATTGTGTGGTTATGGCGACCTTGGAGCACTCATGGTGGTTGCGGTTTGGTGTAGGGTGTAACTCTAAAGTTTGATATTGTGGAGGTTGGGGATTCGCGTGAGGAAATTCTTTTGGGTTCATTGAAGGGTGGCGTTTTGAAGGTGGGTTGAAGTGGTGCAGGTTGAGGCCATAGGCTTAGGTGGCGGGATAAGAGTGGTGGTTGACCGTGACTTTGGTGGCAACTTGCATGGGAAGGAGCGAAGGCATTGGAAGTTTATGGTGGAGCAGTAGTAGTGCAAAGGAGGTCCAGTGTAAATGCAAGAGGATTTTGGCGTGTTCATAGAGATGCATTTTGATGCAATTTGTGGATTTTTTATGATGTTATGCCATGAACACATGAAATTCAAAAATAAAAGAAAAACGTACCTGAAGTTGCTTTTTTTCTTCGTGCTTTCTTTGTTCTCTCTTCTCAATGTTTTCTCCTCCTATTCTCTTTTCTTCTCGTTTCAAAATGATCTCCCCCTCTCTCTTTATTCTTGACCAATATATTTTTTTTATTTTTTTTTAATATTTTAATTGATATATTTTTTAAAAACTAGTAATTCAGTTTTAGAGAGGTTCAGAGAGGTTACTCTTTGACTCATTCACATTTATTTTTTTATTTATTTTTAATTAAAATTAATATTAAAGTGAATCTACCCAATAACGAGACTTAAAACACTTTTCAACAGTAAAAATCTATTTTTTATTATTAATTTATTTTATTTAAGTGGAGAACATGGGTTGGTGGTTATCTGAGTGGTTTAAAAAGTTGTTATTTAAAATATTTATTTATTATTATTATTTTTAAATAATACGTGGAATTAAGGAGTGAGAACATGAGAGTCTACTGCCATTGACTCATTCTTTTTATTATTTTTATTATTATTTATTTATTTATTTTTTCATCATCTTGAACGTGGAAATCAAGTAAGCAGTTTGGAAGCAGTTTTTTCTTTGTTTTTTATTTTATTATTTAATCTCCTTTTTTAATATATATTTATTTTTACTTTGTTTTTTATTATTTAATCCTTAATTATTTATTATTTGTTATTTGTCATTTTCGTTTTTTTAATTAATTATTATTTTTTTAATTATCACATTTTTAGTTTTCTCTTAATGGAAAAATTCAATATATTTTTAATTACTACTATTGTTATTATTGTTTTAACAAACTCTTAATAAACTGATTTTCCGTACTATTTTATTTTATTAATTTTATTCATTGAATATAATGGAACCAAAGTCTCTCTTTTTTATTATTTTAAATGACGACAATATAATAAAACTAGATAACACATCCTTTTATTTTAATTTTTGCATTGTTTTATAATATGAAATAATTTGCCTGCCCGGACGAAATTGGGTGTTGACAGAGTTGGACCCATATTGGGTTGAAACATTGGGCCTACATCAGGCTAAGGCCATGTTAAAGACTTCGGTCGATCGCACATTAAGTCAAGCCAAGTTGACCTAACCCAAAGTTGATTTGAGTTGCCCAAATTCAATTAAGTTAGGCTAGGCCCAGGTTAGATTAACTTGAGTCTGCCCAAGCCCAGGTTGAGCCGAGTTTCGCCAAGCTCAGGTCGAGCCGAGTTCAGATAGGTCTAGGTCGAGTCATGCCTAAGGGGATTAAGATGGACTAGGCCAAGTGGGTCAAAGTTGAGTTGTGCCTATTTTGGGTCGAGACATCGGACCTACATTGAGTTAGGGCCATGCCACTTTAGGTTGTGTTGAGTCAATTAGGATCCAGGTAGAGTCGTGTATGCCTAGGTTGGGTCCAAATTAGGCCAAGTGTAATTGAAATTAGGTTAGGTCATGCTTACATTGATCCAAATTTAGCTGAGTGCAGGTAAAGTTGAGTTTAAATGCGATTGAGATCGACCACGTCACATGAGGACCAAGTCAATTTCAAGTCATATTTGATTGATAACATGAGGACCAAGTCAATTTCAAGTCATATTTGATTGATACATCAAACTTATGTCATATCAAATCATATAAATTAAATTTAGTTGAACCCATATAAGGTGTATTCACGTCAAATTAATTAAGTTCATGTCATATTAGATTTAACCTAATTAACAATGTAAATTTAATCTTATTTAAATTAAATTGAAAATATTCAAATCAATTTGATCCACTTAAAATGGATTTTTTCTAAACTCAATCCATTTTATCAAATCTATATTAAATTTTGAAAAATTCAATTTATAATCACTCATAACTTATTTTCACATAGATTGTCTTCGGTATAAATTAACCTCCCTAACTTTCTATATAAAATGAAAAGAATGTTAAATGCTAAAGCTAGTGCGTTAGGAATGTATGGGATGGAAGGTGTTTCCATATCCCCATCCCAAGGATTACTAATTATTCTCCAATGGCCTCAAATAATTCCCAATTCTGAAAAAGTTATCTTGAATAGCAAAACACTTTCCCAAACAAGGCTACAGTAGGATAGTGGAAATTAGGATGACTGCTATTTTATAAATAATGAACTAAATATTTTATGCTACACGTATAGATTAATGCTAAAACGCACACAATTTAAAGTCAAATTACAGAAATTCATAATAAATATTAAGCTTCACTTATCGCACGCGACCTCCATTAATCTAGGTAATAAAAACACAATAATGACGTAAAAAAACTGAAGGATAAGGTTAAATTTTAATAGAAAAATATCATGACAATTTATGTGAACTGAGTAGAAAATCTAATGGAAGAAAGGAAAGAACATAGGATTAAAAATAGTCCTTTGATATGTGCCGGAATCTAAGTCAAAATAATGTTTTGCAGCATTTTTTATCGAAGAAAATGGAAAAAAAGAATCATGTTTGTGGAGTAAAAAAAGATTTTCGAGTCTTTAGTAGTTATGCCTTAAATTTATATTGCAATCGAGCATTATCTTCTCCTATCCCATTTTCAATCAGTCTCCAAAGTGTTCTGTGATATTATTTAGCATCGCGTATCAAAACTTGCAGGAATGTACTTATTTATGATTATGAAACTATATATGATCGATGAAATATTTCGAAAGGATAGAACTGATGAATGCTAAAAAAATCCAGAAATTTCTAATAATTAAAATATATAAAATAAAATAAAAATTTATATATATATATATATATATATATATATATATCCATAAAATATAACACAAATAATATATTATCGTAATAGTAGTTATGATACTATAATGGTATAATAAATTATAAAGAATCAACGTAATTTATTCTATTATTGTTATTTTTTACATATATAATTTTGTTATATTTTAGTTTTTAAATAAATTATTAAAATAAGCGACTTCGTAACTTATAAATATAAGTAATTATAAATTAAAACTTATACAAAATATGTAGAGCAACTGCCCCATAAGTGTCTTATACAAGATGAGGATACACCAATTCACTTCAAAGACAAACTGAAAAGCCCAACATTACTAACTACATTAAAAGGGATAAAAATAACTTATTCATGACAAGAAAAAATATCCTCTCACTACATCAAAACTATTGTTACTGTAGTCCCTTCTATTAGAAGAAAAGAGAGAGAGAAAATGTGTTGTAAAAAAATTCAGTTTCAGATTGTTTTTTTCAGAATATATTTTATAACTTCCATAAATCTTATTTTAGAAAACTCATTCTGGGACATATTCTTGAAAGTTTTATATATGTTTTGGAAATTTTATTCCAAAAATATTTCTCTGAAAATTATGTTATAAAAATTTCGTTTTGAATATTCCAAAACGTGTATTTCGTCAATAATTTGTAAATTACTTTAAAAAGGATAAAATGGTTATTTTATTATATTGTGGGGTGCGTCAAGAAATTGTTGGGGTGCATGAAGAAAAAGGCTGTAAGAAATGTGCCAAAACAATATACTATGTTCATGCTCCTCGTGAGGCATAACGGAGTGTTATTGAACTCATAAATGAATAGTTCTCCGTTTCATTATCAATATAAGGATATCCTTACATAAAATTGGCCTTTATTTTAAGATTTATTTATATTTTAATTTTATTTTAAGATTTTTTTTTAATTCTTTAAGAGTATTTAGTCACAAAATGTTTCCATGTTTCTTTTCAAGTTTGAAATATTATTTCTAAAATTATTCTCAGGCAAGTCATTTCAACGCTATTTTTGTACTCTTATTTTATACCTATAAAATGAGAGGAGGTGGGATGATAGGATGAGATTAAATCCAAAAGAATAAACTAAATGATTCAAAGATTTGAATTGTGAAAGTAATATTATATAAATATATAATTTTATTATTACTTTTATTTTCATCTCATATTTCTTAAATTAGTGTTGTTAAATTATAAAAACTAGTCGGTGATGATGAAGGAAAGGAAGGTACAAAATATTTCATCTATGTTAAAAAAGATTGTTGTTAAAAATAGGTAAAGAAGTTAGAAGAAAAAATTGAATTGGTAAAATTAAAAGTAATTCTTTAATTCTTTGTATAAGAATATAAATTATCATTTTATCATAAAAACACACTAACATAAGAATTTGTTCTCTTTAGATAAATAAGAATAAACACAAGAAACTAAAGAAGCATGACAAGAATTATTATGATGGTGATTGTGTGATTACTACTAATCTTATTATTCTTTGTGATCATGGATTAATCTTGTATTTGATAGATAGGAGCTACACAACATGTTACAATTAACAAGGATTTTTTCATATCTCACATTCTACATGATTTTGGAGTTTTTAAGATGGACAATGATGATGTGTATAAGGTGATTAGTATTGGTGATATTTGCAATCTAACATTGGAATGTAGTTTTTGTTGGTAGGAGTTAGACTATGCTCCAAATGTTCATTTTAATTTGATTTTTATGCATATACTAAATGTTCATTTTAATTTGATTTCTATTCATATACTAAATTACATTGGTTATGAAATTCATTTTGGTTCTAGGAAGTGAGAACTCATGTAAGTGACTAGATTGTGATTGAAGGGAAGAAAACTTCTATATTGTATTGAACTAAAGTTTTGGTGAAAATTACACCAAAATATATGGATATGGAGATATATTCGTGACACTAAAGGCTTGATCGTATAAATGAAAAGTGACTAAATTGTTTAGTAAAAAGATGTGCTTTCAGGATTAAAAATTGAAAAGTTGTAGAAATATTATCATAAATTGTTGATAAGCAAATTATGTTATTCTTTAAGAATCATCCTTCACCTAGACAATTTGAATTGCTTGAATTTGTACACTTTAATGTTTGTGGTTTGTTAAAGATAGAATCCATTTAGTGTGCACTTTATTTTGTTTTTTCCATTATCAATCATTGTTTTAGAAAGTTACGGGTATATGCATTGAAGACAAAAACATCGAATCTTGGAAAAGTTTAAATAGTTCCATAACTTGATTGACTAGTAGTCAAACAAGAAGTTATAATACATCATACTAACAATAATAATGAGTATTGTGAATCCTTTGATGGTATTATAGAAGACTCATATTAAAACATCTCTTTTCAATGGTTTAGTAATAAGGATTACCAATAAATTCATTGAGAAAGTTAGGCATATGATCTCTAAAGCTAAGTTACTAAAACATTTTTTGAAGTTAGACATTGTACACTATAGTGCATGCTATTATTCTTAATCTTGTTGTTTTGGATATTGACATGTCAAACAATTTGTTTTTGTAAGAATGTCAATGTGAGCTATTGAGAATCTTTGGCTGCAAAGAATTTGTGCATGTTCCAAAGGTGAAAGATCCAAGTTGGATCTAAAGTTATGGTTGTTACATGTGATATCAATTGTCTCCTTGTGAAAATCAAGTGGACCAAGTCATAATCAAATCATGAGCTTGACCTATTATACTCTTAAGTAGAAAGAGTTACACTTTTAGTATCAGTTATAACTTTTGCACTTTTATTATCCTACACAAAATATGGATACTAATGTTTATAATAATGAACATCATGATCATGAAAATGAGATAAATAAGTAGAACTTCAAATATCATGGGATGGAAATCTTAATAATGTAATTGAAGCACCTTAAGTTTAACCAAGGAGGTCCAATTCCTTAATAAGTGTTTTTCTTATGAGTTTGTGATGTTGACAAATGAGGAAGAATCAATGTGTTATGAAGAGATCAAGGAAAGTAAAGAAAATGATTGGATGTAATGAAGGATGAGATTAATTTTTTACATGATAATTATATTTTTAATTTAGTGAAATTTCCTTAGACAAAAAGACCCTTGGATAAGTATATAAGGTGAAACATGAGAGTATTTTGTGTCTTCATGGTAAAAAGTTAGATTCACAGTGAAGGTGTTTCCTTGAATAAAGGATGTTGATTTTAGCAAGATTTTTCTCATTGTTGTGAAAATGTTATCCCTCTAAAATTGTAATAAGTATAATTTTTACTCTTTATTTAGAGTTAGAGCAAATAGATGTAAAAATTAAATTTCTTTATAGTGATTTGGAGGAAGATATCTAATGAAATAACTTGATGATTTTCTCATTGAATTCAAGAAAGACTATGTGTGTAGATTTAGAAAGGTCTTATATGGCTTGAAGAATGTTTAAAGACAATGATATAAGAAATTTAATTCTGATATATGCGACCAAGGCTATAAAAAGACTATTTTGATAGTTGTGTCTTTGTTAGAAAGTTTTCCAATAATAATTTTACTATCTTTATGTATATTAATGACATGCTTATTGTTGAGAAAAATATTTTTGAAAGACAAAGATAGTGAGTATTTCTCTTACTACTCATTATAAGTTGAGTTCTAACAAAAGTTGAAAAAATGAAATTGAAAAATTTGGTACACAAAAAGTTCCTTGTGAATTTCATAATCTAATATATGCTATGATATGCACAAGATCGATATAAAACACATTAAACACATTGTTATATTTTTGTCAAGCCCAAGAAAAAAGTATTGGAATGCTATGAAATGGGTTGACATTTCTCCATATTGGTGGTGACAAACCTACACAAATGTAATACTTAGATTCAAAGATGGGTGAAGCATTAGTTCCTTGAAGTTTACTTTTAACTATTTGATAAATTTGTAAGGATAATTATGACTCGGTAGTTTAGGCTAAAATGTTTTTAACTTTGTCTTCTATAAAGACAAAATGTTTGACATTATTGATAAAAGTAATGAATTGCTAAAGGTGAAGAAATTCTTATAAGAACATGATTTTGGTCAAGGAAAATGTCTACCATTTATAAATAGTCAAAGAATTAGTCATATTGGTCAGAATTTAATTTTTCATTCAAGATCTAAGCATATTGGTGTGAGGTATCGTTAAATATAAGATACTTTGGATGTTTTGTTATTTGAGTTAGGAAAAGAAATCATAAGAATGATAATAAAGTTGATATGATGACTAAGACATTGTTAAACAAAAAAAATTAATTTGTTGTTTAATTAATAGTTTGATGGTCACCTTCACCACATACTTGATTGGAGGATTTATTGAGTTTTTGACTCTTTTCCTATATGAAGAATAAACTTAAATGTGTAATTTCATTTATTTTATTTATTTAAGAGGAGAATGATCAACCAAAAATTTGTGAGAGACTCGTTATTGAGTTCAATAACAAATAATAAGAGTGAAAAGGAAAAATCATTATGACTTTTGTATATTCACGAGACTATAGATCTTTCAATTATACTTAGAGAATTCATTTATCACTCGTTAAGACAGCAAATTCAATAAAGTGATTTTTTGATTTCAAGAGTTAGATTGTCCACTGAAGGTTTAAAGAGAAAGAAAATTTGTTTGTATTTAGAGGTTTTTATTTATTTTTTAACTAATACAAAAAACAAATTTTACAATAAGATATAATTTAGTTAAAAAGGAACCGACATAAACAAAAACGCGGTGACATTTTTGTAAATATTTTAAGAGATATTACGTCGGTTTACACAAACCCGACGTAATATACCATAGTCTACGTCGGTTCCAAAAATAACTGACGTATAAAAAGATTAAAAAAATAAAAATTCAAAAATTGAAAATTTTGAAATGGTAGAGATACTACATCGGTTGGGAGTTCTCAACTGATGTAGTATCTCCCTCGTGGCACGCGAGTGAATTTTGGAAAAAAATGGGTAAAATTTGGCCAGATACTACGTCATTGGTTGGGACCTCCCAACCGACGTAGTATCTCCCTTGAGTTAAAATTAGAGATTTAAGGTACTCTCGTGCTTCATTGTTATGCTTCATTCTCTTTCACTAAGCTATGTCGTTTTACCTTCTCCTTCACTGTTGTGTGTGTCGTTGTGTCATTGTTTCAATCATTCCCCCAATCTCTTCACTCTTCAAGTTTTGTTTGGAGCACTCTTTAAGTTCACGTTTTTGGTTGGCGTTTTGGGTGCCCTTGGTTCACGTTGTCGGTTCGCTTTTTGGGTGCTATTGGTTCACATTTTCGGTTCGTGTTTGAGTGTCATTCTCACCATTATTTCACGTGTTGTTCTCCCCCATTTTCCTTTGCTCTCACTGTCTTTGTGGTTTCATTCACTCTATTTTTGCATTCACTGGATTTGGTAGATTTCATTTGGGTCCATTTACGTTCATTGGTTTTGTTCTCATTGTCTACAAGAGTTATGTTTTCTTATCTTTGAAATGTTGTATTATTTGTACCCTTGGTCTGCTTTCTGTATTGTTGTATCATAAATTTTGGGTTTAAAAAATTTTAGGACGAAAAAACTTCAAATGACCATAACTTTGATAGAGAGCTCGAATTGAGACGCTCCAAAAGTAAAAATTGCTCTAAATGACGTAACGAAGCTAGTGGGCAATAACCAAAGGGGATTTGAAATAAAAAAAATTTCCACAATTCCACCATTTTCTATTTATTTATTTTTTTTAGTATCTTTGACATCTTTTTTTGTTTCACCTATCTATACTTATAAAAAAAATTATGAAGATTTCTTTGGTGTTTCATTATAGGAATTAGAAATTTGTCAAAAAATTCTGGAAAATTCTATAATTTTTTTAAATTGAGATTTTATGTCAGTTGTAAGCTACAACTGATATAATAAAGGACTTTTTACATCGGTTGTAGCTTACAACCGATGTAAAAAGTCCTCTATTAGGTCAGTTTTAGCTTCAACCGATGTAATATCTATCTCTTAAGCTGTAATTTAGTTATTTTAGTTGGATATATGATGACGGTTTTTATTTTCAACCGACGTAGTGGTGTACATATTACGTTGGTTGCATATCCAATATTATATGTCTAAGACTTTCTACATCGCCTTCATTTACGTCGGTTTCAGAACCTACATAAATTCTCTTCGAGAATTGATGTAAAAAACTATTTTTTACTAGTGTTTCCTCCTTATTTATGAACAAATTATAAAAAAAATAGAAAAGGTAGAATCTAAATTTCTAGGTATGAAAGAGAAAAAACATTGTTTTGTTAACGAAAGTGGGATTCATGAATAAACATTCGCCTGAGGTTGGATAAAACACTGCATTTTGGAGCGCAGAAGAGAGGGCACATATCTGAATTAGGGCAAACTCGCAAAAGTGAGAGAGAGTTTAACATATTGTATACTTATTTGTTTCATTTGTTGAAATTTTATTTGTTTCTTTGGTTTAGATAAGCATGTTTTTTATCCCTACGCTAAAGGTTTTTAGCTTTAAAACTTTTGTGTCCTATGTTTGAGATTTTACTTTTTTATATTATATTTTTGTCAATATTTCTCACAAATTTTTGTAAATTAGGAGAAATTTTATTCTTATGTATAACTATGTTATTGAATTCTTATTTTGCTGTTTTGAAAAATATCAATCATCTTTATCCGTAACTTTCAACGATGGATTGCTAAGATTAGCGTAGCACACTTCTTGCCTCCTAACATAGGAATAGCTCATTCATATATAAAGTAGTGAGTGGTGATAATGTACAGTGAGTAAAAAAGGGAAGATTAGGTAACATCTTGAAGTTGGACATACTCTTGTTTTATTTATTTGTTTTAATTATGCATTTTTTCTTTCTATATATGTCATAAGAAGTCTGTCTTTACAAGTTAGTACAAATTTTTTTCTATAAAATCAGTTTCTTTTACTTTTTCTTCTATGTTTTACAATTACCATAGAAAATATACAACAGTTGTAATGTAAAGCTAGTCTCAAAGGAATACCGAGATGGAAAGGAGTTTCCACACATAAACACAACAAACTATTTTAAATATTTACAAACTACATAATTTATATGAAACATGTAAATACTCAAAATTCCTATAATGTGGGAAGGAACTGGACAAAAAAATTAGTGGAATGTAATGTAAACTAGGTGGTAGGTCTGAAGGAAGAAAGAACATAACACAAGATGAAAAATACTCCTATGATATTTATATTTATATTTATTGAGACGTAATATATAAAAGTTATATTTATATTTTAATTTTTAACCTACACACCCTCTTATCAACATCAAGCATATGATAATAAAGACAGAAATAATTTCTCCTTCTTTTGATTCAATCTATCCTGTTATTTTAACAATCACTTCACCGCCTCTGCTCCAAAACTCCAAGATATAGGACAGTCATTGGAAAATCTCTTCTGATTACTGACAGATGACAGTTATCACTAGTCACGTTATGATAAAAACTGCACAATCAGATGACAGGATGCTCATATGATGCAACAAGACAGTCAGAATGTGTGCATAAGAGAATGTCATATAGACAAAGTGTGGGAGTGTGCACATATAGTTGTTAGCATCATACACCAAAATTTGCAGGAATATAAACTTTCTGTATGTATATATATTCATTTATGAATAAGACAGGACACTCAGATGAGGCATGGGGATTCATATCGTACAATTAGTAGCTAAATATAGACACGAAAAGTACCAAGCACTTGAAAACCAAGACAAGGACTTTTGATATTTCTATTGGCTTGGAAGAGTAATTATTACATTGTTGGCTGTAGTCATGATAATTTTATTCACAGGAACAAAAAATATCTTTACAAAAGCAAATGACTTCGTCATTTGCACCCTTTTCATTGGAGTACATATCAACAGCAAGCAAGGTAGATTTTACAAAGAAGGGAAAAGCCAGAAGTTAAACAGACAAGAGGCTGATGAAAGAAACCAAGACAAGAAGGCCATAGCAGCAGATAGTTGATATCTACCGCATAGCTTTGCTGGGCAATAGGATCGATCGGCATCGAGCAGGAGATCTGTCACACTGGCTGTTGAACATGCTGCGGCTAATGACAGATATGACAAAATCTGGAGTGTAGAAAAACTGTAATATCATTAGTGCATTAGTATGGCATGGAAACAACAAAGACTTCAAGTTTTTTAGGTCACAAATTGCACGTACCATGTCTCCCAAAAACACTATCATTACAAGTCTTCGTTGGAGGGGTAAACATTTTATAAAGACAGAGTATGCATCCACAACCAACAGTGTTATGCTCCAGGGAATTACCAAACCCATGACTGTTACCAAATAACTGTGAATAGCATAAACAAAGACAAAGGTAAAAACTCAAGTAAAGATATGCTTAGAAGATAACCTAAACAGGATAAACCCCGAGACATTGCCAATGCAACTTTTGAAACTGGAAAAACATTTATGTACCCAACTGTTTTACCTCCTGCAAACTTTATCAGACCACTAGTTTTCTATATAAACAACCACTTCACAAACAAATATGTAGTCTTATCACTATCTAGTGAAAATCTAGAGCGTTTAAGCCAGTATCATAGTTATCATAATTGCTATGAAATTGCAGTACACGGATAATGTAACAAGAAAATAAGAAACATTGAAGTTAAACACGGAAGAACAGTGCCTACAGCATTGAAACACTCAATTATCCAAAAGGATTTGAGTTCAACAAAAACAACTTGAAATAATCCATTTTTCCTTTTTTTACTTAAATGCCCTAAATCAAAATGTATAGAATTTTTCCAACGTTTATGCCAGCAACATGATAATGGACTACATGCCTATTCAATCTGATTTATCTTCACCAATAAACATGTGCACTTCCCCATACCACAAATCAGAACCTAATAATACTCAATGTTTCCAATAACCCTCCCGAAAGTCTCATAAAGGCATTTCAATGCCAAAGTTGAAAAAAAAATGATCATCAACAACAAATTCGGCCTCACCATTCCAAAATGTAATTTTTTACTACAACCATTAAACTTTTTTAAAGATTTTTGTTTTTATTTAAGTGTTATTTTCAAGATGATATTAATTATTTTTTTATCATTTATATTCCTATTCTTACACTTAACTTTTAATTAATTTAAATATATATTGTGATATAGAAATAAAAAATTTTATTGAAGTAAAGAAAATTTATTTCATTTCTTTGAAAGAAAAAGGGAGTAAGGACTATGAAACCACTCATTAACTGGTATGAATGTGTGCAACCCCTAAAATTAATTGAATAGGCCATCCAATTTGACTCAATTTCTTCCACAATCCCCCCTTCCCTTTACTCATGTTCCTTGTCCACAGTACACCACTCTCTGACACACCTATCACAAACTGACATAAATCCTCCATCACTTCGATTTCCGCAACAATTCACGACAAGCACAGATACATGATCCCAAACTCAATTCTACATAAAACTTAACAGGCCCCCAATTCAATTACCCTTTAAAGAAATCGGCAAAAAGTTAGCAAATTTGGTGAAGCAGTGAGTGACAGATTAAGGAAGACCCCCAATTGGGCATATGAAGAAGATGATCACGACACCAAAGTCAGAAACAGAGAAAGAGTGAGATACCAGAAAGCCGTGTAACCGTAGAAATCAACATCCAAACACATGAAGAGAAGGGAAGCTGTGGAAAACACTGTCTGACCCAATCGGAGAGCCAAACTGGCGCTGCTTCCAAACGCCCCTGGCAGCTCCTCCATTCTACCATGGTAATTCAACCCCAAACATGCCCGTAACATGAACCACCTTAAGATTTCAGAGTATTAATAATAATAATAATAATAATAAGGTGGGAATATGAGTGTTACTTGTATAATGGGTAAGAATTAGTGTATGAAAGGCATAAATGAATAACAATAATTATTAAATAATGTGGTGACTAATCTAAATTGGAGAGGAGAATGAGTTCTTGTGATAAATAAAGTAGGTGTGGGTGGTTCTTAACCTCTCTTTCTCTTTCTTCTTGTTTCGAATTAGGTTCAATGGTTTTGTCGGCGCGGTACCTGGCTCGATTCGCTTACGTGGCACTTAATCATTCTGTCTAAACTGTACTACAAATAATTGCCCTAAAAAATAACATGCTAACTATCAAACTGAACCGGGTTGCAATTCTCTACTTTCGTCACCACTGTACAACTCAATGGAGCACTTGAAATTCCCAATTTTCACCCAATTCAGTGCCTCGTGAAAGCAATCCGACCAAGACTTGTACGATCAATACGGTGGACCATTTTTTTTTTAAAAAACATACACCCACTTAACAATTATTTTAATAATATAATAATATACATTAGTATTTTAAGCTAAAAAATAAAACAAATGTGATAGAAATATTAATATTTTATTTTATTTCACACATATATAAATTTTGCAAATAAACAATAGTAAAAAGATACTATTATTTTATCAAAAAAATAGTAAGTTACTTTTATATAATAAAAATAAAGTATTACAATGTATTATTTTACCAAGAATTCATGATGGAGAAATAGTTATTTACAGGAGAAAATCCGGATATCTTTGGATATAAAGAGGAAGCTGGGAAGAGAAAAACAAGAGTTATATGAGAGGGAGAAGTGTGGTATTAAATAAAGATACTAACATATAATAATATCATGGGTTGGGGTTAAAATGGAAGAGTGTTAAGAATTAGGTGGTGAAGGAAAAAAATCAACTTATCTGTATATATGAAACAAAAAAGACCGAAGTTATTGAGCATAAACTCGGTCATGCACTTTGGTTTTTTGAATGAAAACCAACAGAAAATATGACAGGAAGATTACTTTGTCTGTGGAGTAATGACGGTTTTCACATGCAAAAATCATTCATGGGGTCAGGTTTCATGGAAGAGATTTGGACGGAAGGAAACAAGAGAGTTATCATAATAAATATTTATGTCCCTTAACATATAAAGAAAAAAAGACACGTGAAGGAATTTAAAGACTCGTGTATATATATATATATATAAGTGGGGTCTTATGAGTGATTTTAATTGTATGAGATGAAAGAGTTAAAGACAATTGTAAATGAGAGAAATTAACAATATGAATGAAGAGAGATTTTAACGATCGAGTTCATCAACAACATGGCGAGTGATAGAAATTCCTTTGGGAGATGAAGTTTTACATGGTTCACACTCAATAATAAGGGTAGAAGTCACATTGAGAAAAAATTGATGATAAAGGAATAGATGGGATGTTGACAAGGAAGTGTACAACCGGTAAGGAGATTTCTTAACCATTGTTTATTGTTGTTGAGAGAAACAAAGGAAGACTGAGAAAAAAAAAAAACATTTAGGGTCAATAATTATTGGATGAATGACAAAGGCTCTAAAAGTTTTGTAAGAGGAGTGGTCAAAGGTTCCAGGCATATACTGTGAAATAAAAGTTTAAAGTACTTAAGGAGAAAATGAAGGTATGGAATACAAAGTAATTTGGGAACATTCACAAACTGTACATGGAAGTCGAACAAAATTTGAGTGAATTGGAAGGAAAAGAAAGGTTAAGAAGACGACTTAAGGCAGAATACAAAGTTATGATACACGGCATACATTTATAGTTAATTGAAAACACTTCTAATATATTTTATTTTGAGATTTTAAATAACTTCTAATGTACATAATTATTTTAATTTTGTATTTTCAATTAATCTGATATTTGTTATATTTTCAGAGCTTTAAAATGAACATTTGGTTTGTTGTATTTGGAGTCTTTTGTGATATTTTATGATTTTTTTTTAAGTTGAAAAAATTTGTTGTATTTTGGTAAAAATATCACTTTTTAGTTTATAATTTTATAATTGGACTTTGATTTTTGGTATTAATTTGAAATCAAATATTTTAAAATTTCTCTAATATTTGCAGTATAGAACAGTCTAGGTCGGCTTTCAAAGAATACAGGATTCAATATTTATTGTTCTTCCTATACAAAATTGGATTTTGGGATTTAGAGATTGAAAACAAACTATATATAAATGGAAAACGTAAAGAAAAGTCATTTCACAAATTCAAGAATTAAACAATTTTCCTTATGTTTTCTAGGTATTTTGATTAATCTAATGATTCAATTAATCAATTAAGTCAATAATTAAATAGATATCATTTGATTTATTTTGTATCTAATCATCAAATTAAGATTGAACTGATTTCTACCTGATTTCTAATTAGAAACACAAATTAATATCATAAAGTGTGAAGAGAAAAAGAATAAATAAACTCTGAATGTTAAACTATCAATGCAATTGTTTGATTTTAATTAGTTCTTCACGAATGAAGAGCAGCAGAAAATACAAATGAGAAAAAAAGATGAAAAAACAATTTCGAAAATTGATAGAAAAAAAAAAGAAAATGAGATGAAAATACCATTTCTTAAACTAAAAGGTAATCAAATGAATTTTTTTTTTCTATTAGCACATGCTGTAATATGAAGTAAACATGAATCTAAATGTGGACTTTAATTAGGTAAATCTAATTACAAAAGTTTAAACTAAAACACAAGAAAAATTGAATATGCATGAGTTTGTTTACAAAAATTTAGTAAATTTGTCTCAATTTTAAACAATCATAGAAAAAAACATAAAACTCCAAATCTTGCAAATCATATGTCCATTTTGAAACTCCATACACATAAAATCCAATACAACTGGAATAAGTCAAAAATAATATATACAAAAAAGGTTATGGCCAAAATAATAAACAAATGTTAGATTGATTGAAAATACAAATTAGGTACATTGAATCTAATTTATTACTTTTAAAAGAAAATTATTTAAAAACTAAAAATAAAGTATATTCAAAGTGTTTTCAATATACAATAAAATTATATATGTATGCATAAAATATGTGTCATCACACTTAAACCTAATTAGAGCCCATGCTTACTTCAAATGATATATCATTGTATAGCTTAAATGTACTCTAAATATATAAACAACAATAATTTGTTAGTTTCATAAATTGTCTTTTTCATCTCATTTTCTCTCACTCTTGGAATTATCTCTTCCTCTTCTTCTCTCATCTTCATTCTTTTATCTTTTATTTCTCTCTTGGAATTATCTCTTCCTCTTCTCTCTCATCCTCATTTTCAAATCTTCATCTATTTGAGAATCAATTAATGGAATCAAAATAAAATAATTGAAGTTTAGTTTTGCACCTATCATTTATGTTTTGAGTTTATTTTTCTCTTTAATTTTGGATTTATATTTTATGATTATAATTTTTGTTTTTGATTTTAGAAATTAAATAAAAAATTAATTGAATCTTAATTTAATAATTAAATATGAATTAGATTGAATGATATTTTGATTTGTATAATTGGTAGAATTAATTAATTGTTTAAATTTTGATATAAATATTTAAACAATTATGATTAGAGGAATTGTTTGGATGTTTCATCTTTTTTCATTTTCGTTTTTCCAAATCTAATGCATTTTATTGTTTGTGTTTTCAATTTATTTTAATTACTATTTTTCTTCAAAAATCCTAAAATTAATTTGTATAAAAATAATATTAAAGATTGAATCAAATACATATATCTGAGTATGGACCTAGATTGTACTTTATGTTCTAAATTTTAGAAAAAAACTTTAGAATATTTAATTTTAAATCGACATTAAAAATCAGAGAGTGAAAATAGTTACAAGAAAAACTAGGACAAGTGATTGTGCATATAAAGTCTCTTGGCGACAAAAATTAATAGGTAGTGGATGATGATAGTAATAAGAAATTGTTTCATGAAATGATTAGTGTATAACAAAGAGTGGAAAACCTAAAAGGTGTTTTTATAGCTGATTATCCATCATTGGTGAAGCAGGAAGTTCAAAATGTAAGGCCAATTTTAGATGGGTTAACTTTGCATAAATATCTAATGGGGATAATAAACAAGCAGTAGAACCATTTTATGGGGATATTGTTTTATGTTCTTCGCCAATACCGTGAAATACTGGTGTTGGTGTGTTCTTAGGCCTCAAAATCTTCCAAAAATACGAGAGATGGCTTTGGAGAGGCTGATGCCGCAGTTCTTCACTTGCTTCACATTCAGCTCTTGTTGCCCTCTCTCATGGAGTCACATTTTCTTCTAGAATCATCCTTCCTCAAAACTCATACTAAATGTTTAGAGATCACATTTCGTAATAGATTTAAATGCATTCCAAAACTTCATTCCAAAAGTATATATATTTTTAGAATGTCTCCAAAATGTGTAATTCAGAAACTTTTTAATACATTCGGAAGAACATTTTGCGAAAAGTGTAAAGATTTTGAAAAATAATTTTCGTCGTTCCATTATAACGGAAAATGCAAGAAATAATTATGGGGTGAACCCGTTAAGGGATCTACAATAAAAAACTTTAAGTTAGTAAATGAATTCTAAGTTTTAATTTTTCAAAGGCGTGTTGAGACCCATTGTCAACACACTTTTTTAACCAAACATACATTCTCCACAAATATAAACATTAATATCTTAAACTATTAAGATATCTTTTAGGATATATTTGAATGAAATTTTGTATAAATATTTTGAAAAAAAAATTAGAATTAAACTTTTCATTAGTTAAAATTAGTTTATACATAAATTAATTTATAAAAAAGTTTCTTTTATTTTTTAATTTTCACTTTTAATTTATATATAAGTTAATTTTTGTTTATAACTCTTTTGTTTTAAAAGTGCTTATGAAGAAGTTGATACAAACAAGTCTTAAATACTTCTTCCAATAGATATTAATTTTTCATAAATAAATGCGAAAATTTAACCTCTAACCACATGTTTACCAACCATCATACTATGATGGGTAGCCCATATGTTTGGTTTAACTGAAATTTTTTATGAAGTAATTACTTATTTTAAAAAAGCTATCTCCAAAAATTGACAAAAAAATCTCTATTTTAAGAATTAGATGAGACCCGTGGATCAAATCAATGTACTGATCAGTCAAGAAGAATCAATCAAAGAACCAGAACACCAATCTAAACCAATTTAATTACAAATATTTAATGGTACATTATTTTAATGTTTTTCTTAAAAAATTAAAATTAACCTAAAATATTTTTTTCTTTTTATTCTACATATACTCATTATTATTAATAAATATTATTATAATTTTAATTTAAGTACTATTTCATATTTTATTTTAACTTTTATATGTACTTTAAATGTTAAAAATCTATACATTTATTTATTTTTGTTTTAACTTTTAGCATCATAGAATCATAATATTATATTTTTTAATATTATATGTTATTTAATTATTACAATAATTGTATTAATAGCGGTATGTTAAACCATCCAAATTCTTAATCAGTTAAATAACCGTTCCATTTTAAAACATTGCAAACAATATAAAATTAAGCAACCATTTGATTAAAATAAGGTAAACCAAAAATGCATTCGTTTGCCTAAAAGACCCTTTTGTTCTGCAAATTATGGCCATATAAAAGGAGATGCTAAATGAATCATGTAGTATTTCATTGACCATCCTAGTTAATGCTATATTTCAGCAATTAGGTTATTGTTTGTGTCTCTAATACCCCTTCCTATAAGCTATGATCCAATTCAATAACTTAGTTGAAAATATATTATGATCATAAAATGTTTGATAATTTCTCTGACCGAGAAATGAGAAAGTAATTACATATGTTTGTTGTCAATCAACCGAATATAGAACATGAGTTATCCTATTCAAGCTCATAGGATGGAAAAGCTGAATTCTCTGCAGAAGTCAATTGCAATCCTAGCATATTATATGTAATGAAGCAAATTATACTATGCAATTGCAACTAGTAAGAACTTAATCTCCAAAACTCACACACACCATAAATTTAAACCTTGAAATGTGAAGCATTGTAATTGGAGGTCGATATAATATACAACCATGATAGTACTCTCAGTAGTGCTAGGAAAGTTGAGTCAATGGATAATGCAGCAACACCATGGAGTCACAACAAAATCTGAGCCAACAAAAAACACAAAAGAAAGCATAAAAGAAACACTCTATGACTCAAGCTGAGCGTACCAGACGCCCTGGATCTTGACATCCTTTGGGGCCTTTGCTCCCAAATCAGTGTCAGATGGCTGAACACTCTCGAACACACCAATAACCTCACCAGTCTCAGGCTTGGTCTTGGTCACACTCAAGGTGATTTTCCCCGTGGATGAGGAGGCACTTTTGTTGTTTTCCTTGGCAAGTTCCTCCTCATCTCCTCTTCCACCAGCAGGCAAAGCAACAGCATTGTCATAACCTGTGGAAGCACCCCTTCCCTTGGGGTCCAAGAAAGAGCTTCCACGGTATGATGGCACCAGAAACTGCCCTCCAAAGCTCTCTGGCTTCCCTGATGCCACCAACTGCTTGATGGTGAAGAGGAATGGCACACGTTCGCCACCCGGTAGCTGAACCGTCACTGCTGCGTAGTCAATGCCGTCTTTCTCCTCAAACTTCACTGTGCCATCAGGAGACACCTCAAAGGGTCCCTCAATCTCATCAAGAGTGTAGGTCAAACGTGTCATGAGCTTTGTGTTTTGGAACTCAAGTGGGGCGTTCTTGGCCACACCTTCAGCCTTCACTGTGAATGAAGTAGGCTCAAGGCAAAACTTCTTGGCATTGTATTTCCCTGGCTTGAAGGCAAATGAGTCCACTCCACCATCAATGGTTGGACACTGGTTTGCTGTACCTGTGCCCTTCACTTCCAAGTAGGTCTTGCTCTGGATTTCGTCGAAGGTTAGCCGCTTTGGAACACCCTCAGCACTTGCCCCCTGAAGGTTTTTAGTCAGTAATGTACAATATTGCCAATACAAATGAATAGCTGAGTCAAATTAGTTCTTTAAACATACAACATCACTCATGTTGAGAACATCTTTTCTAAAATACCCATGACCAACATTAGGCACTCTATTTTTGCCTAAAATCTGTCAGAACTATCACAAGGCCATGTATGAGACTCTAAACGATATGATTTCTTGAGTTCTAATCAATTTCATCCCATAATAAAAAAAATGTGCTAAAATGAGTTATTGAAAAGTATAACATTCATATGTGCATTTAATCAGTAAATTAATCCTGAATAGTGTATAAGGACGGTGAAACTAGTCTTCATAACATGTTACATGAGGACTGACTTGGCCAAAGAAAGCATATTCAAGGGCTTCAAGTGTTATTTCAGTCTTTGAGGGTCTAATATGACTAAGATTATATCATTTAAGGACAAATGTGACCATTTGGTTCATTAATGCCATTGATAAACACGTCTTATCAATTCTAGCATATTTATAAGGCTAAGTCCTATGCTTGACACTGGCAGTGGCTCGGCTTTATAAATCAGTACATATCTTCTGCTGAATATATATCACAAGACAAAATTAAATTACTGACGATTAGTATCATGGATGGAATGGACTGTTACTACTTCCAAGCCAGAGATGTTCATCTTACAAAAACGTAAAGAAGAAAAGCAAAAAGAATTCAACATTTGATAAGAAAGATGAACATGGGTGCTCTTAGGCCTAACCTTGAACTTTACTACCAAACTATATGTTACTACCATGTGGGACTTCCCAACAAACAACACCAACCATCCTTATAGTACATAAGTTTTTTTCCTATGCAAAAATAGAAAATATGAGAGTAAAATTGTGGGGAAGTTCATGTAACAGTTAATAATAGATTTATGTCATGAAATTGGTAGAAAAGAAGAGTACATACAGAGACAACGAGAGCAGAGGTGGCAAGGGCGAATCCTGCAATTTTGGTTGCGTCAACACACTTTTGAGCAAAGTCCTTAAGATCAGTCTGAAGGGAGCATGAGAGCTTAGCTCCGGCCGGTTCCAAACCAAAAGCCTTTGAAAGGGACTGAGGGGCCTTTGGCTGCAAAGTGTTGGTTCTGCCCAACTTGGTGGGTTGCATGAAAGTCGCTGCTGCTTGTAGTGAGGCTGCCATTGCCACCAATGTAGTGTTCTCTCTGTGAGGTCTTGAAACAAACAGGTTTGTAAGTGTTTTGGGAGAGTGGAGAGAGTACAATTATTTGGTGGCTATGGTGTGAGTAAGATAACGGATAGGATAAGGTGATCTCCTATTGGATGGTTCATGCTAATGCCAAAGCTGCTGTTTCTTGCCACATTGCAAGCTTCTCAATTGGGATCAAGATACTATCTGTCAGCATTTTGGTGACTAGGATCACATGCACCACAAACCAAGACAACATGGATCCCAAACACCAACCACCAATTTTTGTTTGAGGAGCAACATGGTCCAAGAAATAGTTTGTGGAAGCCTTTACCCCGAGGAAAATGTTCCTTGGAACACAAAAATAAATCTTTAGCTATGAAACATATTTGAGAAAATAAAAATAATAAAAAATTGAGTGAGTAATAAAATATATCTTTTATACCATTATTCTCCTTAATATTTCTCTAATCAAAACAATGCAACAATAATGAAAATATTCATGATAACGAACTTCATTAAAACTCCACATTTTTTAAATAGTTTTAAACTCACCTTTTTTTATGTATAATAAATGTTTTTTCACAATAATTTTTTTCTACTATATATAATTTCTAATGCATGCATGTTTTCTCACTATCTCATCTCATTATACTTCATCCAAGATATACTTTAAATGTCATGTAAAATTAAAAGATATACTTCACTTTTTATATTAAGTTTTTTTTATAAAAGAAAAGGCTTTATAGCAACATTTAAGAATCAACTCTTTAATCATACGTTTAAAAGATAAAATGATTTATCATTTATATTACTCGTGTTTCATATAAAAATATAGTACATAACCTGATGAAGAACATTGTATTACAATGCATAATCATTATATATTATCTCGGTCTTTTTATTAAAACAAATATATAAGAGTTCAAAAAAAAGAATAAATTGTTTTTGTTTAACACTTTTGTCACGTTTGAGTTTTTAATCTAAGTTCAAAAAAACAAAATTAAAATTTACAGTAATATATTAAAATCACAAATTTAAAATGTATAATCTTATAGATTTTTTAAATTACTGGTTTTAATAAATATAACAAATAGCTTAGTAATTGAACTTAATTCCATTAACATTATGATGTATTCAGTATTTTGCAAACATAAACTTAATTATTCATTGATTAGAAAATATGTTTTAAATTTTAATTAATATTTCAACCAAAATGTATTTTAAAAATATTAAGAAATTTATTAATTAAAATTAGAATGAAAGTAAATGTTAAAAATATAAATATAAATACTAAGTTATCTAGATAATTAAGAATTCACTTTTAATGTTAATTATAGAAAATATTTTAGTCGTTTATTTTAATTCCTTTCACCTTATGGAAGAATGTAAATATGTTTATTATGTAATTAATGATTTTTTAATAATTGAGACAAGAAACAAAGTATATACTAAGTATATAAAAATGTAAATATAAAATTGTTCAGTTTATTCATTTACAATTTATGTAGAATTATTGTGAAGTGCAAGTGTAAAATGTTCTCAACATGTTTTTCTTTGTATATAATAGTAGTAAATTTAGTGTAAATATTATACGTGGCTCAATATTAATTTTGATAAGGTATTATGAGATCAACATTTCAATCTACATATTAATTAATAAATTTGTTGTAGATATGATATGCATGATCGATAGACACTAATTGTTGTTTTCTTCAGTTTAATGTAATTTTTATATACCACCACTGCAAAAACAAAAAAAATAAGGTTTTAACTACTGTTATTGAATACACGTTATTTTAATGTTGGTTGATAATTGTTGGAGACTTTCAACGTTCGCTATATTTACAATTGTCAGGAGAATACACGAGGATTGGAATAATAATTTTGTCATATGTGCTGTTTTCTTCCTACTTGTCACCACCACTTTTTCAGTAATTATTTTAATTGTTCTTGAATTGATGATACAACAAAAACTATAATTGTATGTAACAATAATCATATATATATATATATTAGTTTAATTTTATAACGACCTCAAAACTTGCATAATTTCAAAGCATATAATTTCTAAGCATTATATAAATGACTTAAAATATAATCAAAGTTATTCATTACTCAAAATTATTATAAGCGTATAAAAAATTGTTTAAAATTAATTAATATATCAACTACATTAATTATAAAGTGTAAAAATTATTTTAATATATCAACTACATTAGAAGTGTTAAAAATGTTAAGAAAGCATTTTGCATGAGTTATCTATGATAAGTATGGACCAAAATTTATTAATATTTTAAAAAATCTATTAAAAATTAAATTAGGGTTTAGTGGTTTAAACTAAGCAATAAAATTAACCGAAAGTAGGTTTTAAAATTTTTATGTAGGGATTAAGAAATTAAAATGAAGTTTAATATTTTGAACTTGAGATTAAAATTTGGAAATTGGGTTTGATATTTCAAATTAGCAATTAAATTTTTGGGGTCGTGTTTAATAATCGAAAGTGGTGATTAAATTTTTGAAGTAGAGTATAAGATTTGAATCTAGTGATTAAAAGGTTACACTATGCTTTTATATTAAAGTTGTCGTATAAAATTCAAAGTAGGGTTTATTATTTCAAAATAGTGATTAAAATTTTATACGAGATTTAATAATGGAAAGAAGGTTTTACGATTTTAATATTTTTGTCTGCTATGTCAGTTATGTGAGTTACACAATCAAATTATACTAGTTCCAAGCAACTTTTACTATAAATAAAAATGTATTTTAATTAAATATATTAAGTAAATTCATTTGTGTAGACGGAAACTTTAACTATTATAGCATGGTAGAGTTAAAAAAATAAGCAATATCTATTTAAAAGAAGAAATGAATTAGGTTTGGACAAAAAAACATTAGATTTTAGAAATGAATATGCAATTGGTTGCTATAATAATCTTTTGTTTTTCAACTCATGATTTACATATGTTATCTATATGTTAAGTGGCATGAAAAATTATGTTTGGAAGTTTGGTCTAAAAGGAAGTGCCATAGGAGTGAGTTGGTATCAAATATTATTCATATAAAGCAATGTTATGATATTATTTGCATGAAACTTTAGATATTTATTAACTTCTGTCATCAATTAAAAGTTATTTCATTGTTCGAAGATGCTTTTTAAGTCCATAATTGAATAATAGGCGACAAATTTTTTTATATTATAAAACTTAAAGTAAAAATTCAAATAATATAAACTGTTAGTTAACACTTTGTTGAATGTGATCATTATATCAAAAGAAGAATTCAATTTAACCATCACAAAGAAAAGTTCGACTACATATCATGAACCATAACAATTTTTATCCATATTTTTATTAGATATTACTATGTTAGACCTTAAACTTTATTTGACATTCATGTATTGTGTATCAGGCTAGGCTAAAAAGTGAATATCTTTTTGTGATAATTCATTATTATTTAGGGGTCATTAATGTAATTTACATTTAATTGGAACCCCATTATTGTTAGAGTTGATAAAACAAGACCTTAATAGGTTTGCCTAACAAGTTAACAAATAAAATGTAGAACATTTATAAAAAAATTAAAAATAAAATAAAAAAATCCAATCACTGCCAACCATTATGCCTTAATTATTACCATATACTAGGACAATATTGGTTGTTAACACGGATTACGAAAAATAATGTTAAAAATAGGTAGCAAGACCTAAAGAACAAATGACATGAAGTGGATGACATTTTCAACGGTTTTAGTGGCTTTTCTTGGAGTGAGGTGACGAAGTTTGAAGCCAACAAGAAGTGTGGGAGGAGTTGGTGAAATATTTATAATTTAATTTGTAATTAAAATGATTTTTTTTGTATTTTCGTACTTTTATTTTAGGCCTTTATTGAATTTCATATTTGTTTTTTCTTATTTGTTTCTATTATTTTTTTTTGTGATTTGATGATTTTTAAATTTTTTAATCTTAAGGAATTTGTTAGATAGAACTTAGTAGTGTGTTGACGCATGAATAACTTTTTTTGAACTTTTCCAGCGTCATCAATTAAGGTAGAAGATTAGTTTTTTACGGTGAATTTGATTTAAAAAAAGATTTTAAATATATTCAAGTATTTGATTGTGTAATGAAATTTTTGCTTATTTCACTTAATTATTAAGTTACTCTTGCTTGCTTTTTAACTGGACTATTTTTTACAAATAAACTTTCATATTCCACTTCCTTTCTCCTTCTCCACAGAACTTCCTAGTTAGAACTTCACCCTATTCTTCTCCACCTGCACCACATACACGTTCAAATAAGCAGGGGAATTTTGTACATCTAGTCGACTAAAATGTATTTCATCCTCTATCATCCCTAGAGTACAAAACCCATATATGCTAAACAAGCTAGTTTTCAGGACTAAACAAACACATTATCTCTCAGAGGGCGTAACAATAGATCTGCCAATTACAAAGTAAACACAATTACCTTTCAAAAGACTCATTGTTTGAGATTAAAATTTGATAACATAAAAACAAAATCCTCTTCAAAATTACATACAGATTCTTTATGACACACAAGAAATCATAACCAAAACTGATTAAAGAAGGGGGATAAAGTGGCTCAAAAAGTGCTTGAAACAAAATCATGGAAAACTCAGTAACCTACATACCATCGTATCATCAGCGAATTGAAACTAGTTACTTGACCGGCATTCAGAATGAGTAGGAGGATTGGATTCATCATATGAATAATCATATGAGCATATTCAAAATTATCATCATCATGCCAATGAATCATCACGAAGAATTACACACTAAAATATGAAACATAAATCAAATAGCGTAATGAATGGGAAGAGTGGAATCCTCTCAGACAAATGCCTCGGTTTGTCGTCAGAATTGTAAGAATGGATTAGATCGGACTCGTCATCATTATTTGATCATCACCGAGAAAACCACACCTTCGCATAAGTTCAACAAAAAAAGGATTCACAAAACAGTATCAACTAAATCAAATCAGGTAAATCGAATACAGAAAAAAACGAAACACAAAATAGATTGAAGACAACAAAAGTATTTAAAATATTGAAACTGTGTTTCTGCTTCTTGTGCAAGTGGAATGGAAACGAGAGACCACCGTTTCACTTTTATAGGCCTGTGGATCCGCGAAGGAAGACTTAGGGTTTGGCACAGCCACAAGGGTTTAATGGGTCGATTGGGCCGCAAGCTAAAAATGGGCCGGTTTTCTTATTTAGGACTGCTTTTTCCTGAACCTCCATATAGTATTTTTATGCACCTCCATAAGTTTTAATATTCCAAGTTTAGATATAAATAAAACATATGAATATCATTGGTCTTAGAACATGAGTTATGGATTGTAAAATCTATAAATAATATACTTATAGATTCTACAATGCGTAAATCTAAAATGAAAAAATTCATGAGTTACGGATCATGTAATCTGTAATTAATTTAAAAATCATAGAAATTTATGTATTATACAATTTGTAGTAATAAAGGTGTATGAAAAAATATTACGGATTGTAAAAATCTCAAATAACTTACAGATTATACAATTCATAAATCATATGAAAAATTGAATGAGTTACGGATTATAAATCTGTAAGTCATTCGAAAAATTTAATAACTTACGGATTACACAATTTGTAAGTCATTCAAAAAATCAAATGGCTTGTGGATTAAACCATCCACAAATCATTCAAATCGAATGATTTACGGTATGATTGATTTAAAATATATTTTTAAAAGATATTTTAATATTTACTATGGAGGTGCAGGAAGAAGCCATCTTTATTTAGAACCCGTTGGGCCTAAAAAAGTTAAATGTTTTAGGTAAGTTAATTTATGCACCCCATGATTTCTTTCTGCACTTGTATGAGAGTGGTTGAAATGTCTAAATTGTTCATGCTTTAGATTATAGAGTTCACGAACATGTTCCGACACAATTTATAATTTAATTTGTAATTTATTTTCAAATTTTTTATTGTATAATCCGAAAATGTGTTTTAAATTACGTAATTCATAATATATTTCTTCATTTCTCGATTATGTGGTCTGGAATGCACTTCTAATACATAATTTAAAATATATTTTCTAATTTTCTAATCCGAAATGAATTTTTGGATTAAGAATTCAAAAATACATATTTGGATTATATAGTTGTATAATCTGAAATATATTATGTATTATGTAATTCAAAATATATTTTTAAATTTGAAATACATTTTAAGTTTCAAATTCTATAATTTAGAATAGATTTTATATTATATAATTCAAAATGTTTCCAGCGGATGAATAATTTACTGTATAACAAAAAAACTGTGATGAAAAGGTTTTTTTTTTCTTTACATTTTTGTTGAAAGAAAAAAAAAAGTCAAAAAAACAACTACTGGCTAAGTCGTGTAATTTCTCTTGTATTGATCGTGAACATTTAATTTAATTTTGATTTATGGTTTTATTCCTTTGCAAATGCTATTTGTTAAATTTAATAAGACTAAAAAAAAGTCAATAGTTTATTTTTTTTTCGAATAACTTACTATGAACTCTACATTGGTGGGGTAAAAACTAATGGAGTTCTTCTGTCTAGGCTGGTATCAAACTCTAACATCCAAAAGTTTATTTTCCTATCAGATTACATCATCATCACCAACTACTATGCTTATACTTTTTTATTTTTTTTTTGATGTGAATGATGCTTTATACTTAATGGATAATGAATGCACAAATAGGATAGACTATGAGGAGGAGGATTCCAAGAGTATTTGATATTCCATGTTTCTGCGTGAAAGAATTTCTGAATCCACCAGAAGCCCTGATATGTTCTTGCAGTAGGTAACAACCAATGAAAAGATCAATTGCTAATCCAATCCAGTTATTCCTCAATTTGTGAGCAAATATGTCGGGAGCCACTATCAAAATAAGAATCATTGAGCCAGGTATTTCCAACCAATCTGCATGTAATTTGCAAAAGTAGTTAAGTACATGTAACTCTATAACTATGCAGAAATATATTTTCCTGTTGAACTTGAAGTGTTGTGAGGTTTTCAAATAGTTAAGCATACCAGGAAAATGTCTAGGGAAGAAAAGCCTCAGCACAACAGCAACTAATGCTATCCATTTTCCAACTTCACCTCTGAACGATTAGATTCAATCAATATATAACGAAAACGTGTATTTTGTAAAGCAATAACAGAAGAAAGAAAGAGAAACTACAAATGTCATCCATACCTTAAAAAGATGAACAGCGAGTCGGGAAGGCTGAAGAATATGTAAGGCACTAATAACGCTGTCAGGATATTCGTCCTCCAGTTTGTGCTATCCAGTATCAGTAAATATCTGAAACAAATATTTGTAATGAATTTGGTTTAACAAATTATGATATAATATAACTGTCTAGAAAGAGAAATTTAGGTTTCAGATTTTAAAACATTGAACGTATATTTACTGAAACAAGAAATTTGAACTTACATGGCAGCAAAGGAAGAGAGCCATTTAAAGAAAGAAGGGCCAATGGCTCTGCCTCCTAGCAGGGTTGCATCGTGGAGGAACTTCTTGGCCGCAAGCTTGAGCTCATTTAAATCGGAATCGATTAAACTAGCAACTACAGTGTCCCTTTTCATATCCACATACTGTTGTAATATTCTACCCATTCTGCTTCAGATCTCAACACCAATGAAGTGATCGAAATATAAGGGTATTAGGGGAGTTTGAAAGCAAGCAAGTGTGGAATGTTATGTTATATATGATATGAGGTCCTGATTCGTTGTTTGGACCAATGGTGAGGGAATGTAATGCGATGCGAACTTTCGGATCCTCTTCCTTTTCCACCTGTGTTCCTCGCCTTTCACTGTTTTTATGTTTACCATGTCCTAGTAGGGGTTTGCGATCCAAATTGCATTCCATCTCTTTCGACACAATGTCAATTTGTTTCCCATGTTGCAAAGTGTCATCAATACTGTGTATAAAATAAACTTTATCTTTTACATAATCTTCTTATATTTCAACTAGGTATAAATATAATTTTCTTCACATATAGACATGTATAATGCACTTGATATTATAGTCACTCAATTTGATGAAAAATTAGTTTGTAAAATTTTTTTAATATCCATCGAATACATTTTATTATGTGTCAAGGGTTGATTTCAAATTAAAATGAAAAAATATTTTAAAAATGAGCGAATTAAAATTTTGAAGAGATAATAAAAATAAAAATAGAATGAAATAAAATATTTTATATCTATTGTGAACTAATTAATTATAATGGAAAAATAAATGATAAATTATTTAATTTTTATATTTTACAATAAATTTAAATTAGATAAAATAAATAATGATAATTTTGTAACTATATATTTATAATAAAACTGAAATTGGAAGAAAATATTATAATAAATTATAATATTGATATTTGAATTAAATTTTGAAGTTTTAGTTTGTTAAAAAAATATAAAAATAAATAATAGTAAAAATTAAATAAAATTATTGGATTATGGGAACAGAATTCTCAACCAAGAGCTATAATTATATTAAATTACGCTAGTTAAAAAAGTTAAAATGTAAATGATACTAACTAAGAAACTAAAACGAAAAAGTATTATTTGAGTAATTTTTTTCGAAAAAGATACCATCGATTTTTTTTATTTATAAAAAATCTAAGCTCCCACAATAACCACGGTCATAATATTATTAATAAATGTTATGTTTGACTCCTTATACCATGCGTAAGGCACAAACTTTTTAGACGAAATGTGATGGTGTGTAGTGAGAGTACAAGAGTTTGTCTAAATAAATATCAATGCTTTTAAAATCCAACAGCTCATTAAACTGATCAATAAACTTTACTATTTTAATTGGCATAAAATCAGAATCAAACTAATATTAATAAAATTATCTTAAAAATTAAATGACATCATAATTTTGAGATAAATGGACTGAAAACAAAACAAAAATTCATATAACCAAAATACATATATACTAGTTTAAATAAAATAAATATTATACTTAATTAAAAGTTTAATATATATATATATATATATATATATATATATATATATATATATATATCAATTATTAATAATAACAAGTTTATAGGTATAATTACAAAACTAATAATTTAGATTAATTTTATTTTTTATAAGTTAAAACTATAATTTATGAATTATTACTGAACAATTTTTTTATCAATTTGATAAGGTTTTTGGACTGGTTTAATACTAATCGTGAGATGAGCTTTGACTACTTGACTAAAAATAATAACTGATATTTAGAATGTGATTTTTTTCTATTTAAAAAACAATTTAAATATCATATAATTTGATTATGATTTAATTCATCTAACTTTCACATAATATTATTGTTATCAACTATAATAAAGTGATGAAAGTTTAATAATGTTTTATATTTTAAATTATTGTTTTTATTATATATACTAATTAAGTATAGACATGCCACTCATTTTAATTTTAACATTAAGTATATCCTAAAAAATGTAGAAATAGATGGTTCTTATTATATATTTTAAAATCACAGGTACGTGCATACCTTACAAGTTGTTGAAAGAGTATATACTATGTTAACATTTATATGGCATGCATTTTTAAACAATTTTAAATTGTTAACTTTTCTTCAACCGTCTGTGCCAGTTTGTAGTCAGAAGTAACTACTATCTTTTTTAAAACACGAGGAGATGAGAAGGCAGATCTTTTGCACATGTTTTTATTCTGTTTTCCTTCCAGATATAGCTATGGTGTCCGTGTCACAAAAGTTAAGTTAGTGCTTATAATATGATAAGAAATTTTAGCATCTTAAGTAAACAAAATAGATTGAAAAACCAATAAGAGTGAGGATAAACAAACAAAGATTTCTTGAACAGAAGAACAGAGAGACAAAGAGGAGGGAGAAGGGGGTTACAAACTTACTATAAGTGCAGCTCTTAGTATATATCACATCATGTGCTTAGTATCTATCATTGTTACCATGAAACTATACAACCAAATGAAACTATACAACCAAAGTAAAATAAAAATATCCTTTTTGAATCACATGCTAAATCACTTCCTAAGCCAAGACTTTAGGAGACCTAAAGTTAATAATTATGATATTTTTATCTAAAATTTATTTTTCGAACTTTTTGTGATGCAAAATTATTTATTTATATTATCATAATTAATTTAATTTTTTTTCAATAAACAATAAAGCTAATCCATTTAATCTTTGTTGAGACATTGTTGATCTTAAATAAGATTTTATTAGTTTAAGTTTTGAAAAACTCTTTTCAGTTGAAGTAAGAATTGTTAACATTATTCTATAGGCTATATAAGCATTTGGAAAAGAATTTATTATTTTTATATAATTAAAAATGTTAATTGGTTTATCATTTTCCAATCCTATAATCTCTTTCAAGATATTTAATCCTGAAAATAAATCTAAGCCATCAATATCCAATAAATTATCATGTTTCAAATATTTTTCAAGGTTTAAGCATTTCTCTTTCAAAAATACACAACCCTTAAATTTTTAATACTAAATAAAAAACCAAAAATATATTCATATATTTTAAATTGTTCAAATCTATTTTGGAGTGTGATAATTGTTTTATCTACAATATATAAAAAATAATCCATTCTAAATGACTCTTGAGGTAATTTAATAACTTCATTCTCAATATTTTTATCAATTTTTTTTTTACAATTGGTTCATTTTATAAATTTATCCATAGTCCCTTTTTGTGATTCAACAAAAAGTTCAATTCTTTTTTTTTAAAGCTTTGAATAACCTGATTCAAATTTTCTAGTTGTTATATTTGTATATTTTTATATAAAATTAAAAAATTATAATATATATCACACTGAATATAACTTATAAGTATATAAAATAAGTCTAAGTTAAAAACATAAAACCTAATTGTCAAGACAAGAAACTTGATCTAGGTTCTCAAGTCTCCTATTATGATATCTTTGGATCCTGTCCTTTGGTATGTCTTTAAATATAATTTGTAATTTCTAAATTCTCTTCCTTAAATCTGTACAAATTATTTTGATTAATTAAATAATAATAAAAAATAAAAAAATTGAGATCAATTTATTAATCTCATATTATTTTTACCTATTATTGATGCACTTAAAAGGAACAAAAGTGAACACAAACTCTCCTCCTTAATAAATCTACTGTTCAAAGTCTCCAGTCTCCAAGTAAAGACACACGCATAAATACACAGTATAGAATGATGAAGTATAAAATGAAATATTATGAAAAAATAAAAAGATGAACAAAAATGAACAAAGGATATGAGAATGAAAAATATTCTCTCTATTTTTTTTTTTGTATATTTCATCAAAAATAGAGAAATGAATATATACAAGTACTGTACCCATTCTAGGTATAGCTAAATAAAGAAAACAAAATAAAATTATTACAATTTGATAATGTCATAAAAACAAATAAACAGAATTAATGATAATTTGATTCTACCATAAATACAAAATAACATGATTAGTTTCTTTCTAGAAGTCTTCTATCCATATCCTCTGAAACCCCCCGCAAGTTGGGGAGCAAATATTAATGAGACCCAACTTGAAACAAATATTGTTGAAAGACTGAGGACCTAAGGCTTTGGTATAAGAGAGATGGTTGCTCAAAAGGAACTTTCAAATCTTGAAGAAAATAGACTAGCCATTGAATTTCACAAGTAACAATGGTCATTGCCCTGTATTCAGCTTCACAGGAACTTTTTGATATTGTTCCTTACTTTTTTGATTTCCAAGATACACACTAAAACCAGTCACTGATTGTCTTGAATCACTATAGGTGCCCCAATCACGATCACAAAAAGCTTTGAGATGGGCAGAACTGTTGGATGACTAAAATAAGCTAAGACTTGGAGCTCCTTTAATATATTTTAGAATTTTAATTGTTGCATTATAGTGAGCAATTGTAGGCTTATCAAGAAACTGAGAAAGTTATTGAACAGAAAATGTTATGTCAGGTCGGGTATTAGTGAGATACATAAGTCTTCCAATCAACCTTCTGTAGGCATGAACATCAGTAAAAGGCACACTTCCATTAGAAGACAATTTAACAAGATTATACATAGAAGTGACTGCAGGTTTGCAGGCTAAAAGACCTGCATCTATTAACAATTCCAATGCATATTTCCTTTGATTCATCATTATCCCTTTCTTACTTCTTACTACTTCAAAACCAAGAAAGTATCTTAAATCACCGAGATCCTTGATCTTAAATGTCTTATTCAAAGCTTTTTTGACTCGATCAATCTCTTCTTTATCATTTCCTGCCAAAATTATATCATCTACATACACCAATAATGTTGTAAAATATCTTTCAGAAGAATTAATAAATAGTGAATAATCATTCATAGACTAAATATATCCCACAAAAATAAAAAATGATGACAATTTAGCAAACCACTTCCTGCCCGCTTAACGTTTAAGGCCATATAAGGCCTTTTTTAATTTACAAACTTGTCCTGGTTGAATAGAAGTCAATCCCGTAGGAGCAATCATGTATACATCTTCTTTCAACTCTCTATGTAAGAAGGCATTATTTATGTCTAACTGTTTTAACTCCCAGTTATATATAGAGGCTAGAGAAAAAAGCAACCTTATAGTGGTAATCTTTGATACTGGAGAAAAGGTTTCAAGGTAGTTAATACCCTCTGTTTGTGTGTATCCCTTTGCCACTAATTTTGCTTTATATCTTTTAACAGTCCCATCAGCATTATATTTTATTTTGAATACCCATTTGCAACATATGGCAGTTTTGTTATTGGGAAGAAGAACAGTCTCCCATGTTTGATTTGACTCCAAAGCAGATATCTCACACTGTATAGCCTTCCTCCAACAGTCATATTTCACAGCTTCAGAATAAGTGTTTGGCTCAACATGTGAAGAA
>Ga0209489_100774_pt1 | contig 63124 bp, 22 predicted proteins | sample SiratrowhiteBW_FD_187527 | JGI IMG/M metagenome (GOLD analysis project Ga0209489, IMG submission 187527) | Root nodule microbial communities of legume samples collected from California, USA - Siratro white BW (SPAdes) (version 2) | ecosystem: Host-associated > Plants > Roots > Nodule | place... | reverse complement strand
TATATATAATGCCTGTTTTGTTTTACACCATCTTTCATTTAAATTATCATTTATTTTCTAGTTTCACATTTCAAAATTATAATTTATACACTTATTTTTTCATCAAACCAAATGATATTCTTATTCATTTATTTTCTTTACCGTTACATGCATATCAATAATGAATAAATTAACTTTTATTTTAAATTTTTCAACCATTTAATTAATATTTATTTTAAAAAAAATATTCAACAATTTTATTTCATTTTTGTTATTACAGATATTTTTTAACAAAATTAAAATACAAAATTTAATTCAAATTCCAATATTATAATTTATTATAATTTTTTTGTTCAATTTAATTTTATTGTAAAGTATAGTTACAAAATTATTGTAATTTATTCTACCCAATTTATATTTATTATAAAAATAAAAAAAAATAATTTATCGTTAATTTTCTAACTATAATTAATTACTTCAGAATAGAAATAAATGGTTTATTTTATGTTTATTATCACAACTTTATTTTCATATAAACTTCATGAAAATAAATAATTTTTTGTTTACTTCCCTCTCTCATAAAAAATAAAAATAAACCTTCCCAAATTTAATTATATTTGTAATAAAGCTTTTTACTAAAAGAAATTCCTTTACTTTACCTATTTTTAAATCTATAAATTACACTGCTTAGATTTTTATTTAACATTTCTACATTCATTGTATAAAATCATTTGAAAATTTTAATTTACCAATAACAATAAACATTCATAAGGCTTTAATATTTTTCTTTTATCTTTAAACCAAATTACATTTAAATTTTTTTTCAAATTTGTTCTTCCTATTTTTAATTAAAATTTTCAAAACATTATTTACCTCCTATAATTTTTTAAATTTTATTTTATTTTTCCTTTCTTCTTCTCGACTGACTTTATACAGAGAAAAAAAATTAGAAGTCCCTCTCAAAATCTGGCAACCACTATAAGAAAAAATCTATTTAGAGACCAATTTTCGGATACCCGTCAGCAAAATGATTGCTAAATATATTTATAAAATAAAAGTAATGATTGGATTTAGTGACTAATTAAGTCAAGATAATTGGTATCTAACATTAGCAACCAAGGTTTTAGTCACTTATACCCTTAGATTCTAAATTACGTTAGATACCAATTTAGGATCTAATGGTATAAGTGGCTAAAATCCTGGTAGCTAATATTAGTTATCAATTATCTTGATTTAATTGGTCACTAAATTCAATCATTACTTTTATTTTGTAGTTATTTAACAACCAAAACCTAATTTGATGATTATTTTAGTCACAATTAGCAACTATTTTATTTGATAGCTAAAAAATGGTTTCTAAATAGTTTTTTTCTTGTATTGAATGTGAAATCCAATTCTAATGTCAACTCGATTCTCTGTAAACTGAATTTGGATCACTCATTGGACGACCCTCATTTGTTTTGCTCCAACATCAGAAAAAAGAGAGTTAAAACCATCCTCAAAATTCTATCCCCTGGAAATCAAATTCCAGGATGCTTCACAGTGGTGAAAATTTGGTCGGGAAACCAATTTCTCACCACCTACAATTAAACACAGAGAATTAATCTATAAACAGGTCTAGTTGCAAAAAATTTGTTTATTTTCATACCATTCAAATGAAAAAGTCACGAAAAAAATTATAACATCCCACCCTACTATATTTCAAAACAATGAAAAGTCTTTCCAAATATAAAGCTTCCCTTTTATCTAAAAAAATAAAAAAATAACCTTTATAAAATTCAGTCTCCTGAAAGCCAAATTCTGGTTGGTTTTACATGTTGACAAAGTAAATTACAATTGGGAATTCGGCTATTGGGGATAGAATTCCCACCTTGCATAATAATCAATGTTATTGATCACAGTTGTTTCACAAGTAAATTAAAAGAATTACAGTGTTGACTACCTAACATAATGCTAGACTATCTAACACCAAAGAGATGATAGTATAGATAGGGAAAAGTTAACCCTGAGTCGTCTCCTAATGAATCCAATAGTAAATTCAGTAAATCAATGCTCACAACTTATCTACAATAAGGAAAGTTAATAATAACAATAAAGGAAATAAGGGGTTTTGAGGATTGTTGTGCATGAAATTAAATAGATGATGGAAAAATAATAAAGAAAATAAATTGCCTCTCAAGTTCTTTTACATCAAAGTCATCCTTGGTTTTCTTAAGACTATTATTCCTCAATTCTTCTCACAAAGTTGAACTCAATCAAACAAGCATCAATCAAGTTCAATAGAATCTTATTATTAGCAAAATAAGTGTCTATTAATACATTTAATATCTAACCCCGTCTCCAAGCGTATACTCAATAAGATGCATATCTTTTATCTCTTGACTAAGCATACAAGAAATTGATTAAGACTAAGCACATTAACGAATAATTATAATTAAGGAAAAATAATTGAATTCTCAACAAGCGTTCCAAAACAAATACTTTTCCAAAAACAAATTTCAGAAATACCAACAATATAGCACAACTGTTATAGAGAATGTAAAGAACAAACCTTTTGAACAAAAACTTCAAAATTCATTGTGAAATCACAAGAGAACCAACGCAAAGGGGTTTAGCCTTCCATGATGAAGGCACAAGAATTACAAAAGAAAATAAAACTAGAGTTTATGCTATACAACAATGTGTCCTTCATGCCTTCTCCAACCTTTATTGATAATCTCCTTTTCTTCAAGAAATTAACTCAGATTTAATTCTCATATATTATCCTTGCAATTATCAGATGTTTCCTTATGTGCAAAAGATTTTTGTAAATATCTTCTTTCGAGTAAAGTTGTAAATTTTCCATCTCCCAATTCATTTCAGATATTTTGTTTCCAAATTCTATTCAAGATACCAGCTCATAATAATTGAATCTGATGCAAAATATATTACAAAATATTTGAAGGAAATTTGCTCTAAATCAAGTAAGAATTGCAAAGGATCATCTTTGTAGAAATTCTGAAGAATATCTTTGCAAAAGATTTAATTAGATTTGGAACCCTTAAAATCTTTGCAATTCTCTTCAAGAAGTTGAACTCAATCAAACAAACATCAATTAAATTCAACGAAACCTTATCAACAAGACAAGTGTCTACTAATATATTCAATATCCCACATCGTCTCCAAGCGTCTACTCAATGAGATGTATATCTTTTATCTCTTGACTAAGCACACAAGAAATTGATTAAGACTAAGCGAATTAACCAAGAACTCTAATTAAGGAACAACAATTGAATTCTCAACAAGCATTCAAAAACAAATACTTTTTAAAAACATAAGATTTCAAAAAGACCAACAATAAAACATGATTGTTATAGAGAATGTAAAGAACAAAACTTTATAAATAGAAACATTAGAATTCATTATGAATCACAAGAGAATCAACCCAAAGGAATTTAGTCTTTCACAAGGAGGATGAAAGAGCAAGAATTACAAAAGAAAATAAAAGTAGAGTTTATGTTATGCAATAGTGTTACCGTCCTCTATGCCTTCTCCGTCTTGTATTTATAATCTCTTTTTCTTCACAAAATTAACTCAAATTTAATTCTCAGATATTATCCATGCAAATATTAGATGTTTCCTTATGTTTCAAAGATTTATTATGTAAATATCTTCTTTCTAGTATAGTTGTAGAATTTCATTCTCCCAATTTCTTTAAAAGATATTTTGTTTTTAAATTCTATTCCATATACATGCCTTTAATTTTCAAACAATCCAACTCATAATAATTGAATTGCTGCATAAGATATTGCAAAATAATTAAAGGAGATTTGCTCTAAATCAAGTAAGAATAATAGGATTATCTTTGTAGAAAATCTGAAGAATATCTTTGGAGAAGATCTGATTGGATTTGAAACTCATGGAATATTTGCAAATAATTAGAAATAATAAAAGTAAGAGAATATGCTTAAAAAATTAGTTTAACTAATAATCTCAATTAAGGTCCAATTAATCATGATTGGGTAAATCTTATTTAAAACAATGGATTTATTCTCAATTACAGTATAAGAAAGCCAAAGTTAAACACTCTAAGTGTGAATAAAAATATACTCATCACTTATCTTGAGAAGCCTTATTTAGTGGTCGCTCTTCTTGCACTTATCCTTGGAGTTCTTCATCTCAAGGTGGTGTTTTCTTCCTTCCACTTTCAATTAGTCTACTTTTGTTTCCATTTCTAGTTCTATTCTTGTTTTCTTGCTGGTTCTTTTACATTGCCAAATGCTTTTGTTTCCAATGGCTTATTTGTTTGAGCCTAATGCTTCCATTTTCATGGAGGATATGTTCTTTATCTCTTATTAAGTTGATTTAGATCCTACAAACCCCCTAACATGCATATCAGGTGAAGAAGTTTAGTAAACATTAGTAGACAAAAGAAGATACAAGGGTTTACACAGTAGATTTTCATTTTGATTAGTGTTCACTTCCAATTCTTAATGTTTTCATTCAGTTCTATCCTTTATTTTCACCTATTTTTTATTTCAAACTTTATATTTCTTATACTACTTATTTTTCTCATTTAGGTTCTCGTTTTTCTTTCATTCAAAATCCCCCCAACCCTAGTTTCAACCTATCTAAGGAGATATCAACAAATTGAAGTGTATATGACATGCATCTAGTAATTTTATTTTGAACAACAAAGAATATAATATAGTAATTTTACTTTTAAACAACAAAGAATATAACTAAATGAGAGCCCTTAAGGGGAGCTTTAACCTTTTTAAAATAGTACAAGTAATACAACACCTTAGACCATTGCACACTGGCCCAAAAATAATCCAACCACAAACATTATCTCCTTCCCAACGCAACAGTCAACGATAAGATACAAAACTGCTACAACTAAAGGACTAACACCCTATCACAAAATCATAGTTGGAAGCCAATCAACAAAATAATGCTTCCTAACCCGATCTATTACCCTTATCCTACGCGTTAGACTGTCTCTTGTACATAATAGTGAAGGGGTTCTTCCATGTTTTAGTGATTCTTATTATTTTGTTTTCACTTGTTAAATCTTCTTTACTCAATTAATAAATGACTTTGATTTGAAATCAAATTCATATCAATATGTCAGACCGTCTATTACCTGCACAAAACACAAATTCAAACACAAGGACACACCATTGAACTGGAGTCGTGGAACACAACTTCAGTGTAATATACATTTAAGTTGAAGTCGTGCTTGGTTGACACAATTTTATCTAAAGAAAAAATTTCCGACACTTGATTAACTTAATCAAAATCATGTCATTCTTATTACACAAAAGTCGTGTTTACCTGACACGACTTCAATTCAACCAAAACCAAATTATTCCAAGGTGACACGACTTCTTCAAAAATAAAGTTATAATGATCTAACATGACTTTGTCTATTCTAATTCATGTTTACTTTGATATTTTTTTTTTCAAATAATAAATAAAATATTAAAAAAATTATATCTAAACTTAAATATTTGTATTGATTAATAGTTTATAAACATTATTTTTTAAAACAAAATATTCTAATTTGTATATAAAAAGAATTTTGTCGTGAGAACAATTCACGTTTTTCTTGTATGTGAAAATTTATGAAATAAACAACAATTGTTTCCCAATTTCAATCCATTTGCGCATATACAATTTTTTATACTGATTAATTATTTTATCTACTTATAAGTTTGTCACCATTAAACTCCATAAAACACAAAATTATCTTAAAAATATAACATTTTATCATTTTTAAATGCCAAGTCATTAATGAGAAATCAAGTTTAATGTTTTTCAATGCATCCTCTAGATAAAATTATAAATTTTTGGTTACGGCATGGGTGGTGTAAATTAAGTTTTCTTTAAAAAAGTTTTCTTTTTAAATTAAAATTAGTTTATGTGTAAACTAATCTTTATAAATTAATTCTAGTTTATCAAAAATTTATTTTTTTTATTCTTAATTTTTAAAATATCCACACAAAAATATTCTTGAAATAAATTCTTCCACTTTTTTTTTAAAAAAAATCCTTTAATTTATAATTCAACTGCATTTAATAAAATTCAACTGTTAATTGAACTCTTTATGTAAAATTCCTTAAAATTGTCATGACAAAAAGAATTAGGGATTTTTTTTTTTCACCAACCTTAAGACATTTTTGTGTCGGTTATAACTTCCCCACTTAGAGAAAAGGAACAAAGTAAGAGAATTTTGCTCAATAACAATAATCATATGTCAATAATTGTTATGATTTGATTTAAATCAATGAGATAATGCAACATATTCCTTTTCTAACATGGTTTTAGCAAAAGATTGAGAACTAGTAAAATTATATGTTCAATGCCCTATTCTTACACTTATTTCTATTATACTAAAAAAATAGAAAAATTTAAATTATTTATTTAGTCATATAATTAATGTCAAAAATTAAGCACAAAAATATTATTACATGGAAACAAGTCATCAATACACACAAAATATTCACTACAAGAAAAATTGCATTTACCTACGGATTTTTATTATTACTATATTTCTATTATTATTATTAGCATTATTATTATACTTCTATTATTACCAATTTTATTATTAACACTTATATTATTATTAATCCCAAAATGTTGAGAGAAGGATTTGAAACTGCTACACCAACATCAATTTTGCAATCATATACTCATTGTTATTATTCTTATTATGACTCTTGTTATTATTATTTTTGTCAATATTAATAAGTATAAAATTAATAATACTAAAATAATAATATTATTATCTTTAATAATAATAATAATATTAATAATCATGTTAATATTAATATTAATTATAATAATAATATTAATAAATATAATATCAAAGTAATATTAATAACAATATTAATAATACTAATACTATTATTCTTGATAACATTAATATTAATATTAATAAAAGTATTAATAATGATATTATTATTAATATTAATAATAATAATAATAATTAAAAAATAATATTAAATATAATAATATTCTTAATCACATAAGTTAATAATAATAATATTTATTATAATAATAATATTAATAATAATTCTAATAATATTAATAAATATAATATCTAAAGTAATATTAATAATATAATATTAAAATTACTCTTATTAAAAATTTGAATATTAATATTAAAATAATATTATTATTAATTATATATGTTAATAATATATATAGACCAATTTTAATAATATTATTTATTTTTATTAATAATAATGTTAATGTAATTAATAATAATAATAATTAGTAATAATATTAAAAATAATAATAAGGTTAATAATAATAATTATAATTTTGATAAAATTAGTTATTAATATTATCTACGGAAAAATTCATAGGTAATAAATCTGTATATAAAATTAATATGTAATAAATCTGTATATAAAATTAATATGTAATAAATCTGTATATAAAATTAATATATAATAAATCCGTATGTAATGGATTTGTATATAAAATCCGTAGGTAATTACATATAAATTTAGATCCGTATGTAATTACATGCGGATTTGGATCTGTAGGTAATAAATCCGTATGTAAAATCTGTATGTAATTAATCTGTATATAAAATTCGTATGTAATAAATCCGTATATAAAATCTATATATAATACTAAATTTACATACGGATAAAAATTCTTATGCAATAATCTATATGTAAAACAAGAATTTTTTTGTGATTATAAAACTATTATTAGGTAAAATGTTAAGTAAAATTATACATATTTTAAAATTTTATATCTTGAAAACTTTGAACAAAATTGTTTCACATTCTTTTCATCTTTCTCTTTTTTTTTCTCTCTTATATTATTTTTCTTCCGTGTTGTCAACTTTAGTTGTCATTATTAAAATTTTTTAAAATATTTAAGTTTTTAGGAATTAATTATATGTGTATATTTATTTATTTATAAGATTTGTTTTTAGTTGAAATTTATTTTTTGTTTATTTTATCACGATGTTTATGTCATAGAAACAAACGGGAAAGGGTGAGGATAGAATTATTAGGGAAGATTTAGTTGGACTTTTAGTGAAATTGAAAAGAGAGTACCCATTAAAATTTACTGGAATGTATATAATAGGTCATATTTGGTATCATTCTCATTTTTGTGAAGCTACCATACAACAATTCTTGTATCATTCTCCCTCTCCTTTCTGTCTTCATTTCATTTCTTCACAGTTCTTCTTTCAAAAATTTATTATTTACATTTTCAAAAGTAAAAGATCCAAACATCAAGTTGGTAGGAACATATTCTAACTTCAATTTTTGGATTATTTTGTTTTGGGTAAACTATTTTCTCCATGTTTTCTAAGCTTGCCGGCAAGAGTTTAGAAGAAAAAGAACATTCAAGAAAAATCTAGTTGATCCTTTGAGTTGTGTATGCTTAGAGTTTGTCTTTTGAAAAAAAAAAATGAGGTTTCTTTCTACATTTGATTTGTCCAACTAGGTTAAGAAATAAGTTTTCATAGAGTCAAAAGATATTCAAACAAGAGAAACTACATTATTTGTTTTAAATTTAAGTACATTTAGGGTGTAAGGGTTGATTTGGAGTTTTGGTTTGGTTTGAAAAAAAAAATCAGGTAATTGGGTATTTTTGTGTATTTTGTATAAAAATTAATAAATTTAACTTGATGAAAATTGTGAGAAGTAATAGATTTTTATTTGACATGGTAGAAAAGTTATATGATGAATTGTTGTGGAAATATTAGCTTTCTTCTTCTTTTTTCAATGCTTTTAGTACCTTGTTTACATAGTGTTGATCATCAAGTCTTAAACTATTTAGTAAATTTGAAGTAATTAAGGAGAACATTTTAACAGATTTAAAAAAAAATATATATTAAATAATTGAGACAGAACGATTTGGCAGTCTTTATATAAAAACCTACTCTCTCTCTCTATATATATATATATATATATATATAACAACCATGAGAGAAACTATAAACATTTCCACAAAGTAAATCTCTAGTTGGTGAGGAAAACTATACAACCCCAAAGAAATCAACACACATAGTCTAATAATGAAAATGTTATTGATAGTTTAATATATGATTATGATTGTGAGTAAAGACAAAGTAGATATGATTTTGAATTTAATAGTTGAAAATATTTAACTTTTAATATTGAATGCAAAGAATACTAACTTAAATTTTTTTCTTTTATTTTTTTAGAAAATAGATAAAATAAATAGAATAGAGTATTTAAATGATTTCAATTTTTATACAAAACTGTTCAAAATAATACATTTTTTAATATTTATTTTACTTTCTATTTCCTGAAACAAAATTTATTGATAAGAAAAAATTTATTATTTCTTATTTTATCCTCCATATCAAAATTTATTTTCATTTATCAAAATATTTAAATTCTATGTAGAATTAACCATTGTATTTGAATCTTGTTCTATCTTCATTACAACTCCTTCAATTTTATCTTACAGCACCATATATCATACTAGCCACAACATACCATAACAGCTAATAATAACTTCAATTGCTTATTTTCAAGGTATATCATTCCTTAAGAAATATAGTTCTTAAAAGGATTTAACATGGTATCAAAAAGAAAATACCTACTTTGTTATAAGTGTGTTTTCTAATTTTTGTTTTTATTATTATAAATGTGTTTTCTAATTTATATATTTTGTTTTCTAATTTGAATTTGTTGAACATAAATTTTGTCTTACAATTTCGAGTTTTACTTTAATGAAAAATACAATTTTTTCTTTTAAACTTAACTCTCTTAGTTAATAAATGGTAAAACATTATTTTATTTTACCCGTAATTTCTTAAACTTTTGAATAAATAAAGATGTTAAGAATGTTGATGCCATCATATATATAATTTTTCCTTGTACTCAATAAAAAAATATAACAAAAGTTTTATTTTTTTATTTATTTATCTCTTCCAAACAGATTATAATAATTAACATTCAACGGGTCTGCTTGAAATTTGATTGTAAGAGCCATTTCAAAAGTTGAGCAGGAAATATATTTCTCATTTAAGGAAGATAACTATTTTTTTAAAATCTAAGACATTTCTCAACTAATAGTTAAAATTAATGTTTTAAAACACTAATATATGCATTAAGGATTCTAGTCAAACAAACATATATCATATGTAAGAACTTGAGGATCAAACATTTAAATCAGAACATAGTAATCAACCTACATACATGGTACATTTTTTTAGAAAAAGGAAGGAAATTCAAAGAAAAAAAATATATTATTTCAAGCATACTTAATAAAAAAAATATATTTAGCTTCAAAAGTCAAAAAAGAAAAGAAAAAATTATAATGAACAGCAGTGAATGATTTGCTTATTGACAGATGCATGGTATGGTATGTATTATTTTTGACATGGATGTAAAAGATGAACCATGAAGATGAGACGATTGTCCTGCGTGGATCAGATATTGATGGTGATGATTCATTAGTGATGGGGGCTCATCCCATATATGTATCATCTTCTGCGTTTCTGACTTGCATGCATTAAGACAAAATCCACCACATTTCTCATTGCACTTTTTTTGCTATTATACCATGTCCACCTGCTGCAATCATGTTAATCTTTGAGCATAAAGAGACCTGAACTAGTTTTTGTTGGTTTTGTTTGTGAAGTTTCTTTCACATTTTGGTTTTCACTTCCACTTGCTGCAATTTACCTCTGTCCTCCCATGAAGTTTCTGACCCCAACCTGTATCAGGTGTTGGTATTTGTGGCCCGTAGTGGCATTTCTCTTCCTTGGTCACTTTAAGGTTAATAAATGCAGAGAGTTTGTATTTGTGTCTAAAATACCTTAATTGGCCAAATATAAAAGAGAAATCAGTGTCACATGTGTTAACCCTTTCAATATTCACAGAGGTTCACATGATAAAGATGTCAGAGAGGTAATTCACATTAGGTTTCTTTCTGCTACTTCAATATTTCAATAAAAACTCATTGGTATTATGAATACCTTGCAGTATATATATATGTATATGTATGTTTATATTTACAGTAATAATGGAATGATGGTCCATGGCTGAAGGTTGAATTTGACAAAGGAGTGGGTCCCAGGAGGGATATTGTCCAGTCACCAATAAGGTACATGGTGTGTGATTAGTGTATCTAAACCAACCTCTTCTAAATCCTGAGTGCAGTGAATTTGGTTTTCAGAATTCATTGGAAAATTAATTTGATTTCAGAGGAGTCTTTTTCATGAGTTGGGAGGGTGCACGTGGGGCTTCTGTTCCACATTTGACCGAAAATTGTTTGTGAACTTTCCTTAATTAATTTTGCATCAGTGTAAACACACGCGCTGAAAAGCCACCCAGGTATTTGTTTTGATCATTTTGAGGGAGGTTGTCATGGTAGGAATTGTGCTTGAGAGAGAAGGGGTGAGTTTTTGGTTGGACGCGATGAGGCACTAGCAATTTTTGCCACCCTCAAAGCAAATGTAGGAACATTAAGAAACAATGGATGCCACACTTGAGAGCCGTTTTGTTCCCCAGAAATGAAGGCGGGGACCATCTTATATTATGCCTATTTAAATCCTTTATTCTTTCCCATTTCAGGTCCAAACCTAGCTTACTCTAACTACAATACGTAGATCTATCTATTTATTGGTTCCTACCACAACCACATTGTCTTATAGGCCCAAACGTTGGACATCCCAAAATCACCCATGCTGCCCTGCCCCTATTTCTAGCTTTTGAGATTACAAATGCACCAGATCTGTTTCTTACCCTAACTGGAACAAAACAGATGCCAAGACTAATACCATTTATATCATCACTGCTGCCAATGCCCAATCCAACATACCATAACAAAACCTTCAACTCCTCATCACACAAAACCATTCATTCTACTTCCTTCACCAACCATTTTTGTTTTCTAAAAAACCATTTATCTACATACACATTAATACACATTGCTTGCTAAAAAGCTGTTACATAAATAATCACTTCCACATCATTTTATATAGTCAAATTCACTTTGAAATTGGTACAATTGGTCTAAAGAAGAACCGTATATCAGTATTTATACAGAAAGATTATGAAATCTCTCCGTATTGCCACGGTACCCCCGGCCCCTACTGTTTTGATTGATTGATAGAAGTTCAGAAGAAGTTGAAAGGTGTTGTCAAAATATATAAATAATACATTAAGGAAGATATTTTCTTAAAACTATAAATGTAGGTCAAATAATAATATATAAACCATTTTTGTGTCAGCTACCCAACCACTTTATATATATCCATATTTTCTAATGTATAATTAATTTTTCAGGTACCTTAATTAAAATTCAAAATCTGAATAATGAGATTCTCACTTTCTTTGTTAGATATAGTTTATATATTAAAAATATTCATTATAATTTTTAATTATATTGAAGTACCTGTTTTTTCTATACAGGGCATGAGCTAAAATACTATTAAAATGGTGTAAATCTGTTTTAAAAAAGAGAAGTAAACTTTTCAATGCAAATAAAAAAAATACAGAAAGTAAATGTCTATACTTTATAGCCTTATCTTTTTCTTCTGTACTACTAACCTTTATGACATATTAAATTTAAAAATTATTAAAGGGTTTTTTGCACAGGTTATAATGTATTAAATGAGAGAAAATTATTTCAATTGTTTGATCTTACTTTTTGTACTTAAAAGATAAAATTTTGTGCCCAATAAAATTAGAAATTGTTGTAATTATTTTATAAACTATAAAAAAAATATTATTTTAATTAAAAATTAAGAAAGAAATAAATAGATAAGAAACGTCCTTTTAAATCAAAGTGACTTTAAATTTTTCATAATCTTATTAATACAATTGTTCAGAACTGATTATCTGTATATATATTTATGTATACTATTTTATTTAGTATAGCTGTTGTCAATTGTTTGCCAGAGTCTTCATTATTTTTCATAAATTTCTTTTTTGCTGTTCCTTCATTCTTCTGCGGCAAGCACAGATTCAATCAATTCCTTCATTTGAATTTCCATACTTGAACCACAACACACTTCTACTACATAAGAGATTCACATCCTTTTTTAATAATAAATGATACATAGAACTTCATTATTTTTTTATCACCTTATCATTTATGACACTTGTACTTATTTTGTTCTCACTAAATATCATTTGACATTTTAGACATTCATGTATTATTTTCCATTATTACATGAACTCATTGGAGTTCTCAACATCATTAAACTTCTGCCTCTTTGCTCTGAAAAACGTAGAAAGCTTGATTTCCGTAGCTTATATATCTCATTATTGGATTCTTTGTTCTTGTAAATTCCTAAACAAACAATAAAGCTGAAATTATCATTTCAAATCCCAATCCCAAATCATAGAATCAATGGCATGACTTCTTCCTCATTGCACAACAAAACTACAAAATTTTGCAGGAGAGACACCAGAATTTCAAATTTCACCACTATTACAACAAAGAAAGGAAAAAATAGTAGCAGCATCAATTTTTGTTTTGCAAAGGACAGTCAAAACAATAAAGAGAAAAGAAAATAAAATTGTTGAAGAATTAAAATTACAATGAAACTGAAAATAAAAGAAGAGTGGTTATTTGTGAAAGGAAGAACAGAAAGTTGAAGCAGTATTATGATGGAAAAAGGATAAAAGTTGCAACTCACGCGCTGAGGAGTAGAGTGAGGAATGTGCATAATTTGAAATGTCTGCTCATCTTTGGTCACCATCATCACTGCCTACTGCCAAACTTTGTCCTGTTTCGGCACAACACCCTCCTCTCCTTCCTTCATTTAACCCTTGGTTCTTCACCACTCTCCGACCCACGCCCACTTCACCACTTTCTCTCACTTACTATGCTACCACATAACTCTCAGTTCCTCGCGCTTTTCTGGAAACAAATACCTGATTCCCTGATCCATCCCTAACCTTTACCCAGGAATCATTCCACTTCCACCCATTACTCCTCCCTCCTTACCCCAACCAAACTACACTCACTTCACTCTCCCTAATCTCATTCTCTTCCTTCCCCCAAACTCCAAACCCTCTCTCACCCCACAATGGAAGCCACCTACTCCTCTACCTTTCACCTGTCACTGCCTCCTCCACCAACACCCATCCTTTCTTTCTCTGCATGATATAAATATATATTTTATATGTAAACCCTTTCACTTTTCCAGTTAATATCACTACTGCACAATCGTCCATATCAATATTATTATACAACAAAAACCCTAGTCCTCCCTACAACAACAACATCACTACCCAACTTCCAGCATACTACCAAGATCTAAAGCAGATCCAAGGGTTTAAGGAAAAAGACCATAGATCAGATCCATGGATTTGGTTTCGGAATCAGCAAGTCCCAGGTACAAGATGGAGACCCCCGCAACCACCAATCCAACCACTGGAACTTCCACAGTCTCGTCTCCTTCCTCTGGAAGCAACGGTGGGAGCACTACTCCCAGCCGTTACGAGAACCAAAAGCGCCGAGACTGGAACACTTTCTGCCAGTACCTAAGGAACCACCGTCCACCACTCTCCTTGGCCCTGTGCAGCGGCGCGCACGTGCTCGAATTCCTCCACTACCTCGACCAGTTCGGGAAGACCAAGGTTCACAACCACCCTTGCCCGTTCTTCGGTCTTCCAAACCCTCCCGCGCCATGTCCCTGCCCGCTGCGCCAAGCGTGGGGCAGCCTCGATGCCCTCATCGGCCGCCTCCGCGCCGCCTACGAGGAAAACGGCGGCCGCCCGGAGACCAACCCCTTTGGTGCACGCGCCGTCAGGATTTACCTGCGCGATGTTCGTGACTTTCAGGCCAAGGCGAGAGGTGTTAGCTACGAGAAGAAGAGGAAGAGGCCCAAGCCCAAGCTCACTCCCGCTCCCAGTTAGCCACCATCAAAGAGAAGCTTGCTACCAATGTTTCACCACAGGTATCAAACATCAATCGTTTCTATATTCTATGGTGTGTTTGTTTTGCTCAGCTCTTTGTCCTTTGTATGTTGATCTTTATTATTGGTTTAGTAAACCGAGTGGCGGATGTTTTGTGCTGCTTTTTTGCAATTTTAAGGTGCTTTTGTCTCTTCGAAGACGTGCTTCGTTCTCTAGATTGTTGAGATCATGCCCTTGAAATTGTTCTCGCTTCTTGAGTCGGGGAAAGTAGACAGTGGAAGTTAAGAGTCACCACCTCCTCTCTGCGTCAACTACTACTACTAGAAGATATGTTATCATATTTGTACTCAAGTTAATATAATATATATATCTCTATAAATATATCTCAGTCATCATGTTCATCTAGTGTATATTTATGAAGCATGCACTTTTATCTCTCTACTCTGTAAGTAAGAACCTTTTTCAAAATATTTATTGACTTTACAGGGGATTAATTAATTGGGTGTTGGTATTGAATAAGCTGGTGTATGTATATACACACATATTTGTCTTGTTAGTTACGTGTATGCTGCTGCAGGGAATTAGTTACGTGTAAAGCTGAATGAATGAGCATGAGCGTAAGTATGAACACGCGTGGCTTTTCCTATATTGATTTCTGTATTGAGAGATTTAGCTATTAGCTTCAGTTTTGTTTTTCTTTCTTATGAAACACACAAGCAAGCATCCTTCTTTCGTGGCCTTCTCGCTCAGCATCCATGCACATCCGGAGGGAGAGAAGTTCAAACCGTATAATATTTCTAAAGGATCTAACTTGAGCTCGAATTGAATCTGTGAGGGTCTAACCTAGAGGATATGCACATACTTGCTTATATAATATTTTTTTTGCAGAAGGTGGAACAATTATTAAGTAGCTAAATTACCAAAATAAAGCATTAATGGGTTGAGAGGACTCACGAGCCGAATATGTAAATGGTCTAATCCAGTTCAACAGTTAATTAAATATTATTTAGCAAAATCTATGATATAGGCTATAAGACAAATGTAGATTGTGTTTCTCTATTATAGATGCCAGCTAAAGATGAGTATGTCAAAAGTAATTGGATATGGCTATGGATAGATTAACTTTTGTAGTATTGACAATTCGGATAGGCTATTTGCCTAATCCCCTTAGCTTGGAGAAGGACCTATTTTTTTTTTTTTATATAAGAAGTTGTTCTTTTTGGTGTGTGCTGAATGGTTGGCTAGGTCATCTTGGGTGAAAGGGTCCTTTATTCAAATTATCACTAAAGATGAAAACCTAATATATTGTTTGTTAGCTTGTTGATTGAATGGGAAAAGATATATATATTAATTACGCTTTGACAGAAAGAAAGCTAGACCTTTGATGACCATCATTGTAACTTTCCTTGATTCTGCACAAGACAATAAAATAATTGAGAAACTTTCAAATGTTTAACTGCTCATACAGGTTTATTTACTTTGCCCTTCATTTAAAGTTGTTATATCATCAGAAAGGCTTTGATAACAGGAATTCGCAATTATAGAGCACAAACAATGTGTTGTGTGATTTAGTTATTTTATCCCTAGCTGACAACTGAAGCCATGTTTTTGTTTATGTTCACAATTGTTTAATTTTTATCTACAAATAATTACGTTTCTGGGCTGTCGTTAGTACTTGAAATTTGGAATTTACTCTACAGTTATCACATTTATTTTAAGTATTTTTATCTAAACAAAGTATTTATTTTTATGTAGGTCTTCGGACATTTTTATTTATAGTAATTATTTGTAGATAACTTTTGACATTTTTATGATAATTAGTTATAGTTACATAATGGATATATTAGAAACCGGGCAGTGTAGGAAACTAACTGATAACTCACTTAGGTGCACAAGGTTTTCCTTTAAAACAATGTTTCAACGACAGTGTTTCATCTTGATGCACTGAAACTAATACAGTGAATTTTCTTGAGTAACAAAATGTTTTTCTTCAAAGTAAAAGAAAGGAAATTACACTGTCCAAATTTTTAGTTTGAAAATTGCACTCCCTACCAATGGCTTTGGGTATAGTAGAAGGGACTATCCCAGGTAGTAGTGAAACAAAATCTGAAGTCCTATTTAAACATGTCCATATTAATGGCTCTTCCTGCTTATTTGCATGGATTAAAATATATTCAGTCAGTTATTTTATATCAGTCCAAAATTATATAAGAATAAAAAATAAAAAATGGTTATTTTTATATTATATATAATTTTAATATACTATAATTATTATTTCTAAAAGTTCAAATATATTAATTTTATCTTTAGAGAAAAATATTTCTTTATAATATACTAAAAATTTTGTTCTATAATGATTCAATATTATGATATAAAAATTAATATATAGAAAACAAATTGTAAACCCTAAGTAAAATATAATTATTTAAAAGATACAATGTTAAAAAGAAATGAAAAAGTAAAAAGAACATATAAAACTATATTATTTATATCAAATAATAAATATACTAATTAACTAAAATACTTTCTTAGAAAGTATAATTATCTTAATTTTAAATATTCATTTTCATCTTAATTAATATATTTGTTAATTTTGAACTGACTAAAACAATTAAAAATGTGAGAAATTTAAACTTAAAAAATGTTTTAGTATATAAAATATGAAGTCATTTACATATATTAAAAACATATTTAAACCTACAAATTTGTTAGAAAATTAAATATATAAACTTATGTTGAAGTGAAAGGGAAATGTGTTGCTCAAGTATAATATATATAGTATATATAAACAAATGAAGTACAAATTTTAATTCATTCATCAGAAAAAATTTATTTATTTTCATGTTCAAATATGTATAAGTACATGTGTGCCGGTTTAATTTTGAGAATTGTATTCGTTTGATATTTTTTTCCTTGTGGATCAAATCTTGTTTCATATTATGTTTATTCATAATTGGATGTCTAGATATGGTTCTTCCCTTCATCTAAAGAAAATAACTTTTGACTCTTTTGTTAATAATAATTAAAAGTCTGTGTTTCTTCATGTGGTTTTTGAGGTTGGGGAGATTGGAACACTTCAATATTTTTAATGAATTTATGTAATGCATCAAAAAGTGAAAATTATTTATTTAATATTAGTCATATATCATCGTCATTATTATTTAATAGAGTCTATGACAATTGTTTATCATGTTTAAACACACAAAGTAATGAAAAATCATATATTATGGCGTTTTTTTACTCTGTAGAAAATGCATTGCAGGAAAATGTATTTAGTGAAAAAGCTATATCTATAGTTTTTCATTATTACTAAAAATAGAAAAAAAATATATATTAATCACAAATCTCTAGCAAACTAGACAAATATTTTGCTAGAAAATAATTCCCTCGGTCACCAAAGACTCTGTAAAATCTATAAATATAGAATTTTAATTTAGCAAGGAAATGATATTATTATGCTTGCCCATTTTATATGGTATATAGGGAATTGGAAATAGTAATGAAAAATTTTCTAAATTTTACAACAGGCATGAGAGTAGTGTGTTTATTCGTCTTAACATTACATAATAGTGGTCACAAAGTAAGCATTAAAGAATGAGTACACATGTAACTTTTGAAGTCCACGCAAACATTAAACCATGCCAAATGACACGTAATGCACAGAATACGCGTAAAGCCAGAAGAGAACAATGCAAACAACAAAAAAATGGTTAATCAAAATGAGAAGTGTTCTTTTTTTTTTTTTTTAGATTCTGAATTAAACTAAAGTTGATTTTTGGTGAATGTAAAGTAAACATGTGAATAATATTTACAAACACTCGCCAACACACGCGGCGTGGTTCTGGCCGCTGGTGATGGGTTCATTTGAATCTCCTCAACTAATTTTGAAACTCTTACATTATTATTGGACACTCCACAGGGAAATCTCTCAACTTTTAGGAACTAGTTGAATAACTTTATTACATAAGACAAAGCTATAAGGGTCGTAATCTCTCAATAGTCGTTCATTCTCATATTTCTTTATTACCACTTTCATTCTTACGAAATAGTTATCTATAGAGGAAATAGTATGATACGGTGAAGAAAGCAGTGTATTTTAAAAGATGATTGGGAAGTATGCTTCCGAATTAAAGAAAAACTACATCAAGAACTTTCTATATATGCTTAGGGCTACATTTTACTAGTTTTGGGCATCAAAATAAAAATATTCTACCTATGGCAGCTTATGTTCTCAGCCACGTGCTGCGTTTTCCGGTAAGCCTTTCGGGTGGCAAACTTCGAGAAAGCAACAACACCAAAATATTTTTTATTCTTTGCCTTCAATTTACGAGCATAGTTGTGGTTAATTTCAGAATAATTAATAGTGGTCACGGAGATATTTCTCACGTGACTTCATGATTTCAATGAACTTCGTCTTCGTTTGCAATTTACTTTTACTTCCATCAACTATTGTCAACATTTTTTCTTTTTAAAACTAAAACTTAATTCGAATACTTGTATATGTGGCGAAACGTTGAATGCTAATATGTTAAAAATGGTTAATGATTAAATGTAATATGTGATTAAAATGAAGCGCGTAGTCATCAAATTCTACATATACACGGATCTTTTAAATAACGCGATGTTATCTTACCTTGCAAGTTCAGATAACATCCAACATATTTGAAAACGAAGAGGTGGTACGAAAACTATTCTCATTTAGATTCGTGGTCAAGTCAAAATGAAAGTTCGTCCGAGTTTATGACAAGTTTTTTCGTTGTCAATTAATAATTTCTAAGAATCTTGTTTATAAAATCAATAAATTACAATTGAATCTCGGTGCGAAACAGTTTTGTATGAATGTGTAGATTCTTTTATCGAGTGAGCCTAAAAATTAAAAATTGTGTTGTTATTATAAAAACTAATGTAGGGCCAATCATTCGTAAAACAACCTAACTTTTACTATATATTTGTTTCTATCTCGGTGATAACTATTTGTATGGATAGATTACTTATATGTGAAGAAATAATAGAAAATTAGGTGTGTTATCTAATAGAAGCAGGAAGATTGGAAATTACGGACATCGAGTGTTTTAATGACGCTTTATTAGCTAAGTGGAAATGAAGGTATAGATTGATGGAGAAGGGTTTGTGGGCTAAAGTCCTTAATGCTAGGTACGATAACCGGAGGAATTTGGATGCCACCCTAACCCATAGAGGCAATCTACATGGTGGTAGGATCTGTGTAGGAACTTTGATAAGGTAGAATTAGGCAACTGGTTCGATCGTAGATGTCAATGGTCTCTAGGGGATGGGTGGAGCATTAAATTCTGAGAAGATAGATGGGTGAATGGTCAGATGCTGAAAGAAAAGTTTCCAAGATTGTTCACGATTAAGCAGTGTTTAGATAGTAGATAGGCAACCTTGTTCATAGGGAGCATATTACGAGGGAAGGGTGCTCAACTTGGAAGTTAGGTTGGAGAAGGGAAAGGTTTGTATGGGAAAAGAAAGAAGAAGAAACAATGTTGGCTATGATTTCATAAGTACATTGACGCGTTGAAGGTTAGGACAGACTGGTGTGGGTAAGAGATGGACAAAAAGAGTATATGATTAAATCTGGGTATAGTGTGCTGAATATGGAGGATCAATGCAAGCTTCAAAGGCTCTTAAGATTTTATGGGGCCTTAAGATCACTCCATCGGTGGCGGTGTGTTCTTGGAGGCTAATGGTGGATAGATTACCTACCAGATCTAATTTATCTTTAAGAGGTTTGCAGCTAACGAGCTTGTTTTGTCCATTGTGTCTAGAAAGTGTAGAATCCGACCAACATTTGTTCGTCATGTGTAAGGTAGCTCAGAACGTTTGGGATCAATGTGAAAGGTGGGTTGGGATTGCTAGCGTCAGACATGAAACTATTGAAGCGCACTTCCTGAGTTTCTGCTTGTTGTTTCGACGACATAGTATTAATGTAGCATGGAAAGGAATGTGGATGGCTATCGTGACAGAGATTTGGAACCAAAGAAACAAAGTGGTGTTTAATAGAGGGATAGTGGATGCAATGGGAATATTTACTCTAGCTCAACTTAGGAGTTGGTTTTGGTTTAAGCACAAGTTTAAGGGGTGTACTTCTTCATACTTAGATTGATACTTTTCACCTACTAAATGTCTGAAGTCCTTGGGGTAATACAACAATTTGACCATGAGAGGTTTGAGGGGATACATGCAGGTGTTTTTACAAGGAAGGAAGTTCTTGTTTTTCTGAGAACGATGTACCGGGATAGAAAATCAAGAAGTTGCTTACTTTGGGTGTGTACTACTTTATGGTGGTAGAAGGAGGGAGTAGAGTAGTGTAAGTGACATTTTTTCAATATATATTCTGCTTTCTCTGGTTTGACTGTGTATTGGTCCCTATTTGGGCTCTAGCCACTCTTGCCCAGTACATTTTTCTATAAACGGGTTGAAACACCCCAAGTGTTCCATTTTATTCTATTTATTTTTCGCTGTAAAAAGGTTTTTTTACTTTTATACTTTTTTTTTATAGAGATTTGAAATGGTTATGATGGTGATTGTTTCGTACGAACTGAATTTGTAGTATGTATGAAGTAAAGGTAAGCTGAAATTTGGTGAAATTTTGTTTAATAGTGTTGTAGAGATGTTTTTGTGTAGACTCGTAAAGGATGGTAATTGCTAAAAGTTTGGATGGAGGAAATAAGTGACTGTATTAAAGAATAATCAATTATACTTCAAATTGCTAAAATTGTTATACTAAAACAAAAATATGCAATAACGAAAGAGAAAATAATGAATTATAATAGATAATCAATTTGCTATACGTCGAATATGTTATATGTTATAAATATAATATTACACAAATATAACATATTGATTATAATAATATAATAACAATATTTTAGATAATATATAATAATAATAATAGTTTTTTAATATTGTTAATAAAAACTTAGTAATAATAATAACTAAATAAATTTATAAAATAATAATAGTAAAAATTAGAAAATCATAATAATAAAAAAAAATCTTAAGATAATAATAATAATAATAATAGTAATAATAACTTTATGAAAGAATAAAATAATAATAAAAAAATTTAAGATAATAATGATAGTCTAAATATAATAAAACTAATAATAATAATAATAATAATAATAATAAAATCTTAAAACAGTAATAATCAAAATAAATTTATAAAATAATAATAGTAGTAATTAGAAAATCATAAATGATAATGATATTCAAAGTAAATTTATAAAATATAATAATATATGTTTCTTAAAATATTAATAAATTCATAAATAATAAATATAATAATAATATTAAAAATAATTATTTTATTTTATTTTATTTTATGAAAAAATTTCAAACATTTTTAAATATACTAGTAGATAATTCGTAATTTTTTTTCAGTAAACTCACTTACGGATACTTTAATGAAACGTGGATAAGATATATAAATAACTTATTATTAGTTATCATATATTTAATATTTTTTAAGTTATTAGGTATTGAATTTTATATTAATTTTTATTTATTTTATTAAACTTTAAATTTTGATTAATTTTTTTATAATTATTTCTATTAAAAAATAATTCAATTTTATTAAAATTTATTTCAATAATTAGTTAAAGATAGATACGATGTAAATAATTCGTATTTTTTTTATATTGAGGTCATGGATCTTGTAACAATATTTTAATTAGAGGCAAATTTTATATATATATATATATATATATATATATATATATATATATATATATGTCTTATTTTAGATTAATTTTATCAATTAACTAAATTATTAATTACAAATAATCACAAACTTTTATAATTTTTTTTATTTTTTTCTTAATTCAAACAATATCACTTTTTATTCTTCTATACTTCAAAGTTTACTTCAAATTCATCTTTTCTTTCTTTTACAAATTTATTCCTTAATTCAATAAACATATAATTATTATAAAAGAAATAAATTTATCGTGGATTATTTTTTCTCTGTTTAATGATTTTTCAACTTATCATGCGTTAATTATTATAAAATAAAGAAATTTACTTCTTAAAAAAAATCTTTGGCAGATATAAGAAGCCACTACAAGTTACTTTTTGTGCCTGAAAAATCTCAAACTACTATTTTTTATTTTTTTTATTTTTATTTACAAACTACATAGATTAACAGTGTTAACATCACGTTAAAAGCAGTGAAGAGACGTGAAATGAAGCAGAGCCAGTAAAGATGGACAGACCACCAATACAGCGACTAGCGTTGACTGCCAAATACATATTTTGAGGGTGCAAAATACGTATTTCTTCCACTAAAATTAAAACACTTAACATATATAATATATTTCTTATTTTAAATTTTAAAAAATAAAATAAAAGTAAAAGGTATGATGTGAATAAGATAATAAGCGTATATATATATATATATAATAAATAAAAGAAATGGTGGGGTGGACACGTTATCCTATGAGTGATGAGCACCGTACAAACATCCCCGCAATCGCCGGTCACATGACACGTGCAAATCCTGTGGAGTCCACGAGGCGCGTGCTCCACGTGGCAAATGTCGGCATTAGGCAACACCATTGGTGGATTGTTGAGGCTCTTCCAAGGTGCTGTGCTCGCTCCCCATTTTCTATCACTGCCTTCCTCTTCGGTTTCTATTTTCGTTTGGTTGTGGTTTTACTGTTTTGGTTTAGGGGACTTCCACTTCAACGACGAGGCCATTTTTATCGGCTCGATGACAGTGGAATAATGGATCACGTCTCCATGCAAATGCTGCCCACTTCCTCCCTTTTTTTATGCTGTATTTTACTAGGGCAGGGTAAAATTTAAATCTTTAATTTCGTACTATTCATATTATTGTACTGTCTAGTACTGAAAAAATATATTAATATATTTACAATGTATCTATTTCAAAAGAAAAGAATGTAATTAACTGTACAGTGGAATAACTCAGATTATACGTCAAAAATATAATAATATTTATATTTAGTATTAACCTAAGTCTACAAATTTAGAAACATAACATTATTTTTTAAGAATTACATTCTGAATCTTATTTTTACTCATTAAATATTTATTATATTCATCTATAAATTTTTACTAATTCGAGTATAAGAGAATCTTTTGGACGTGAATATTATTATTATTATATTAAAATAATTATATTTTAATAAATATAAATATTTAAAATGAATATAAATATTTAAAATGAATATAAATTATTTAATAATACTAAATTTAATATTTAAATTATTTTAAAAGGTTTTAATTTTATATTTTAAAAAATTCATAGTCTCAATTAATAAATTAATATATTTTATATTTTTTAAATTTTATTTAAAAAATAATTATGTAATGTAATATTTTTATAATTTTTTTTAAAATATTATTATTGTATTAAATGAATTAGTTATAACTTATTTTTAATTTTATAATTTTATATATTAAAAATATTAAAATATATATTATATTTATTAAATTATTTATAAATTTTTATAAACTTTTTTAAATTTTATTATTTTTTCCTTAATCCTAAGACAAACAAAAGTTCGACTTTTTTTTGTTACGCACCATTTTTAGTGTTTGACCTATTTAACCATTAAATATTTGTAAATAGCTTTAGTTAATTTGATAAAAAAAATAGTTTTGATTTAATTTATTTAAAAATATATTTATTTAGTGTGAGGTCTTAATTAAGTATGTTTGCTCTTTCTATAATGTTGATCTCGAGTCTTCAGTACGCTACGTTAATTAATATTAAAGTGGATAATATTTGTAATTTTGATGTTTTAAATATTTATAATTTTAGTCATAAGATATAATTTAAATTTAAACTTTGCAATTTTTAACTTATTTCTACATTTTTAATTATTAAATGTAGAAATACATTTATTAAACATTTTTTATTATTCTTTACTAGATTGCCATTATTGAGTTCTGTTTAAATAAATTATTACTTTTGTCTTAAATCATGATTAAATAGCAAAAGAAGTCTTTAAATGTTTATTTTTTAATTAATAATTATTTTTTATTAAGTTTATATATAATAAACTATGATTATTTGTCCTCAAATTATTTTCATTAATTAAATAATTCTTACATACAAACAATAAAAGTTTGTGTGTATATATATTAATACTTTTATGTATTTTTGTTAGCGGTAAAATAAAATGAAATCATGGTGATTAAGTCAATTTTACTATTTTTAGTTTATATTTTTCCATTTCATGAAATTAGGTAAATATTAAGAAAGTAAAATAAAAATGTAGGCTAAAAAATATTATTAGCCTAAACATTAACATATATCATATTATATTATAATGTATTGATTTTGTTGAATTGATACTTAGGTGTGGATCTATGATATTTTTTTAATCACAAGATTGAAATAGATAGTTGTGCATTATATAAATCATGTCTTAATTAAATTTATGTCACGGAAGTAACATCATCATTTGTTGCATTTCAGTTATATGACCTCAATCTAATTATAATACACATACGGCAAATTTCCCAAATTAGTGTAATTTTTTTTTTGAAATTTCTGAAATGGTGTATTTTTTATTTTATTTCCGGATATGAGTAAACTGTGCAGATATTGCACGATATCATTGTGAATAAATCGTTCTATTATTGCACAATTTAATTTAAGATTTCCCAAACTAGTGTAATTTTTTTTTTTTTGAAATTCCCAAAATGGTGTATTTTTTATTTTATTTCCAGATATGGGTAAACTGTGCAGATATTGCACGATATCATTGTGAATAAATCGTTCTATTATTGCACAATTTAATTTAAGATATATGAAATCGTGAGAAGATAACACAATTTATTTAAAGGAATGAAATTGTGAAATAAATGTACGATTTTAATTAACTAATTAATTGATTAATTGAAATCCGTAGGCTACAGCAAGAGTTTAGGGTGATTAATTCTCCCACTTTTCCTCTCCTATTTTTCCATGTTGTATTGGGTTGTGCATATAAAATTAAATTAGAATTAATGCATAATGATAAAACCCTTTTGAAAATTTTGATGAAAATGAAAATGTAGTCATTGAAGTTAATTATTTGTCATTTAAATAATTAAAATAAATGTTAAATTAATTTGAATGTAAGAATATGAAGATTGTTCATGTACTTTAAGGTAATCTATACATAGTCTACTTTTAAAAAAATAGGTTGTCATTATATCATTCAATGTTTACTATTTTTTTAAAAAAAAAATTACAGCAATGGTTATTTTTATAAAAGAAAAATAATCAAACTAGAAATAGTTTTAAGAAGAAAAAAAATATAAATAAGTTTGAGAATGTTTATAAAAGAAAAGAAAAAAAATGAGAGTACTTTGAGAATTTTTATAAAATTACAACAATGGTTATTTTTATAAAAGAAAATAAAGCATGAGTAGTTTTAAAAAAGAAAAAAAAAATATAAATAAGTTTCAGAATTTTTATAAAAGAAAAAAAGAGTCCAAGTAAGTACTTTTGAAAAGGAAAAAAATGTAAATAAATTTTAAAAACTAATAAATTCAAATAATTTAAATTTTCTCTATATACAAACCATTCAAATTAAAAGGGGTAACTTTTCTTCATATTCTTCCATTCAAATTAATTTCACATTTATTTTAATTACTTAAATGACAATTAATTAATTTCAATGACTACATTTTCATTTTGATCAAAATTTCCAAAAGGTTTTTATCACTATGCATTAATTCTAGTTTAATTTTATATGCACAACCCAATAAAACATGAAAAAATAGGAGAGAAAAGGTGGGAGAATTAATTACCCTAAACTCTTGCAGTAGCCTACCGATTTCAATTAATCAATTAATTAGTTAATTAAAATCTTATATTTATTCCACAATTTCATTACTTTAAGTAAATTGTGTTATCTTCTCACAATTTCATATATCTTGAATTAAATCGTACAATAATGAAATGATTTATTCACAATGATATCGTGCAATCTCTACAATCTCTGCACAATTTACCCATATCCGGAAATAAAATAAAAAATACACTATTTTGGGAATTTCAAAAAAAAATTACACTAGTTTGTGAAATTTGCCTACACATACCTTATAAACTTGTTTTATGAGTGTTACATTCTTCTTACTATATTCCTTTATTGTTAGCAAAATAAATAAGCTTGAAATTCGTATTACATGTTACCTTACCAAACATATGAATGACCTATTCACTGTATATAGCAAGTTATGATTATGAGAAGCATAAAATAATTTTAGAATTCATCATTTACAATCTTTTATTTTTTCTCACAATCTAAAAAGACACATACATTTCTTGTTTCTAATAATAATAACTTTTAAATCCTTTTTGTATCGCCTATATTTATCTTATATTTTACAGCTTAATAATACACATGTATTTTTTTCTGTTCATTTGTTACATGTGACATTAATATAACAATAACAAAGTCAAAATTATAAATAACCTTTCTTGTCCATCACAAGAGGTAATATCGAGTAACGAGTATTTATAAAAAATAATACACCTTTTATTTAATAAACCAAATACGCTTGACAACTATGCAATATGTAAACATCTATGTGTGAACAACGTTTATCTCATTTGTTATAATCATGTGACGTATATTCATTATCCAATATATTATAAGATATAACAGTCTATATCAACATCATTTGTATTTGAACACATGTGAATTTCATTTGATATCTTGTCTAAAAGTTTTCATCCATATTATTTTTACAGAAATGAAATCTAGCTGAAAAAAACACCAAGAAATATATATATTAAATGGTCAATTTGAAACTCAAAATATGTCATATAAAATGGTTAATTCAGAATTTTAAATTTGCATTCCAAAATACTCTTATAAGTGTAGTGTAAAATTACTATGGAATGCAAATTTATAATTATAGATTAACCTTTTCAGCATTAAAAAAAAATACATAAGAGCTTTTTGGAATGTTGACTTTCCTATTTTAGAATACGCTTTTTGGAATACTTTCTCAACATACACTTTCAGAATTTTTATTCTAGAATTACTGTAGATTTCGCATTTCAAAAACCTTCTGCAGAATGCGCTTTCTGTATAGTGCAAGATCTGCTGTTGGAAATACGATTCCAAAATATAATTCTCACCGTTCTAGAATCTACTTTATAAAATGTACATCCACACCTTCTCAAAACACCAATACAGAAGCGAATATTTGTTGCCGAAACACATTCAAGGTTACGTGTTTTGGAAGCTTAGTTTTAGACTCTGAATTTTGGTCAACAGACCTCCACTGTTACAAGTAACAAAACAAGACAAAAACATATTCTATACCTTCTCCACTTACCTCAACAGAAGTGACTTCAGAACACCATCCCTCGCTGAAATTCTTCTCTTCCAAGTTTGAATCAGCAACAGAACACAACCTGTTTCAAGGAAAAAGCCAGTTTCAAATAAACTTTATGGAGTAAAACATGTATTTCCAAAGTTGTGGGGTGCAGGAATCAAAAATTCTCAATAATACATGAACCGTACTAGAGCTGGTTAAGACGAATTTTCCCTGCACCTTCACAAGTTCTTCCTCCATCTTCATATTTTTTAAAATACTAAAAATTTTCTTTCAGATTATACTATCTAAAATATAATTATTTTTAGTTTAGATTGTAAAATTTAAAATAAATTTTTTGTATTTTAGATTATATAATTTTTTATATTTCTCAAATTGCATAATTTTAAATATAACTTTTAAATTTAAAATTAAAAAAAAAGTTAGGAAATGGTGTAAAATTTATTTAAATTTTTTATTAAAAGTATAATGATTATCTATTCTTCGACCTGTATCTCCATATTGACTTCCTGTACCTCCATAACTTTACATATTTCCATTTTAGTCCTGAAAAAAAGACGAATACCCTTTAACAGTAATTTTTTTTCCTCTTTACGGATTGTACAAACCGTAATGCAATTAAAAAATATTATCATTGCGGATTGTACAACGCGCAATTATTTTTTTTGCATTTTTTACATTATAAATTGTACAAACCACAGGTATAAATTTTTCTAAATGTATTGCGGTTTGTACAACCCGCAATGCATTTAAAAAAAAATTGTATTACGGATTGTACAACCTGCAATGTATTTTTTATAATTTTTTTTGTATATCCGCAATGCATTTAAAATAAAAAATAAAAATTAATATGTGTGATCAGTAACACCACCCAATCATATAATTAAATGAAGAGTCTATTTTGCCTGCATGTTCTCATTTCAAGTTCCAATCCCATTTTAAACGAAGAATCTATTCTGTTCTTCTATGCCCATTAAATAAATAATCTCTTCTGCTGCTCCTCTATGTCCATTAAATAAAGAGTTTCTTTTACTGCTCTAAACAAAAAGTCTCTTAGATTGTTACAATTTTCACTCTTCTTTATTAGTTTCATTTCAAATTCAATTAAAATAAAACTAAACTAATTAAATTAAGACTAAACTAATTAAATTAAGGCAAAAGAAGTAAATGAAGAGTCTATCTAAGTTCACTTTTTGATTGTAACTATAAAAAAAAGTTCATTCAAATTCAATTAAAATAAAACTAAACTAATTAAATTAAAACAAATGAAGAGTCATTCTAAGTTCACTTCTTGATTGTAACTCTAAAAAAAGGTCAATTAAAATAAAATAAAATAAAGTAAATTACCTTAGTTTTATTTTAATTTAATTTTAGTTTAGTTTAGTATATTTAAGTCACATCTTTTTTTATAATTACAATCAAGAAGTGAACTTACATAGACTATTCATTTGCCTTAATTTAATTGCTTTAATGTAATTAGTTTAGTTTTATTTTAATTGAATTTCAAATGAAACCCATGAAAAAAGAGGAGTGAATGTTTTAGCATAACATAACAATCTAAGAGACTCTTTGTTTAGGACAGCAGAAGAGACTCTTCATTTAATGGGTATAAAGGAGTATAATAGACTTAATTTAAAAATGGAGTTGGAAGAATAAGCATGCAGGTAAAATAGACTCTTCATTTAATTACATGATTGGATGGTGCTAGGGATAACACATGTTAAATTTTTTTAAATTGCATTGGGAATTGTACAAATCACAATACAAAATTTATAAATACATTAGGGGTTGTAGAACCCGCAATACAAAATTTCTTTTTAAATGCATTGCGGGTTGTACAAACTGTAATATATTTAGAAAAATTTATACTTAGTGATTTGTACAACTCGTAATATAAAAAATACAAAAAAAAATAATTACAAGTTATACAATTCATAATAGTAATATTTTTTAATTATATTACGATTTATATAATCTATAAAAAAAACAAAAATTACTGTTATTTTCGTCAGTACTAAAATTGAAAATATATAAAGTTATGAAGGTGCAAGGAGAATCAGTCCTATTCTTCTACCTGAGGCCCATTTCCGTGTTGAAGTAAGCCCACCAAGTAGGAACCTGCAAGAAAGTTGTGGAATGAAATATTTCAAATCGATTACAATGGGATAACCCAAAACGAACCCTAAGAACTCCAAACGCTGTTTTTGGGTCCAATTTCTCATTCCTTTTGCATTGTCGAATTCCATCGGAGTTGCGATCCATGACGACACCGCCGTCTTCCTCCTCAGCTTCGCAATCGCAGTTTTCCTATTCAAACCCTTCCTATTTCCCCGTCCCCTTTCACCTGCAGCAACCCGCAACCACTCACTACGCTGCACCCTACGTCGCCGCCCCTTCCTTGCAAATCCCCGCTCCTCCCGTCGTCGGTCCGGTTGCGCCGGCACCGGTTCCCGCTGTATACTCCGCCGTGCCGCAATACCAGGTCAGTCGTTTTCTTCCTTCTTAGAATAAGAAGAGGAGGAAAAGGTGACGTAAATTGATTTAATTTGTTAATGATTAACATGAATATAACGTGATTGAATTTTATGTGATTGACCAGGCGCAGCAGTTATTTGAGAGAGATGCGCAAATAATAACGCCGGAGGCTCTTGAGAATGTTAAGGCAGCGATTGCGAGCAGCGATGTCGAACACAAAACCGATGCCAAAAGGAAAGCGGTTCCTCGCAAAGCTGCTGGCCAATCGTGGGAGGATCCTATACTCGCTGAGTGGCCAGAAGGTATGGTGATGATGGTTATGGCTGTTACGTAGTCATTACTATTTGGTATTTACTATTATCGTAATCGTAAATTTAATTTTATGTATATTGAAAGTTTGCTTGTGTTGTTAAAAATAATCTAGTATTCCTGAATCCAGTTTTATGAGAGTTTGGATTGTGTGTGTGAGTGCGTATGTGTTTGTTTTGTTTTTCCTGAGCCTATTTAGAATTTGTGATCGTGATTTTGAAGTTAGATAAGAAATCATGCACTAATTTAGCTTTTTGTTTTATGATTAGATGACTATCGGCTCTTCTGTGGTGATCTTGGTAATGAAGTGAATGATGATGTTCTTTCAAAAGCTTTTTCCCGATTTCCTTCCTTTAACATGGCACGAGTAAGTAGATTCCCCATCTAACTCGAATTCTCTTCATGTTTAGCTATGATTGTCGTGCTAGTGTGAGCATTTTTTATTTCCTGTTCAGATTTTTGTTTGAAGGGATGGAGTTGTTAATGATTTGTGTATCTTAAGGTAGGTCTTGTTTTATACTTCACATTTGATTAGAGATTTTTTAATGATAAAATTGATGTGTTATTTTGTCATCTCAGGTTTCCTCTTGTTGTTGCTCGTTATTCACAATTCAAGGGCCATTGAAATTGTATACTGGTGACCTAATGGACCTGAATTTTAACAATCGATTCATTTTAAAATTAGCGTTGTGGTTATTATTACTATGTAGTGTTGTGGGATCTTAATATCAGAAATAGATGGACTCAGGTGTCCTTTCAGTATTGGCTAACCAGTTTGAATTTGGTAGATTTGGCATCAGGTTGATTTGTAGATGGAATCTTTCTACTAGATTTTGTTTGTTTTTCCTGGCTCTGTTTAACCTACATAGCATTCTAACTGTTCACAATTATTTCGACCATTGTATTTTTTGGGTAATGTTACTAGTATGCAATTCTTTTAACATTATACGAAGTTAAGTTTAGGTGTGAATGAAAAGAATAGACCATTAAAAGGACTTTGAAATTTGCCTGGGAAAGTTCCTACCCTGTACGTAGGCTATATAAAACTATACTCTTATTACTAACATTAATATGGGTGGAAATTCTCTTGGTATTTTATATGGATTTGATCAATAAATACAGAGAAGGAAACCCTAGTGCTGAGGTAGCCCTACAGGTTGCACAATCCACAGGCTACCAGAAGCTTCTAATTACTGAAAGATAAAACAGCGTAAAATAGTCAATGCACTTGGAATCATTGACTAATGGTTGAAATACTTGAGCCAAATGGGCTGGCAATGGCATAACTGACATTTGGGTCTGTTAGTAGTTGTAAATGGGCATCTTGGGCCAATGGCCTATCAGAGGGCAGCCGAGACTAGTTCTTTTGTGTGTAGGCTGGAGACATCAGCGAAATTTTATTTCAATTGAATGAGAAAATTGGTAAAATAATTTTAGTGAAGATATGAACTGAAAAATTAGTAATTGTTGTGTCTATTAAGTATCAACTAATTATTTATTCTCTACGAACTAGGCTTTTTGTGCATATTGAATAATGTGAATAATATATTAAGTTGGCGGAAATTGGAAGTTAAATCAGCATTTTTGCATGCATATAGTAGTTCTCATTATGAGACTCTGAGCATTTTGCTCGGTGTTATGTTGATGGAAATATGAGGGCACGCTATTTAATGTTGGAGACATTTAATTCCATCTAAAGAACTTAAGGTTTATTATAGTCATCTGTTTGTAATTTGTAATTGCCTTCTTTTACTTGTCTGAAAGCAAACAATAATTATTTACACATTGGTGGATTGTAATGTGGGGTGATTAAGGTATTTTTTTATCTTGTTTAGGTTGTCAGAGATAAGCGTACGGGTAAAACAAAAGGTTATGGATTTGTGAGCTTTGCCAATCCTTCTGACCTTGCTGCTGCTCTTAAAGAAATGAATGGTCAGTAAGTTCAGATGGGCTCTCTTTAAGTATTACTTTGTAATGTCTAAATATATATTGGCTCGTACTCTGGAATCTGTTACTCTGCTGACTAGTGCTTTGATTCAGTATAAATAATTTAGTGGAGATACAACGATAGCTTGTCAATCCAAAACTTCGTGATAGATTATTGTTTCTTTTACTATTGAATTTATTCAGGGCTTATCCTATTTGTCACTAAATTCTGTCAACATAAGGAGACAATACTTTAGGAAATACAATGAAATCTGTATTTTGACTTTGATGTCTCCATTTCAGGTAAATATGTTGGAAATCGGCCAATAAAACTACGCAAGAGTAACTGGAAGGAGAGGACTGATTATGAAGCACTGGAGAAACAGAAGGTTGCCATTTTCTTTGTCAATGTTTTGAAATTGTTCCGTTAACGCATCCTCCTATATGTCCAACTTAATTCTTTTATTGTTTACATGACAGAATCACATTCAAAAGAAACCAAAATTGTCCAGGAAAGGTGTGCTGCACAAGTAAAAAGGGCCAGAATTTGTGAAAATCAGGTTACCGACTTGGCTAAGTAAAACGGTGTTTGCAAAGGGCTATTTCTCTTTTCATATGAAATTTAGCCGACTTAAGGGCCTCCCCTTCAGATATTTATTTCCAAGGAACTGATTGCAAAATACTGTACCTTCTTTCTGATGTTTATATTTCAGGATTATACAGTGGCACGAGGAAGTAAAACTCAGAAAATGTATTAAATTTGACTTCTGCGTATTTTAATTAATGAAAAATCCTAGATTGTGTACTCAAGTCGGTGCTTTGGGGTGAAGCACAATTTGAAAATCCCATCCGGCACAAACTGGCTGCTGAAAACAGTGTTATTTAATGGGGAAAATGTAACTGAAAATACATGCATGCATAGGAGATATCTTGCTCGTGAATAATGTTTTTTGGATTTCAATTCTATACTCTGAATTGATGTTTACATGCGATAGAGTGGTGCTTTTTGTGAACAGTCCGAGTGATCTCTCTAACTAGTGATGTGCAAATATTAAGTGAGCCTTAAGTTACCTGGAGATCTCCAGCTGCTGTTTCAAGAACTGGTGACTAGTCGTTTCTTTGATTTATTTTCTTTATATAATTTACAATTAATTTCGTTTGTGCAATGCACTTGTCATCCTCGAGCTTGGATTAAACAATCTTTTCTTAAAATTAAGCCCATACATTGGTTAATCTTAAGCAGATGCGGCTCTTTGAACAACTTTTGGATCGCTCTGTTCTCCTTTTATGGCTTATAATTGTATCCTATTATCGCTCCTTATTTTAACACTTGCAAGCGCACATCAATAATTACAAATTTAGGTTGAATGGCGCTGGACACCCTGCATAATATGTATTTATAATGATGATATATATTAGGTTAAGTTGGTTAAAAATGACATTTCAATACCTTTTCTTAGGCTTAGATTATTTCTTAATTTAAGTACGTATAAATAATATTTTAGTTAGTATTGTTACCTTGAATTTTCTATATTTTGCGAAAATGATATATTTATTTGTTTCAAATGTTAGGCATATTGATCTATATATCTATTTATTACAAAATAGACTTCTAAATGAACTATTATGAATGTCATCATATATATATATATATATATATATATATATATATATATATATATATATTAAAGCTTATATGATATAAATGTTAAACTCAACTCTTTTATAACTTGGTCTGTTTACCGTTGTTTCAAGTTGAGTGATAGTTATTTTATTTTTCTTTATGTATTATAATATGTTCATGTGGAGTTCCTCTCATCCTCTCTCTTAGCCTATTAGCTTGTCTAGAAACTACATCTGAAAATAAGTTTTTACATTAAATAAATCTTGAAATAGACTGACAATTCAGGCTAAACTTTTAAATGTTTGTCTATGAAAAAAAAATAGTGTCAAGTAAACAACCAAGCATGGCTCAAAATTTTTTAAGAAATTTGTTTCACGCATGCTCTTTGGTTAAGAAGTTAAAAACAAAATTTTCATTGAAAATTATGAACATTAAAAATTAGAGGAAGGTACAATTTTTTTATCAGCAATAATTAGAGGAAGGTACACTTTTAGGAGCCCATGAAAAAATGAACTGTTAACTTAAGTAACGTCTATATTTACCAATTCATTTTAAAGATGACAAATATTTTTAACTAAATTCTTGTTTGACCTAATTTTTTTTCAATTTTTTTTCATCCAGTGTTTCCATTATTTCTAGAAGTAAAAACATGTGTGTATTCATTTTTTATAATAATAAAAAATTAAAAATTAATTTTGATCATAATTATTAAAATAAAAAATATTATGAAATTTATAAAAAATATATATTCATAAAAATAGTTATAAAAAATAATTTTTATAATTTTATCGTCATTAGTCTTTTTTATTATATTAGTTAATTGAGTTAAAAAATAATTATAAAATTTGAAAGATAAAATAATAAAATAAGTTATATTAATAAAGATAAAATTAACGATAACATTACAAAAATTGGAATTCTCTTTATTAATAGTAATTATAGATTATGCATGAAATGAAACTTAATAATAATTAGGCAACATATGATACAGCTAGCATTTAAATTCAATGTAGGCACAAATAATAGTAAAATTAAACAATAATGATATTACATTTGTCATTTTTCAAGTGACCAACGATAAATATAGTCACTTTATAAGTTCAACCCTCGATTGCCGTATAAATAGAACACAGTTTTATCGTTTTATCTTGAATAGAGGTGCAAATAACATTGGCAATTGCTTCCTGCACCCCTATAATTGCTTCCGGTATCTCATATGTTTTTTGTAATTCCACAATTGCCCTTGCCAAAATATACAAAGAGGAACTAAGGTTTTATGTGATTTTGAGAAAATGGAGAAGAGTGTTGGTGGGTGATGACGGAGGAGTTACCAATGGCAACAACATTAAAGGGTAATAGTGACGAAAGAGGAAGGCGGAGTAGCAGGACGACGTGGAGGAGCAACGGAGAAGCTTGGAGCATCGAAAATAATTTAATAGGTAAGCCTTTGTTTTTGAATTGAAATTTCTGTGAAACTTTCGATAATTTAATAGGTAAGTCTTCGTTTTTAATTGAAATTTTTGTGAAATATTGGTTTGATTTGAATGTATGTATAATTTGATGAATTTGTTTGATTTGGTTGGACGATTTTGTTTTAACCGTGAAGTATTGCAATGAAAGAGGTGTTCTGACGTTCAACGAAAAGGGTGGATTTTCCTTTTATTGGAGAAAACGTTTTCCGTAAGATTTTCGAAAAACATTTTTCATAGCTAAATTGTTTTTCAAAAACTTGATTCGTTACAAAAAATCGGAAGGCGTTTATGGAAAAGCTTTTCCATAGTAGGTTTATGAAAAACGTTTTCCATAAAGCATTTTGGAGTTTTCTATAAGACATTTTGGAATAGCTTATAGAAAACGTTTTCCATAAGGCTTACGAAAAATATTTTCCATAAACACCTTATGGATTAGGTATTGTGTAATTAATCATATTTTTGAAAAAAAAAATTTAACTACAGAAAAGGTTTTCCAAAAATCTTAAGGAAAACATTTTCAAGAGTTAAAAAAAACCATCGCCCTATTGTTCCAAGCCTCTCCGTTGCTCTCCACCGCTCTTTCACCGTCGTCCTACTCCTCTATGTCGCCCCGTTGCTCCACCTTCACCCTTCGTTACCATTATCGTTCAATATCATCACTGTTAGTAGCTCCTCCTCGGTCACCCATAAATACTCTTCTCTATTTTCACAAAATGAAAAAAAAACCTAAGTTCCTCTTTATATATTATGGTAAGGGCAATTGTAGAATTACAGAAAAGTGATGGGTGCATGAACCAATTGTGGGGTCAGGAAGCAATTGCCAATAACATTTTTTTACATTTGACAAAACTTATCTTACCAATGCATAACCTTACAGATTTTTTTCTAACAAAATGTATATTTCAAGATAGTATGAACCTATAATTTATTCTTAAATATTACATATAAACAATTATCTTTTTTTTTTTCTTTTTCAATTTGACTATTCATTTAAGGAACCGTTGGTGTACATTATTATTAATAATACTCTAAAACACTTACATTTCAAATGTAAAATATATTTTAGATGTAAATAATTTATTAATATCATATTTATATAAATATAATAATTGGTCTTTAATTTATATAATTAAATATTACTCTAAATAAATTGAATTTTCACAAATAGGGGGACGTGGACGACGATAAATTACTTGCAATCTCACAAATGAAATGAGAGTACGACTTTTCGCAAAAGATTAAACTAGTACTTTGACTACATTAACTTTTAAGTGTTACGGTATCTTAATATTATTTCAATAGGTTATGCAGTGATGTTTATTTATGTAATTTTCATAATTTAATGGTTGGAGTTTTGGACCTATATATATTTTAGATATAAAAAATGAAAAATAATTTAAGATTGTTTGAGAACATAGATAATGTGATCTAACAGAAAAATAAAATATCAGAGGTATAACCTTTTATTATTCTGTTAAATAAAAAAATTGTTTATATACATATATATATATACATATATATATATATATATATATATATATATATATATATATATATATATATATATATATATATATATGTATATATATTCTGTTATGAATTACTTAATAATTACCATTTACTTTTAAAAGTCGTAATTTCATTGAAAATGAAAATATTTATAATAAATCACATACTAATAAACTATCATTTTTATTTTTTTAAATTATATTATTTTTATAACCAAATAAACGTAGGTAGAAGTGTTATATTTAAGAAATCTGACATATTTTCTTAATAAATTCTCTTTGATATTTTCTTTTTATTCCCAGAAGTGGAAGTATAAAACCCAAGTTGATATAAATAAAGATTTAAAATAATATAAATTCCGCGGCTTGGTGTGTTGCAGGGCTACGCTTGTTGTGGGTTTTAGCTATAAAAACTCGTAAACCCCAACTTCTTCGTTTTCTCCATTGCCGCCATAGCTATCCACCTTTCTCCACGGTTCTTCCTCAAGCCTTTGCTTCTACTGCTCACTGCCACTTCTACCGGTGAGTTTGGCCGCAATTTTCGTTCTCTTAGATAACATTCAAGGACAAACTTTCAACCATAATTTCGAATTTTACTCTCTAAAATTGTTTTACCCCAACTATTGCCCCTTTAGAATCTCTAACCACTTATTGTTGTTATCACTCTAATCAAAATTCTCCTTCTCCTTCTTCACTCTCTCCTTTTTAGATAATATTACGTTATCTTATCCTTTCCGTGCTCAACATATGCGCATTTTAACTTCCGTTTTCCACCAATAACACCTAAATATGAATATTTTTTTTACTTTGTAATGTACGGAGAAGCAGTGCAGCTTTCGATTTTGTGGATGGTAGAAAATTATGTGACTATACTGTTACAAGTTTATTGTGATGATTATTGGAATTTTCGTCATGTTATTTCCGTCTCCCATTAGTGGTGTTGTGTGCTTCTTCTTTTGTTTTTCGTGTGTTTATTTAACAAAGATACATTTTCTTGTTTTGAACTTTTACAGCTGAGTCCCAATTGTCTAAGGGAAAGAGTGTCCAATCAATATACTTGACCGAACAACTAAGATGGGACATATAGCTACTCTGCAAAACAATGTTTTCAGCTCCCATTCTTTGAATGGTCTGCTTGGTTGTAACAAAGAAGAGAGCTGTATTTTAGGTGCTAGTTCTGCTTTGGGTCACAGTTCAAGGAAAAAACCGCCTTCCCTACACCGAATTTACTTTGGTGATTACTTTTGTTCAACTAAATATTCTTTTCCTTGGAAAGGGTTGCGGTGTAGAAGTTTTCAGGGAAGTGTTTTACTTGATAGAGTTATTGAAGTTGATCATGAAGGTCGTGGCTCCGAAAGTGATTTTGTTGGTGTAAGGAGAAATTCCGGGGAACTAATGGATTCAAACAATTCTAGAAAGTCTCCAAGCCTGTCACCAGAGGCTCCATTTGTTGAAAACGATGAAACGACCAACAATAAAATTCTTCAGAGGCTTTGCAGTCTAGGAAAGTTAACAGTTGCAGCAAGGTTGATTGATGTCATGGTTCGGAAAAGTCAAATACCGCATTTCCCTTCTTGCACGAATTTGATCCGAGGTTTTATTAGAAAAGGTATTGTAGGTGAAGCTTGCAAAATAATGAACAAAATGGTCATGTCTGGTGGAATTCCTGACATAATTACATACAACATGGTTATGAGTGGCCTGTGTAAAAAAGGTTATTTAAGATCTGCCCTTGATCTGGTAGAAGATATGAGCCTGAGTGGTTGCTCCCCAGATGCAGTTACTTATAATACAATAATTCGCTGCCTATTTGATAAGGGGGATTATCATCAGGCAGTTAGTTTCTGGAGAGACCAATTGAGAAAAGGTTGCCCTCCTTATCTGATTACCTATACAGTGCTTATTGAGCTGGTTTGCAAATATTGTGGGGCTGCTCAAGCCCTGGAACTACTGGAAGATTTGTCAATGGAAGGCTGTTATCCTGATATCATTACGTATAACTCTCTTGTTAATTTGACTTCTAAACAAGGGAAATACAAGGATACGGCTTTGGTTATATCAAATCTTCTATCTCATGGAATGCAGCCCAATGTTGTGACATACAATACCCTTATCCACTCTCTTATTAACCATCGATATTGGGACGAAGTTGATGATGTTGTGAGGATTATGAATGAGACCTGCCATCCTCCTACACAGGTTACGTACAATATCCTTCTAAATGGCTTTTGTAAATCTGGACTTTTGGATCGTGCCATAAGCCTCTACAGCACAATGGTTATTAAGAACTGTTCGCCAGACATTATAACATACAATACTCTTCTAAGTGGTCTATGTAAGGAGGGGTTTATAGATGAGGGCATCCAGTTACTTAACCTATTGGCAGGTACTAGCTGTTCTCCTGGGTTAGTCACCTATAATATTTTGATTGATGGGCTGGCTAGATTGGGTCTCATGGAGCCAGCAAAAAAATTGTATGATGAAATGGTGGAAAAGGGAATCATTCCTGATGAAATTACTCACAGTAGTTTGACTTGGGGGTTTTGTGGGGCAAATCAATTTGAGGAAGCTACAGAACTGCTAAAGGAGATGTGTAAGAAAGAACAAAGGATTAAAAGTACTGCATATAAATGTGTAATTCTTGGATTATGCAGAAAAAAGAAGGTTGATATTGCAATTCAAGTTCTAGATTTGATGGTGAAAAGTCAATGCAATCCAGATAAGAGGATATATTCTGCTTTAATCAAATCTGTAGCTGATGGGGGTATGCAACGAGAGGCTAATGGTTTGCATCAGACGTTGATCAAATGGAATATTCTGAAAGAATAAATCATGTTGAATTAGTTGGAGTTTGTGTGTAAAGATAGGCAAAATTTCATGCTTCTGGCCGTGTACAGATTATATGTTCTCTCAGGTAATTCTTTTCATCCCTTTTGCTTGTGGGGTTTTGATCGTGCCTATTTGGATTAGTGTCACACTCCTTAAGTTGTCTCTAATTCTATCTCTCTAATCATGGTAGAGACTAGAGTGAGATGAGGTGTTACATTCCCTAGGTTCTCTCTATTTCTGTTTCTCCCTATTTGTGGTAGAGGCTATAGTGAGATAAAGAATTTGGGGAACAAACCTTCCCCTCTGAGCATAAGAGGATCCAAATCCTTCATTCTGAGATCTGTTAATTATTGGTTGAATGTAATGACGGCTAACTCCATAAGTTTTTTGTTTCTAGTTTGTGCTGTTTTTTTTTTCAAATTTTGATGCAACAAATTTTGTGATTATTATAATAAATATGTGTTACAATGACATTAGTGCATTTGCCCTTTTTTTCTGTTAATTTACGACTTGCCTCGTTCTTTCAGGTCTATAATTACAATTTGCAACCACCCTTGGTGCTATTATATTTTACTAAATTAAGCACAATTTACTACCATTGATCCTGAGCTAAAATTACCTTGTATGTTGTTGACATTAATAAATGAAATGTCCGTGTTATATATACAGGCCATAAGGCTACTAGTGATTTGAGTTTCTTGTAATAATATGTTTGTTGGGATACCTAGTGGTAAATGAAATGGAATGCCTGGAGAGGGAGCAACATATAATAGACTAAGATGGGGTGAACTTACTATTCTATTTGGATTTTGTTATGGTGAAATGTAAAAAAAGAAGACATTCCATATTATACTCTCAAATTAGATGGATGAAAAAAAGGGGTGTTGGATGTTATGGAAGGGATTGCGTTCTATTTGATTTCATTGTACACTATCTTACTTTAAACAATCCAAATAATTTAATATAATTCCATTCCATTGCTTTTTGTTAATTCTAGCATATCCTTGAATTTTAATTTCATTATATAGTGTTGGCTTAGCTTTTGATATCAGAATTTTAGATCAAGTTGGAAGACATTTTACTATATTTTTATTTAGTAAACTTCTGCTCTTGTACTTAGACTGTAAACATCAGTGAATTAGTCTTTACTTAATTTTTCACCTTAATGTCACTGAAAAAATGTAGTGGAATAGGACTTAAAAAAAAATGAACTAAGACTTTGTTACATTTGCCGAGTACAAGGATTAGTAGTTAAACTTGAAAAACAGGGATTAAAGTGAAAAAGCATACAATCTCAAGACCAAAACAACAGAGGTTTTCTAAATTTTTATTCTCCATAGTCTTACATTGTTATTCAATTATATAGTTTTATCCCGTGCTGGTTTTATGTAATGGATCATGCTTGTTCCCTGAAAACTGGAAGTAACATTGTAGTTTGTGTGCCTAAGACTAATTAATTTTTACTGTGGGTATTTGCCAATGTAGGAAAGGAAGCTGGGAAGTTTTGACGGATAGTTGCGTGGGGCTGCAAGATCCGAAATACTGTCTCTCAGCATGAATTAGAATTTTGGTAGTTGAAGTTGACTTGAACACGTGACTTGAACACGTGCTCGTGTTAAGTTAGTTTTAAAATCAATCTAATCTTCAAGTTTGTAGATTTTAGATAACTCTGATGGATGAACAATAAGTTTTATCCATGTGTTAAGTTTGGTAGTTTTAAAGTTCGTTCCATTGACTTGTATAATTCAGTTTAAGAGCACTTTTTAGTTTTTACCATCCAATTTTAGGGATTGAAGTTTGTCATTATTGAACACATCCATGTGATCTTGTGAGTTATTTTAGGTTTATCATATAGTTTTTAGGTTACTCATAATTTAGCCCTTGAACATGTTTGGAATTTCAATTTTAATTAGGACTAAATTATATATTAATCTTTATTTTATTATTATTTGATCTTAAAAGACTTTTGAATTGTACAAAGGTTGTGAGAGAAACATCAATCCTGATATGCAAAATAGATGTTCAAGTAAAGGTCTTAAGTGTTATGATACTATTTCCTATACAGGAGTCGTGCTTAGAATCCTCTTAGATATAAAGAGCAGGGGAAAGAGCCCAAGTGGCATTTATCTTATTAAAAATTAATGCCTTCTATATTCTTTAGGCTTTAGTGCTTAACTTTTAGTAATTAGAAGAGTGCATTATACCAAACTAATCATATGGATTTGATTTTGCTCGGCCAAGCACATTCCTTTTTGCATTAATTTTTAGGATGTAGCCTTTTAGTTTAAAGAACTACTAACTTAACCTAAAGTGTTTTAATATCTTCGTAACATGTACTTTGCATGATATTAGGTCTCCTAGTAGTAAGATAGAATTAATAATCTATCATGCCTCTTTATTCCCTTTCCATTAACATTAAGATAGCATGTAGGGTGTTGTTGATTTATCATTATAACATATATTAATAATCTATCATACCTCTTTATTTGACTTGATCTACTCATTTTTTTCCATTTCATTAACATTAAGATAGCTTGTAGTAATCATTCTTGAAGTCTAGGAAAGAAGGTTAGTTCAATTGGGATTGTGTACTTCAAGTATTGGAGCGCAAGTTATATTCTTGTTAGACAACTTCACTTAATTTCAATTGGTCGACAAGTTCACAGTCATGAACATACACTTTGCATGATATCAGGTCTTCTCGTGGTAAGATAGAGTAAATCATTCTTGAACTCCAAAAAAAGGTTAGTTCTGCTGGGGTTGTGTATTTCTAATCTTGGAATACCATTTATATTTGTTGGACAATTTTACTTAAAGGTCAATTGGTTGACAGTTCACAATCCTGAACATCTCAAACTCCTCCATTCAAACTTGAAAATCCTTGACAAATGTATCTATTAGGTGATCCAAAAATAATAGCATTGGTAAAAGTCTGAACTGTTCTTAGAATTATTAATGAATAGAGTAGAATTAACTTTTTGAAATCTTTCAAGAAGTTACCTATCCTTTCGTACCATGATTGTGGTCGAATAAGAAGTTCTTTTTAAAAATCCATTACATTGTTTTATTTACTGCATAAATCAGAGTATGTTGGCAATTAAAAGGATTTTTTAATGATTCTAGTGTGATTTTTAAATAATTCCTGGATAATTTTAAATAACTTTTGTTCTTTTTTATTTGTTAATCATTGTTTAACAAGATCTAATATGTTCATGAAAGGATACTTGCAGAAACTATAGATTTTGACAGATTTCAATTCTCTGTACAAGTCATCAGTAAACAACGAGGCAAAAATTAGGCACTTTAAACAACAGAGACTTGGTAAATTAGCAAATGACACATTAAAATGATTTGAACAAACTCTCAATTAGAAGAACCAAATAAATCAGCTTTGTGCCCGAGAATTTAGTGTAATCTGATAAAGCGAGCTCCTTGTATTTGCACCCATCAGGTACGGAAAAGGCTTTGTTTGTTTAAACGTCTGAATAAATCTTGAGAAATAGCATTCATACTAGCAAGGGATTTTGCCAGTTCCACAGCATCACTTGGCCATCCAGCATAGCTAATCCCTTCGACCAACAACGTGTAGGTTGTTTCATTTGGCTGGCATCCATTATCAACCATAACAGCAAGCACCTCAATGGCATCTTCTATTCTGTGTGCTTTGCACAATCCAAGAAGAACAATGTTGTAACTGATAACAGTAGGTTGCCACGAGCTCCTTTCCATGTCCACCAACAACCCAATGGCCTCATCCACCATCCCATCTCTGCACAAACAAGATATGAGTGAATTATAAGTGATCCTATCAGGATCAACACCGTTATTCAGCATCTCCAAAACCATCCCCAATGCTCTAATTTTGTCCCCACCACTCCACAGTGCTCCCAACATTGTGTTATATGAACTCACATTTGGAGGACAGCCCACTTCATCAAGCTTCTTAAAGATGCTCAAAGCCTCATCACCTCTTCCCTTCTTACAGAGAGACCCCATGATGGTGTTGTAGTTGACAATATCAGGCAACCACCCAGCAGATATCATATCATCCACAAACCCTATAGCCAAATCCACTTTCCCCTCTTTGCAGAACGCAGAAATCAACGGATCATAGCAGTATGCATCAGGGCTCAACCCCTTCTCCTTCATAACCCTCAACAAATCGACAGCCTCCCTAGTTTTGCCATCACGGCAAAGTGAATTAATCAAAACGCTGTAAGTCACAACATTCGGCTCACAACCCTTCACCATCATATCAGACATCAACCTCTCCCCAGCTTCCCATCTTCCCTCATTCAAAAGACCCTTCAAAACCAAGTTGTAGAGGTTCAAACTCGGGGTGGTGCTCAAATTGCGGACAAACTCAAACGCTTCATCCACCAACCCTTGTTTGCACATGCCCCTCACAATCACATTGTATGTGTACATGTCAGGTTGAAGCCCTCTTGACACCATCTCATCAAGAAGCTTCATTGCCTCATCAATGCCACCGTGTATGATTGTGGCTTCAATCAAGATAGTGTAAGTGATCACAGTGGGGTTGCAGTTATCTTCCATCAACTGATCCATAACCTTCATAGCCAAATCAAGCTTTCCCTTTGCACAGAAGCTCCCAATGAGAATGTTGTAGGTGACAACATCAGGGGAGAATCCTCTATTCTTCATTCTCAGAAGCACCCCATTTGCAGCATCAAATCTATCGCTCCTGCAGAACCCACTAATCACTGCATTGTAAGCAAAAGCATCAGGGTCACCATGCTCTTCCAGAATCTCCAAGACTCTCACCGCTTTCTCTATCTTCTTGGAAGTGAACAAGCCCTTGATGAGCTTGGTGCAAAGAATAACATCGGGTTTGTAACTCCTCTTCACCATTTGCTCCAGAAAATAGAGGGCTTCGGTGTACTTGCCCGTTTTGCACAACCTGTTGAGGGCTCTCATGTGATGGGTGTCTCGAAAATCGTAGTGTCGGGGCCTTGTGGCTGAAGAACTGACCCTCCCGTTTTCCTTATTGTAGTTGTTCTTTCCCTTGCTGGGGTTGTCTTCATTTAGAACCGGGATTCTGCAACTGATGACAGTGTTGGCTTTTGGATGCCACGCTCGCTTTGAGTTTGTTCGAAGCGATAGGGTATGTGACAGGAATTCGGTTGAAACTGTTGTCATTGACAAGCCTGTGGGTTCAACTTGCTGGTTTCTCTACTCATACCCAGACAGAATCACAAGCAAAATTAGGGGTTGGCCTGTGGATAAGGGATTGAAACAATGACGAATCCAGCACAAAGGGAATAAATGGATTCTTCGAGACCGCAATTATTATTTTATGTTTCATTATCTTTTTTAGTGTTCATGGAAGAGATGAGAGACACAGAAAATATTCAAGCTAACTTCAACAATACAAAAATACCCATTTCAAGTTTAAGTATTTCTTTATGTATAACATACATGATTACTCATTTTTTTCATCTTTTAGAAATTTAATAGTGTGAAGTTACGTTTAATTAATAGTAAACTATCTATATCATTATATAGAAGGATATTTTTTTTGAGTATCTTCTTTTTATTTGATAAATTTGGTTTTTAATAACTTTTTTGTTGCTCTCAACTTAAAATAACACAAATATATATTTTAATTTTTAAATCATTCATTTAAAATTATATTTTTTTTGTAAAATTACACATTTAAATTAAAAAAAAATCTAATACATAGGCAACAAATGTGATGTTTTTCTGTTAGTTAATAAATAAATATTCACATTTTTATTATATTAAAATATATATAGTATTATTTTTTATGAATTTATTATTTTATGAGTAATTAATTAAAAAATAGAAAAATAATATATATTTAATATTAAAATATTGTGTAATCATTATTTTGGAAAAAAAGTTATTTATTTATTTGAATATAAAGAAAAAATTATTTAATTATTTATTTTATTAAATAAATTATTTTTTATTTATTAAAGAATAAAATTATTAAAGAAAGGTATTAAATAGTATATCTGATTTATATTATATAATGCTATAGTAAAAATTATTGAAAATGTATGCATTGTATATTCATATTTTTATTACATTAATATATATATATATATATTAATCTTATTATTTTTATAATTTTATTATTTTAATAAATAATTAACTATAAATATGTTAACAAATAATTTTTTGTCCTCTTTATATAATAATACATATTATTTAACCAAATAATTACAGGATTATATTTTTAATATATTTTAGAATTTTGTAATTTTATACTTTTTATCAACTGAATGATCAATAAATAATAGGAAAAATAATTAAGTCCAATTTTTATCTTTATCTGACTTTTTAATTTCTATTTTCTTTCAAAATAAATAAAATTACATGCAACAAATTCTCACTCTCTCCCACTTCTTTATTTTTTTTTTTCTGCACAATTATTTCTTCCTTCTCTCTCTAATGTTTTCTGGTTTTCCTTCACTTTCTATCCATTCCACATATTTCATCACAACCATCACAGTCACGGTACATATATCATATGTTGTTAGTTTATTGATTCCAAATTTTAATTCAGAAGAGATCTAGGGCTCTGCCCTTGAAGCTCCCAATCTGAATATATCTCAACAGCATTTGTTTCATTTCGATACAGTATCTGATTGATAAAGGCATTGAAATTCAACTTAGTGCAATTTTTCTAAGGATAAAAGAAAGATCAAACTTAAGATTAGCATTGATATCTGTGCGCAGTGATTTGTTTGTGAATTAGAGACACGTTAAAGAGATTGCTTTAGATGAACATGGAGGTCGTCACTGATGCGGCGTCGTTGGACGTGGAATTGTTGCAGCTCCCAGACTTGTCCGCTCTGTCACTCAAGTCTAACGACAATTTCAATTTCATCGAGAAGCTCTTCGAGCAGTGGTTGTCGCTTCCGGAAAGTAATCGATTGGTACGCTTTCTTCCGTCACGAAATCTGAACATTGCTACATTGCTAATTTGAGGAGTCTCTTTAGTTTTGTTCGTTCCCTTCGTTGATACATTTGTGTGCATTGCATGAAGAATGAGGTGAAATAGATCAGTGGTGGTGATAGTATCCGTGGTTACAAGGCAATATTATTGAGATAATCAAGGTTTGGGGAAAAGATACATTGGTCTTATATTACTGTTCTAGCTCTATCTCTTCCCACAAATGACCATGGCCAATTTTTTGTAAATCCTATCTACTCCAGAACATTGTAAATAGATAGGCTCTTGGTTATAATTGAAATGTATAAAATGCTGGTAGACAATGCTATATAATTGGTATTCTGCAAAGTTGGTGATATTGTTTTAACATCTCCCTTTTTAATTATGCAGGTAAAATCGTTACTCAATGAAGCAAAGTCAGGTGTTCCCTTGACTGTCCCCGGGAATTGCTCTAGTCCAAATGCTACCAGTAATTCTGTGCCTTCCATGTTTCCTGCTGGCACTGCTCCTCCTCTTTCACCAAGAAGTACATCTGGTTCCCCTCGCATTCTGAAGCAGAGAGTTGGCCTTTCCAATTTGGGTTCCCCTTTGAAAGTTGTCAGTGAGCCAGTTAAAGAAGTGATACCACAGGTTAGGGCAACCTGTATGCCTTTCTTTTTTTATAATTTGTAAGATGTATTACAAGGAGAAGGAAGATATTTAAGAACTCAACAAAGCATATCTAAAAGGCGGGTAAGGTATCCTCAAAACAGAAAAAGAAAAATACCTCTCAGAGAAGACGAAAAAATTCAGCCAAGATGCTCCATCCGATTACTTATATTATATGTGAAATGACAAATTTTATCGAGACAGTCTCTTGCAGAACACCAAAGAAAGGCCACAAACCATTCTATCCCATATATTTATAGCTAGTCAACGGACAGAGACATCCTTAAATATGTGACTTTGCGCAACAACCATATGTTCCAAAGAAATGAATGAACTGCATATTATCACAAAACTCTTACATTGTCTTTTATCCTAAGCTTGTGACTTAATCATTACAAGTTGTTCCAAAGTAGAAGGACACACACCCAACGCCTGCTGGCAAAACCTCCATGAATGTAAACCTCCATGAATGTGTAACGAATAATTTATACCAATCCTATTAAGAAATGCGTCTAGTTCTCTTAGCTTAGGTTTTGTTTGATGATATTGTACTGGGTTTTGCTTTGTGTGTTTATCTTTCTTTTTTCTCTTTGTTTCCTGCCATTTTGATGTCATAGCAAATTTTTGCTCACTTGCAGTTCTACTTTCAAAATGGACGTCCACCTCCAAATGAACTGAAAGAACAGTGCTTGTTTGAAATTGATCGATTATTCCATCAGCATATGGATGGCCTGCAGGTGCATGGTGAGATATCACACATAAGTAGCTGATATAGTCTGTAGGGCCATCTTGTTGCAACTGGGGAAAGTGATTTTAAATAAGTTTCATATTCTAGGTTTCTAAGTAGGCAGACATTTACACCAACCTCTTTAAGTTGAGTAAAAATAACTTATTTTAATATTGTGAGAGATCAAAAAAGGGATGTTCTATATGAGCTCACTTTCTAATGTAATAGAGTTGTAACAGCCAGTTCTGAGAATCATTTTACTTGTTTTCTTGAAATGTCAGAATTCAAATCAATTACTAAGGAAGTTTGCAAGCTGCCATCTTTTTTTTCCACTACTCTTTTCCGAAAGATTGACAATGGAACTGGTGTGGTGACAAGGTGTGTAATTTATTTTTCTGGAACTTGTTAACTTTTTTGTGTCATGGATTGCGATTTTTGTTTGAGCTGTTGAGAATTTCGAAGTTTTGGTCTAGGTATTGGGCTAGCACTACAATTATCATAAGTCATTCAGAAAATTCTTTTAACAGCTGACCTCCCGATTATTGAATTATTTATTTGTGTGAAAGCATAAGCGACTTGCTATCTACATTATCTATTTCCTCTATCTTGTTCTATTTCTTTTCTCTTTTCCTTTTTCTATTTTTTGTCTTCAAAATAGTTGCCAGCATCATGTTTATTATGCTTGAGGAAATCTCCACCATCACTTGTAGTTTATCTTAAGCGTATGGGTTCTTCAATGCCTTCTTGATTTCAGTTTTGGTAATAAGTTTATTTTAACAGATCTACCTTATATTTCATTTTCTAAATCTTCTGTTTAATATTGAGGGCTTTTTATTCTTTGCACCAATTTTTATAACACATTTTCTGGCATTGAACTATCCAATGTTCAAAGGAAGGGAAGCCAGACAGTAAATAGGAGAGACCAAAGTGAGGGAGGAAGCAGCCCACAATATACCATATAAAATGTAGGACAGGGTTACATCTAGTATAGTCTTGAGTCTGTATCTGTTTAATCTAGTCTTGGATGTGCTTTCTAAAGATTTACGTTAGTTTACTCCTAACTGCATGTTTTTAATGGTATAGTTTTGATTGAGAAATCAAGGAAAGAAGTTAAGTCTAAACTTGAGCTTTGGAAACAAACTTTGGAATCAAAGGGTTTTTGCTTGAATAGAAATAAGGGTAAGTATATGTATTGCTATTACAGCAACCAATTAGGAAAAATCAATTGGAAGTGCAACTGCGAGAAGATACCACACAAGTTTCAAAGTTCAGATATTTGGAATCAATTATGGGAAATCAAAGAGAATGTCAGACAGAGATGCAACTTAGATGACTAAAACAGCAAATCTCCATATGGATGGCACTATATGGGAAATCACCTTAGTAAATTGCCATTTTAGTCAGGAAATATATTTCTAGGCATACTGCTGAAACGCTTTCAGAGGAAATCCTCTTACTTTTTCTGAATATCACTTTCTGTCTTTTGTCACCATATGTTAAACTGGTTGAATTAGTGGGTGAAATTTTTTTCTTTTATTTAAAAAGGTATATTGGTTAATTTGATTCTCTCCTTTAGCCTAATGCAGGCAATTATTGATGAATGGTCTTGTGCCTTGTAATTATTATTTCCTTGTAAGAATTCTTAAATTTGTGATTTAATGTTCCTATAGGAACGCATTTATTGAATATTGGATTAATGGCAACATGTTGACAATGGATATAGCTACGGTAATATTCAAAATATTAAAGCAACCACAGCTGAGTTATATTACTCAGGTTTTTTTCTCTAATTTAATTTTCTTTCCTTTTGCTTTTTATTTCTTTTAAATTCCTTCTATTCATCCTAAAGGTACATTAAGTCTTAGACTCTCAAGATATGTCATTTCATATTTTAATTCCAGTGTCATTCTAGGCAGATTTATCTTTTTTAAGGGATCTTGCTTATTGATTTCTTTGGCTTTCATATTTCGTTCAAATCCATCTTTCTTATATTAGAGCAATACTCTACTACATTTCAGGATGATTTTAAGCCTGTGCTACGTGAGCTTTTAGCAACTCATCCAGGGCTGGAGTTCCTACAGAGCACGCCTGAGTTTCAAGAGAGATATGGTTTGTCGTTGTGTTTTTAATAAGCATGTGTTTTTGTAATGTTAGATTGATGCAAATGATTTTAAATTCTTCTAGCAGGTGTAGTTCCTTGGAACTTTATTACGCCTATCGTGTAGAAATTTTGTTTCATTTACTAATCAATTTCCATGAGATATACTCACGCTTGGTCCTTTTGTGACTTGACATGGTATCTAATAAGACCCCTATGTTTAAGGTGTACGTTAGGATACAGAAGAGAGGCACCAATCTTGATCAGAATATGGAGAGGGAATTGGGGGCCTAACTAAGTGCTGACTTGGCATTAGTGGTGTGGGCTGCGCACAAGTTGTTAGGAAGAAAGAAAGTATAAATAGGAGGTTCGTAGAAGAGGGAAAGTAGGCTGGAATTATGTAGAACTTGGGAGAGAATTGGGCTCTGTCGAATTTTCCCGTTACGATTTTTTTTTTCTGCTATTTCTATGTTCTGAATGTCATTGATTCTGGCTGGAACCTCTCTTATTAATACAACTGGAGTTGGTTGTTCTATCATATTTTTCTTGTTCCTATCCACATTTCATATAAAGTTAATTATATGATTAGGAATAAAGATAGCGGCAGGCATTAAAATAGTAGGATCAACAGAGTAAGAACATGTATATATGAAGCATAAATTTATCTGTAGTTTCCTATTTTTCCTTTTTCATTTCTACTTCATAATAAAATTGTATTAGTTTTTCCTTTTTCACTTTCATTACATGTGTAAATAAATAAATTAAAAATTAGTAGAGAATTATCTGTATAATTGAAAAAAAAGTTATAATGTTATCTTAAATTTGAACACAACAGATAAAAGAGAAACAAAAAATGTCAAAAAACCTGACTCATAAAAGGAACATAGAAAGTAATAGCCTAGGTAATAGTCATCACTAAGTCTACTATATATATGGATGATGTGTAACCTATATAAGTTGTTTCCTGTTTCTCTTTGAATTCAATGTGGACTTAGACTCTATCTAATATTAATCTTGGGTTACGTACAAGTATCTAAACACAAACTTCCTCGAATATTTAGCATAAATGGCGTGTGTAAAGGTGTCCGACTTTGCTTAAAGTAAAAAACATGGCTATAATGTACCTTGTCGCCTTATTATTTTGGGAATCTTCCTCCCTTGAGCCTACTTTTTTGATTTTGAGGGTGAACAAGCCCAGTCCATTTTAATATGGTATTAGAATTTAGAGCAGTGCCATTCAATGTGACCTGTCCTGACACAGTTCCACTGCCACACTCCTTATTGAAGTATGGAACCAATTTGTTTTTAAACTTTTTTCCTTAATTTCTTGGTGAAATCTGTAACAAACTTTCTGGCAACTTCTACTTTATATCGTGTTTCAACCCTAACTTTTAGTTCCTGCTGCCAAGTCCTCCGTCTAGTGATCTGAAATTATAGATTCCATCTCTATGTTCTCGCTTCCTCTCTAAATTCTTCCCTTTAAATCCAAATAAATTCTTTAGAAACTTTTCCAGTGGCCTCCTCATGGTCATTGTTGAAACTTGAAATCTATGCTAGTTTGGTTTTAACTGGTCTTGATTTCTGGTGCAATATTTTGTACGTATTGAGTACAATAATCTTAATTTATTTTTTCAATGTCCCAGCTGAAACTGTAATATACAGAATCTATTATTACATTAATAGATCTGGAAATGGTTGTCTCACTTTGAGGGAGCTGAAGCGTGGAAACATAATTGATGCAATGCTGCATGCCGATGAAGAAGAAGATATCAACAAGGTTTTGAGGTAGATAAACTATGATTATCGTTAACTTTCACAATTTCTTTGTTTAGGTGCAAAAACATTTTCATATTAAAATAAACTGGCTTTTTTGACTTTACCTGATAATGTCTGTAGGTACTTCTCTTATGAGCATTTTTATGTTATATACTGTAAGTTTTGGGAGCTGGATACAGATCATGATTTTCTGATAGACAAAGAGAATCTTATCAGATATGGTAACCATGCGCTTACCTACCGAATTGTTGATAGAATATTTTCTCAGGTTTGTGTGGATTACATGTTTCTTCTGTCATTGAGATATAAATTTTTATGACTTCAGCAACAGACCCTACACTCCTTCTCTTTTGAATGCAGTATGTTTAGTTTAGGGTGCATCCACTTTTATTAATCGAATCATTTATTGAAGATACATATTTGACTTGCTTCAATATTATTTCTCAGGTCCCAAGAAAGTTTACCAGTAAGGTTGAGGGAAAGATGGGATATGAAGATTTTGTTTATTTCATACTGGCAGAAGAGGATAAATCGTCTGAACCAAGTCTTGAGTATTGGTATTTGTTTCTCATTCATATCTATTTCATTTGTCGGTTTCTTTTTCTGAAAGGAGTTATCAGATTAGTTTCTCGGGGTGGTGCTTTGCTAGATTAGGCATATGGTTAAAAAGTGCTTTATTTGATTGGATTTTGAATGGTGCACATCCCTGTGCTGGAGTCCATGCTTATGAAACTTTATCTGTTGCTGGACGTCTGGAATGTTCTGTACATTAATCAAAGCCATCGTGCAAAAGAGAACAGTTCTATTTGTGGCAAGTAACCCATGTGCTTGAGACCGTGAATATGTTATTGTAAGTTTGGTTAACTGCATTCTATGCTCTGGTCAAGTGTAATGTCAAAAGATTTTAGTATACTAGAGAGTTACTGAAGGATGCTTGGCACATCAGAAAATCGGACAGTGGAAACTGAACTGTTGAAAATTTAGGCCATATTGTGCCGGACAATTGAAGGAAAATTGATAATGAGATGATCCTCTGCACTTTTCCATCTGTCTGGGTTTTAAGCCTGGAGTTGGTATATATTATAGGAATTTGCGTATTATGGGGTGTCCAAGTCAGTTGAGTACTTAAGTGTTTGTTTCTCCCCCTTAGCAGCTAGCTAGGTTTTGACGGTGGGTCCTTGGTACTTATCAATTGTTATCAAGGCTGGCTGTTAATGTCTTGGAAAAAGCTACCTGGAAAGGGTTCTGACCAACGAGGAAGTTGAGTGAAGTGTTGTTGAGTAAAAGTTGCCGAGACGTGCCCGAGCCACACATTGAGTTGTATGGAATGCTTGCTGGAGTATTTAATATGTTTCTTTCTCCCCCTTTTAATACCTAGCTTTTGTAGGTGTGTTCTCCAACTGTTTGGGTACTTATTATCGGTATACTTTCTTTTCATCCTATGTTAGTGTCGGAGCAAAATGATATGCTTTACATTGTCACTGCTCTTTTATATTTATGTCTTCAACAGAAAGCATGCTATTTTTAAACAGTGGATATTTGACATTGTGGTTAACTTCGCTTTCCAACTTCTTAACCATCATCGTATGGGCTGACTTGAAAATGTCACTAATAGGTTCAAGTGCATAGATTTGGATGGAAATGGAGTTCTGACAAGAAATGAACTGCAATTTTTTTATGAGGAGCAATTGCATCGGATGGAGTGCATGGCCCAAGAGGCCGTGCTTTTTGAGGACATATTATGTCAGATAATTGACATGATTAAACCTGAGGTTTGCCTTACCCACTTTCTTTTGCTGAGTGTTTGATCTTTTACAGTGTTATTGTGAGGTAACATTACCTGGAAAAGTGAGTGCAGATGTAGGAGCAGTTTAATTTTATTTTTCCTGGAATAAAGCTTATCCCAAACATATTGGTCCCCTTTTATTTTCCTCTATATTTTTGGTTGGTGTCGTGTCAGTGTTGATTTATTGTTTTGATGTTTTTTAATCAGTTGAAATTTTTCGCTCTGCAGGATGAGAGTCTTATAACTCTGCGTGATCTGAAAGGTGGTAAACTTTCAGGAAGTGTTTTCAACATCCTGTTCAATCTCAATAAGTTCATAGCCTTTGAAACTCGTGACCCATTTTTGATCCGTCAGGTGCATGAAACACTTGATAAAATTTATTGCATGGTTGAGTTATTATGTGGGCTTGGCTACTGTTAGTGACATCGTTAGTAATTGGTATGCATGCATTGTGAGAATAGGAACGTGAGAATCCAACATTGACAGAGTGGGATCGATTTGCTCATAGAGAATACATCAGGCTTTCAATGGAAGAAGACGTGGAAGATGTCTCTAACGGAAGTGCAGAAGTCTGGGATGAATCACCAGAGGCCCCTTTCTGAAGATATTTTAGGTGGGTGTTTATGAAATAAGACTTTTCTTTTGTCTTCTAACCATGCTACATGCTTAGAAGTTTGATTTATGTTACTTGAAAGATGAAATCAGGAACTTGAGGTCTTTGTCCAGTGCAGTGTCTATTCTTCTCTCTTTTTTAAATTTCTGAATTTCTCTTATTTTGGGCATTATGTACGTGTGTATGTGTGTATTAGCACGGGGATGAAAAGAAATAATGCCCAATAACTGATAGACTGGCCATTATTCAGAGACACTGGGCTCAGGATCAGCTTCTAAGTGGGGACTGACAACTTTGCTTCAACGAGTGGGAAATTCGGAAGCTTAGAAAATGTGGTTTTGGTGAGCAAGTTCCAACAATATTCTGATTTGCTGGCAAAACTTTGGGCCATTATCATGGAAGATTTATTGCCTTCTGTCGCTATCCGTGCAAAATGAGGACTTTTTCTTAGAAGGTTATTTGAGGAACTCAAGTTGTTAAGGAACATAAATAGCAATATTTTCTAACCTTTGGAACTTTTAGTAGTTTGCTTCAGTGATCGACTCGCTTTTGCCCCAGATCTTGAAGAGTGCCTTTGTTTCATCATCTGTGCCTCTGGTTGCCGTCTTTCGCTGATTTTTTTTTCTTTTTTTTTTTTGTTAGGCATCGAAGAATTTAACAAGTAATGTCACATTTTTTTTTAATCTTTCAAGATGTATGCAGGATGATATTGATTCTTCCTTATAGATACTACTTGACTGTTTTTTTCCTCTTGGAGGACAGTGAATTTTCCATCCAGTCGCTTTGTACACTGCATATATTTTCTTTTCAATTAGTCCTACATTTGTTTGTTTTTTCTTGAAGAAAGATGTAGACATAGTGATCTCCATCGTTATTGCTAAATCCAGATGAAGTTTAAAGGTGACCAAGGGGCGCGAAAAGAAAAGTTCTCTAAGATTTAAGATTGACTTATAAAAAGATGGAGCCTTAGTTTAAAGGTCAATTAATAATAGGTTTGAGATTGTTTAGTTGGATTGATAATTTATTGACACAATGTAGAGTCAGTATTTTTGGGCAAAGTCTTATTAACTTGTTAATTGTTTGACTGGAGAGGTGCAGGCTTTATTGACATATTTTGAATCACATTTGAACTTGTATAAGTGCATCTGGCTATACGTATGTATTGAAAATTATAGAAGGAACTATTATTTTGTTAGAATAAATGAAATTAACGTAAACTCGTAGTGCATCCCTTCTCTCTAATCCCGAGTGTTGTTTTTTAGTAGGGAAAGTGTTGGGTCAAAAGTGAAGACCAGTTCACTTAAACCATGGACTTCTTAATCGTACCGTTGGTACAAAGAGGAAATTGGAGTGGCATAAAGCTATGCAACGTGGTGGCTAATAGTACTCTTCTCTCAAATATCTGGATCCTTGTCCTGTGTTGTACGTTACACTGTCCGGTAAGTCATACGGTGCTTGCCATTTTAGAAAAATAAATAATCCTAACCTTTTTTAAGGTGCTCTTTTCTTAATGGCTTCATATCCGGAAAAGCTGTGGTCCATATCCTTATTATCATTTTCGATGGACCCCAACTCAGTAACTTTTGTCTAGATTTGCAATACAAAATACATCTCACAATTAACAAAGGAGAAAATTGACCCTAAAGGAACCCATCCACTAGGCAAAAAAAATTGCCATGGTGGTGGCAACACTAACTTAGTACCCCACAAATCTTCTACTTCTTTATTTCAAACAAATATCCTGCGCTTTTTTAAAAGTGGAATTTAATTTTTGTGGGCGTTAGATCGTTCCAGTTTATACATTAGATAGAACTTCAAATCCCACACCCTTTAATTAGATAAATTAGTTTCACGAGTATATTTTGAATAAATGTTATTAATGTATTCCTTTTGGAATAATTTTCAGCATGTACAGGCTTTATAGGGTGTCCTCGGCTTATTAGATTTGGTTGTAAGGAAGAACATAAATAGAGTTCACCAAAATGTTCGCTTTGATTTGGATTGGGTCATCAAGCATCGAGTCTAATATTTATAATAATTTTTTAAAAGAAGTTAAGAAAATTATATTTTTATTCTATGTTTCTAATGACTTCAATCCAATCTAGAACAAATATATAAAATATAACTACATAGCTTATGGCATATGAAAGTATAAGAAAGTAGGAGAATAAAGGAAATGGAATAATAATAATAATAATAATAATAATAATAATAATAATAATAATAATAATAATAATAATGTGGTTAATGTTTTCGTGATCAAATCAGTTAGAAAAGAAAACTTAATTGATTTAGTTTGGATAGTCTAATTAGTCAGTTAAACGAATGAATACTCTTAAGATAATAAAAATCAATTTTACAGTAAGTGGAGATACAATTTAACAATATATATGATGGAAAAAAAAAGGTTTATAATACTTTTACTCTGAATAAGATGGTGTGGTACATGGAGTGGGAAAAGGAAAGGTGGTGTCACACAGTACGAGAAGTTAGGTTGTGAGTTTGTAATAAAACTCTAGGTGTCAGTAGCCCATAGAGGAGGACTCAGCTACTTTACCAAACTTCAGGGATCATCATCAACGTGCTTCGCTTTACAGATATTACTTTCTCACGCACAATGCAAATCTCTTGCGAAATTCGGACTATTAAAGAAATTAAGACTTTTGGTTTTCCAGGAAGTATATTCTAAGAATAGCCACTATGCTTATTCCAATTCGTTCACTCCTCGTGTTCAGATGCAAAGAGAAAAAAAAGGCATAAAAGAGAATCCCCCTTCAGAAAAGTATTAAAATAAGCAGTTGCAAAGAAACAAAAGAAAAAGAAAGAGATTCAACTTGTAGAACAAGAAACCAAATTGATTTCTCTAATTCATGGCTAATTATAGAGACTTGTAGATCTTCAAACAAACAATTTTATGGTCACCTTGACAATACAACCTTGTACTTTAACGGTGAAGCCGTTGGTTGAATTAATTCGTAAACATTGCTGTCAATCTAATTTAGTTATTGTAAATTGTAACATTTTTAAGACTGTACCTTAAAAAAAACATTTTAATCATTAAACTATACATACAGTATGCTTATTATAAAAATAAATAAAAGCATATTTGGTAATGAGATTTATAATATAATAAATGAATAGTTTTAGTTAAGAGAGTTGAGAGTGAAGAAGGGTATGGTATCCAGCAAGGAATATTCGTTTTCAATACTCCGCCACACATTGGGTCCCTTTCTTTCCCCATCTTTCGCGCTTCCCCCTTTTTCTATAAAGCCCCACAACTGAACACAAACACAAACACAACACAACAACAACACAGAAAAAAGGAAAGAAAGAAGAATGTGCGAAGCGCTGAAGACACAGTACCAGGTAAACGAGGAGATCGGTCGTGGTCGGTTCGGAACCATCTTCCGGTGTTTCCATCCTCTCTCGAACGAACTCTACGCCTGCAAGGTCATCGACAAGTCTCGCCTGGGCGATTCAACCGACCGCGAGTGCCTCCAAAACGAACCAAAATTCATGACCCTCCTCTGCCCTCACCCCAACATCCTCCAAATCTTCGATGTCTTCGAGGACGACGATTATCTCTCCATCGTCATGGACCTCTGCCAGCCCCACACCCTCTTCGACCGCATCGTTAACGGCCCAATCTCCGAGGCCCAGGCCGCCCTCCTCATCAAGAGCCTTCTGGAAGCCGTCGCGCACTGCCACCGCCTGGGCGTGGCCCACCGCGACATCAAGCCCGACAATGTTCTCTTCGACTCGGCGGATAATCTGAAGCTGGCGGACTTCGGATCGGCGGAGTGGTTCGGCGACGGAAGCAGCATGAGTGGCGTGGTGGGGACGCCGTACTACGTGGCGCCGGAGGTTGTGATGGGAAGGGAATATGATGAGAAAGTTGATGTGTGGAGCTGTGGTGTTATTTTGTACATAATGTTGGGAGGGATTCCTCCTTTTTATGGAGACTCTGCTGCTGAGATCTTTGAGGCTGTGGTTAGGGCTAACCTTCGCTTCCCTTCTAGAATCTTCCGGACTGTCTCCCCCGCCGCCAAGGATCTCCTCAGAAAAATGATCTGTCGAGACCCTTCTAGAAGGATCTCTGCAGAACAAGCCTTGAGTAAGTTTACCACTTTCTTCTCTTTTCAGTTTCATCTTCATAATTTTGGGGATTTTGTGTTGATGGGTTCTTTTCTTGTTTGTAGGACACCCTTGGATCTTGAGTGCTGGTGACACAGCTCACATGACTTGATGAATGCAATATATATAGAGTGAGAGAGAAAGAGACACGACCTAAGCTGCCTCACATGGTGGGTATAGCTGATTTTGCCCCTTGTCTTTGCTCTCTTCTACTACGACAATAAGGTGGTCTACTCGTGGTGGCAGAGGAAGGAACGGAACAGAGGAAGCTTCTGTAAATTCTGGTGGTTGCAAGTAGATTTTTTCCCTTTTTCTTTTTCATCGTGGAATCTCAGACTCTTTATGTATGTATATGAGTCCAGAGGATCTTGTTTTGTTCCACTCTCGATGATTTTCTCTGTGTAGAAAGTGAGAAAGTGGGTTATTTCCCAGACTCCCCCACTACAAAGTGGAGTTCTTGTAAATCTAATAACCATAATAATAATCATAATTTTGAGTCAATAATATGTTACTGCCTTCTCAATCTCTTCTCATTTCCTGGTTTTGATTTCTGTTTACTTTTGGCCTGATCATCAATTCTGCTGTAAAAGAATCAATTTAGAAAGAGAGATGAACTCTTGAGTAGGTGAAACTAGATGAAGTTTTAAATGTACATTTTTAGTGGTTAATTTACTAATGATTTTGAAATTTATTTGGTTCGAACTTTAAATTTGACATTCTTTTGCACACCAAGAAGAACTACTGTGTATTTCAGAGACACATGTAGGAGTTAGTTTCCCCAAACAAATTTTATGAACAATTTAGACTTGCTGAAATTTCAAGCCACAAGCTAACCTATCATCTAGGATTACAGAGTCTTCAGCACGACTAAAGGCTTTTTTTCTTTGAATAAAATATCCTTAATTAGAATTAATTATATCGGTTCATAAATTTCAATTTCAATATCCAATCAAACAATATATTTGATTATCTATTGAGATAGTTTAATTTTAAAAAATCATTAATTTTAAATTACTTAATCTCTAATTCAACTCAACCCGGTGATAATTAAATTAAGTTGAATAAAATAAATATAAATTCAACTAATTAAATTATATTACAAATTAAATTAAACTCTATCCAGTCCCAACCCACCATCCTTCCCACCATATCGATTGAGAAAATTTGCCGTAAAAAATAATATATTAAAGTAAAATAAAAGAAGCAAAAAAAACTAATATCTACTTATGACCCTTGGATTTGTCTTCGTGTACCTTTTAGAAAATAGTTTTCATGACAGATCCATTTATAAATATTTAATATTTAAGAATATAATTTATGCTGAGATATTTTATAATATTTTTCTGATATTTTCTAAACTATGTTTATTTATATGATATTTATATGATATTTATATTATCTTATTTTTAAAAATATTACGCTAATATTTATGTTATATGATCATTTCTATATTTTCCTATAATTATACTAAAACAAATTCACTCATTTATTATGTTTTTGTTATAATAATACATATGTTATATAATATCTTAATTAATACGTTTTAAAATCAATTAGTTATCACTTTTACAAACAGAAGTTATATTTTAATTTTTTAATTTATTTTAAAAAATTTAGTTTTTAAAATTTCTTTATTTTTACATATTTTCCAGGAAAAAAATGTTTTAAATGTAGGTTTTCAATTAGATTGAGATATTGAAAAGTTAGTGAAGTGTAAACCAGTTTGGATCGAATGATATTATGAAATATATTCAATTTTATTAAATATACTCATTTTTAATGTAGTCTCCACCTTCAATTTTAATTAAGGTACTCAAACAATAAACTAATCTCAACAACTTCTAGATAAGGCAATAACTCTACAATTAACATTATATTTTTTCTTTTGCTTATCTTTAAAGTTGAACATTCACTTCAACGTAATATACTAGGTCATATAATAAATAAAAATGACTGATATTTTGAAACATGTGTGTAAACAATATGATGTTAGGAAAATTTGGTTTAGGAGGGAAAATAATTATGAAGAAAACGAGTTGGTTTTTCGTCTTTGTCCCTTTTCTGGAGAATTGATGTGACATGTATCTACTAACCAAGACCATGAGGACTACCAGTGCTCTGTTTTTAATAAACTCTATTTATTAAATCAACTGTTACGTTAGTTTCACTATCAGGAAGAATTGTGACTCTGTTCACCTTTTTCTTTTCTCTAATATTATCAATCAACGGGAAATCATATTGAGTATGATTTCCAATTTATTTATTATTAGTATTAATAAATTTACAACATGTAACAATTACCATTAAAAAAGATATTACTTGACAACTTTTTAATAATAAGAATACATAAATATGAGAATTATTTTTGTGCAATTAAAAATCACAAATGGCTTTGAATATTAATATATCATTATATGATTATTAAAGGACACAATAAACCGTTATATATTAAAATTGTTAAGAAAAAAAAATTACAATTGTAACTGTAAAGAGATGAAGGTGATTAAAATAATGAGCGAGTATAAGTTGATAGAAAAGCAGTCCTGCTTATGAACTTTAGGTTTATATTTATTGAATACCATTGAACGTGTGAACGTGATTATGTTCGGGATTTGGTCCTCTTCAGTTTTAAATTAAACCAAACTTTTTTCAACACAGTCTCATTACTTATAATTTTTTTATAATATTTTAAATGTCAGGATGCATGCAGTTCAGAATTCAAACTCATCATTCTTTTATTTTCAAACTCATCGTATAAATTATGGAGCAAACCCATGCTCTGTCTTATTTCACATTGGAAAAGGAAAATGGATTGAAATTTGCCTACTATTTGATGGGGTAATTTGGAAGGCACGAAATTGGCCATGCTTCATACCTCATACTGGTCAAATCTTAGATTTTTATACAAAAACAAAACTATTTAATCATATTTTAATGGGAAGACAAATAATTAGATTTTTTTAAAAAATAATCGTGAATATGAATAATGATGAGTATACACAACCAATTTAGTAAAGATTTAATATAAATCATAATAAATGGTAATTTTTTTGAAGTATTTTCATGATTTAACGAAAAGGGTGGAAACATGAAAAGAGGGTATGAAGTGAGAAGCGTAAGCAGTGACGTCATAAGTAAGTTGAAAACGCAGAATTAATTGAAAGATAAGCAATGGCGTGTATATATAGGCATGCCCTTATCAGAGTGGGGCCCAGTGTGAGTAAAGAGTATGACCACTTTTTGGTTTGGGACCATGACTCACATGTCACCCCTCCTTTTCATTCTCTCCTCCAAAATTTAATTTGAAAAGACGTGTTACCGTTTCATGCAAGCTAAATTACTGACTTTGTTCCTAATATTTGTAGTATTTATAAATTATTTATCGCTTTATTTACTTTTCAGTAAGAAAGAAGAGTGAGGATTTTGGAAGTTTGTATTTGTCCACTTCTACGTAAATATTATTATTATTATTATTATTATTATTATTATTATTATTATTATTATTATCTTACTCCTCTTTGTATGCGCAGAAAACATTAAAATGAATAAATAGATAATCAATTAACTATTTTACAAATTTTAACATTAATTATGTAAAATTGTCTCAACATTAAAAAAATATATAGATATCAAATTTTAGTTACCAAATAAAATAACGGCTAAGTATGATTAAAATAATCATTAAATTAGATTTTGATTGTTAAATAATTATAAAATAAAAATAATAATTGAATTTAATAACTAATTAAGTCAAGATAATTAATATCTAATATTAGTCACTTCTGCTATATACAATTAGTAATATAAGTGACTAAAACTTTCATAGATATCAATTCTCTTTACTTAATTGGTCACTAAATTTAATATTACTTTTATTTATTTTATCATTATTTAACGATCAAAACCTAATTTAATAGTTATTTTATTATAATTAATAATTATAAATAATTTTTTTTTGTGATTTGTGTAACAACCTAGAAAATCTATCATCTGAGTAGAAGTGGTAAAAGTGGAATGAACATTTGATTATTATATTATTAAACTGAAAATACGTATTTATAGGAAAAGTTAGTAATCAAGTCTCATTCCC
>Ga0209489_100772_pt1 | contig 63309 bp, 37 predicted proteins | sample SiratrowhiteBW_FD_187527 | JGI IMG/M metagenome (GOLD analysis project Ga0209489, IMG submission 187527) | Root nodule microbial communities of legume samples collected from California, USA - Siratro white BW (SPAdes) (version 2) | ecosystem: Host-associated > Plants > Roots > Nodule | place... | reverse complement strand
AATAACAAAAGATCACATTAAAATATTTCATAGTGCAACATAACATAGTATATGTTCTAACAGAGTTCACAAAATATTATGTTCCAAGACACTATTACAACTTACTAAATTGTTCAAACCCACTTCCTTTACGAAATACAAAAAAAAAACAACATATATAATTTAATCTGTCTTGTTGCCTCCACTTGATCCTACAATGTGATTTGGGGATGGATCACCACTTGCAACATCTGATGCCTGAGATATTGTCAGCAAAGAAAATTAAATACTGTAGGAGGATGTACATGTTAATACTATAACAGAATTATTTGAGGCACTTACCAAACCAGGTGCCATTGCAGCAACATGTTTAGGTACATCTGATCTTGTAGCAATGTAGGCAAACAAGGAATTCATTTGTGCATTCAGAGTTGCAAGTTCAGTTTCCATCTTCACTACCTTATCCTCAACTTGTGGTGAAGGTGCACTTGACGAAGCATGATGCATACCGATTAATCTTGTTGTAGACTTCTTAAAAACAAGAGAAGGACAAGCTCCAAATGATATTCCTCTAACTCAACCTGGACGCTCTTTACCAAATATGACATCAACTGGATCATTTAAAGATATATCTGATGCAGTTTCCTTATATCTCTATTTCTATTACATAGAGTCTACAAAAAGGAAATTAAAAGTAATTAGTGCAATACAAATTTAATCCAACCAGACATATCAAGAGTGAGTGTTTACTACTGTGGAAGGCTTGAGTCGATAATCAACAAACACAGCCCATTGTTCCATGTTAAGACCTTCTGGAACATTCTTAATAAGGTCATTTCTGGTCAGTAGAGGATCATAAAATTCATTCCAAAGCTTGCATTTGTACTCCCTCCAAAGTTTTCCAATTTTGAACATAACATCTCTTTTGGCCAAATCTTCATTCAACTTGAAACGTAATCATAAATTTCCTTCACAAGGTTGTGTTTCTTCCTCGAACTCAAGACTCTCATCTTCTCTAGAGGAAGATGTGGAATCATTCAGACTTAATATCATCATCTTTTATAAATATATTATTCTAGGTGTGTAGAATAGTTTCCTCATTCTAGACACCTAAAACACTAAACATCCGTATGTCTAGAGTCTTTGGAATAATCTTTTCTAAAATTTCCTTTTTTCTTCTCTTTATATATTTTTTTTCTTTTTCTAGTGGTCTCTTTGATTTGGAGGGGTAACCCTCCCTCTTGTATTCCTTTTGGGTTGAAGACATGATGGGATAATCCTTTTTAGAGCTTATCTTCCTCTTGAGTTGTTGTTCCACCCTTATGTACATTTGAACAAGATCATTCAAATCATTATAGGATAATAGCTCCAGCATATCCCGGATCACATAGCGAAGACCACTCTGGAATCTAACCATTGTTATTCACGTATCCCCGCCTCATTAATAATAACTCTATTTTCTGTCGATACTCCTCTACAATCATATCTTTTTTGTTTGAGTCGTTGAAGCTTATACAACAACTCCCTGTCATAATATAAGGGAACATGGCATTTTCTAATAGTTACTCTTAATTCGTTCCAATAAAGAATTTGGGAATTATGGTGAATTTTAAGGTCTCGTACTAAAACAATCTACAGTATATAGTTGATCCCTAAAAACTAAGAGTAGTCAGGGATACTCATTTTTTCCTCGTGTATCTAGTCACATTCGAATATTTGTTCAACCTTCATCTCCCAATCCAGATATTCTTCTATGTTGTCTTTTTCGTATAAAGGGAAAAGGTCAACCTTAGGTTCTCTATGGCTGTTATGATGCCTAGATCTATGTTGTCTAGGTGGTTGTTGGTAGAATTCAAGATTGTGATTACTACTTTCTAAATATTCTTCCTGTGAAGGGGGTACATGATAATGTTTCTTCCTTCTATGTGAACCCCACTATGTTTATCTTTAGTTTGTTCCATCAACATATCCATCATTACTATTGAACATTAGATGGTCCAAAGTCTCTTTAGAGGATCAAATCATTTGATAAAGTTTTGATGATAACAAAACTCAAGTATATATTTATATTTGATAACTTATATACATTGCGCAGTTAACATTATTATTATTATTATTATTATTATTATTATTATTATTAAAGCAAGAGACACATGGTCCATAAAGAGATAAGTTTTCTTACTATTTACTTTTATGTGTTATTAATTTAATTTAAATTGATTTTATAGCATTATGTGCTTTAACATTCATATTTGTTCATAATGGAAATTATTCAAATTATTATGAAATATTTAAATGTGATTAATTGATTTTATATCATATTGTCCTTTAATGTTTAGATTTGTTCATAATGGAAATTATTCAAATTATTGATGAGTATCTCAAATATAAATTCTCTATGTTATTTTAAATTGTTTCCAATACATAATTAATCAAGTTTAATGCAATATAAAAATTAGAGAAATATTTCCAGTTTGAACTCCATACATCAGAAAGTCAAGATTGCTCTGTTCAAGCATCCCAATGGCTAGTTTCTAAAAAGCTACGTATAGAGGAGCAATTTCAAGTTGAAGAACAAGAAACAAAAAGAAAAATACATCATATAATACATTGAAGAAAATATACTGAGATTGTTTATTGTCAAATTGCTATTGAGAGCATCTAGAGTTTTGGGTTGTGTGAAACCATTGTGTAATTCTTCACCATTGCGAAGTAAACCCTTGTGAGCTTTCATTGTTCTCTCTTTTGAGAGTGTTTATTTCAATCTTGAGTGGTCTTGATCTTAGGGGGAGATTGGGACTGGTATAACCTGGAGAGGTTTGTGCTCTCGTGATAACAGGTTTGTGTACTCGTTGTAACTATTTGTTAAATAGTTGAACCTCTTGAACAATTTATTTAAGGGAGAACTGGACATAGCCCAAGAGATTAGGGTGAAGCAGTATAAAATTGTTTTATCTTTGCTTATATATTTTGCCTGCGTTGGTAGTTTCTATTTATAGCGAATTGAGTTCGGGCTCCATTCAAGCCCCCCCTTCTGGAGCCAACTGTTCCTACAATTACTCTCATATCTTTCACAGATTTGGCTATTTTTTTCTCCTCATTTTAGATATTTCCCTTTTGGTTTCTCTCAAGTCATCCCTCACCCATTCTCCCTCACTATTTTTGACACTCGTCTAAACACTTGAGGAATGAGTAGGATATCTCATCTTTTACTTTAAAAAATATTTTGTTTAGAAACCATTTATGCAATCAGATTTTTTTTAAACATAGATTCATTAAATTAAATATTTTACAATATGTATTTATTACTTATTAATCAGTTGAAATATTTGATTTACAATATGATATCATTGTCTGAGTAGTATAATTTGTTTGATGAGTGTATAGAGAAAAAATTTAAGCAATGATTAGTTTTTTTCATGTGCATTAATGACCATTAATGAGTAAATGATAAGTTCTTTAATACATTACGCTCAAGTGTCTCATATCAAAATATCTAACAACACATTAAGTGTTGCATGCTGCCACATATGCATCCACGTTGTCAAAAAAGAAAGTAATTTGTTTAGGAGAGAACTATACATAGCCCAACTATTGAGGTGAACTATAGTAAAAAAAATGTTGTGTTGCTTTGTTACTAGTTGGACAATTATGTTTGCTTGACTAGAGGATTTGTTAGATGATATGCTAGATGGTCCATTCTTCTATTGTGAGAAGAGTCTAAGGCTCCATTCAACTCCTCCCCCCTTTTTGGAGACAATTGTCCCTACAAATCTTAAATAACTAAGAGGAATTGATTCATCATATTCAATTCAAAATAGAGTTAAGAATTAAATTCAAGAAAAACAATTATGTAATCTTAAATTTAATTCAGTATGCAATTGAAAGAATTTCGTCAAATGAAATAAACTACATTTCATGAACATTGAAATATGAGCATTTAGACTGATAAAAACCAAACCTCAACTTAACCAAGAATCAAATAAGAAAATGAACTTTAAAATCTAGAAAGTAATAAAGAAAGCAATAAATATTAGAAAATTAAATTACATGATTAAAAAGTAAAAAGATTAAGGAGTATGAACCAACTAGAGATTGAAAAAAAACACATAATTGAATTAAATTGTAGAATCTAAATGTGCTCCAAAATGCATAAAACTCTTTCTATTAAGTCGAAAGATATAGTTGATAGTCAAGGCAAAGTTCTTTATACTTAATAGCGCAGTAACCTAAGTGTTACTATTTGATTGTGATTAGACTCATCTGACCTCCATCGTGCAACAATGGATGTCATCCAATAATCTCCCTCTTAACAATTGTCCCCCTGAAAATCGAACTTGTGACATGGTTGTGATACTAATTGTTAAATCGAGAGTTTATCACTAGGTCAAAAGTTATAGCCAATAGTCAAGACACAACTTTTTCTATTAGATCATAGCAACTTAAGCATCATGGTTCAATTGTAACTTAGCTCACTTGGTCTTTACCATGGGACAATTGATGCAATCTACGATAAATTCATTGAGTGGATTGGTTGTTAAATATGTTAGTGCTCTTTAGAGTAATTTCATTGAGTGAAAAGGCATGCATTGAGCACAATGACAATTAAATCTAAGAATTGCAATTTTGATGATCCACATAGTCGAGTTGTCATATGTTAAGTGGATTTTCCATGAATGAGAACTTTTTAGTTATTTTTATGTTTTAATCCACTTATGCAAAGAAGATAAATCAATATTAGTAAAAATATACATAATTAAGGTTATTTCTAATTAACTCTTCTTTTGTGACTCATTTACAAAAAACTAAGCTAATAATAAACATTTATAAAGAAATAGTAAAGAATCCAATTAACTATATTTAAAATATACATAAAATGTATTCATCAATCTTCGTCTTAAGCTTAGCTTGGTTGTTATTTTGTTGAGATTAGAAGTAACAACATTCGTAATTTCAAATTCTTCCTCTTTTTCTTTTTACTCTTGTATTCGTTGATTCATCTCTTTTTCTAGTGACCACCAATGTGACTATTAACACAATTTTTTTTGTCTCATAAGCTAACATTTGTTTATCTTTTCTCTCCTTGATCACATGTACATGATTATTTGTTGTTCTTGCCACCAAATGCTTACTTGATCTTGCGTTTGGATTGGAAATTTCTCAATTTTTAGAAAATTCAAATACACTAAATTTTGAATTACGTTCATTTCAAATTATTTTATTTTTTGAATATTTTATTCAAATAAGATAATTCAAAATTATTAAATTTAGTTTTCTTGTTTGGATACAATATTTTAATTATTACAACACACAAAAAACTTTAATTTAATATTAAAATTGGTGTTGAGATTTTTTTTCTAGCTAACAATGCAGATGATTCTCTTGATCAAAACGGTTTAACATTATTTTCAAATGAAGTCAAGTATAATTATTTTGACTAACATCAATCAACATTATTCTTGGGGATATTTTGGTTGGCTTTTTCAATTGATGCCATCTGAAAAATTGATACTCCTCCGATATTGGCAAAAAATAATCATAGTCAAGCTTAGGCGGAAGTTTTTTTGTCGATATTAGAAAAACCTAAACAACTTTGAATTAAAAATAACGCAAGTGGTGTTAACCGAAAAACAATGCTTACAAATATGAAAAAAAATAAATATAAAATTACGTAACAAACAGAATCTAAAAGGGGGTTGAATAGAGTCATATAACTTTTCTTACTAAACAAATAGGTTGTCTAAGAGATACGAACTTTCACAAAAACAACACAATAGTTTATAGTACTTTAGCCACAACTCTTAGTATATGTTAAGTTATCCTTTAAGAAACCATTAAAGGGTTCTACTAAGTGACACTTTGATTACAAACGAACACTAATGACTCTTAGTTGTGTCAGTCAATCTCCTCTTGAGATTGGAAACTCGAGTATTCTTAGTTGTCACTCCTTATTACAATAATACAAGATTGATTAAAGGAAAAATAACTCTTAAAGAGAGAATATAACAAAAGTTTCATATAGATGGACGACTTAATAAAGTAAAAAATACAAATGTTTAACACACTTCCACTAAAGGTAAAATCACACGGAAAGCTTCTAGCAGAGAGCCATTACTTAAGAAAAGATCTTGTAGTCTCGTATTTTAATCTTCTTGGATCTTCCTCATTATATAGACTTTCATAAAAGAATATTGTTATTGTGTAATCTTTCAAAGATATAATCTTCATGTGTTTTATAATGTTAAAACCTTGAACAAAATAATCTTTCATATTTTATATTCATTAATATGGGTCTAAGGATGGAAGGTTGTATTTCCTTTTTCTATCCCTAATTTGTAAATTATGAAACAATGCAAATATAGCAAATATATTTCACATATATGTTACTTGAATTACATTTAATTTAATTTGATTTATTTTAATAGTAATTGATTGATTAAACATTTTTATTGATTATCGATGGAATCCTTTATTTCTTTATTCATATAATGCATGTTAGACATTGTTTGTAAGATGAAAGACAATCTTAAAGCAATTAAGCTTACCTGATATAGTTTTAAATATGAATATAAATAGTAAATCCTTATGACTTAAATTACACTTAATTTCATATAGTAAACCATTTAATTAGTTAAGCATACAATTGTATCGTTTCATATAAGAAATGAACTCTTAGAAGGTTTTGACATACATAATTGTTGCTCTATTAAACCAAACACATGTTAGAAAGTTCATGCTTAAGTTAAAGATTAATTCAAATACTTATTTATGTTTGTTATCATTAAAACTTTTCATTTAGGGATATCCTATTGTATCTCTATGGGTGTAAGAATTACACAAAAGAGGTCGATGAAAAAAATCTAGCTAACATTCACTCATACATGTTGGGATGAGGCTCCTAAAGAACAAGAGGAAGAAGAACAAGAAACATGGCCCGAAGATATAAAGAAGACTAAATAAAGAAGTAAATGGAAAGATTCAAAACTAGAATACAAATCAAAGCTTTGGAAGAAGACATCAAAAGAATAGATCTTGAATAGTCTTAGAAATTGTAGAGAACTTGAGACAAGAAAGGCATTGGAGGTTTAGAACTTGAGAGAGAACTCCATGGCTCTTGGAACCCCTCAAGTACACACCTCATGTGACTCCATGCCATGTCATCTTTTGTGATGATTTCTTTTTCTTAATTTTTAGGAACAACCATGTGACTTCCCTAATTTCAATTAACTAAGACACTTAACCTAGGTTAACTTTTGCTAATCACTTTTTAACTTTCACACTCCTCTTGACCGAGAATATCATCTATAAAAGGAGTGTCTCTTTGTACATTTTCATATATTAACGAATTAGAGAGTTTTCCTTAAAAGGTTTTCTTGAGATAATTGAGAGAGTGTTTCTTCTCTTGCTTAGAGTCTTATCTTGAAAAGATTTCTCAATGGGTTACTTTCATTGTACTTATCCTTGGAGTTCTTCCTCTAAGGTGGCCTATCCTTACCATCTTTCTCCCTTCAATCCAATTGTGTTTTGATTTACATTATTTTCTTATTTTTATACTTGTTCTATTACTTGGCCGAATCCATTTCTTATACATGACTTCTAGTGATTTCACCTAATGCTTGTTCTTGTGAATGGGTTTTGTTTTCCATCTCTGTTTCAGTTGATTAACTTCCTAATCAACCCTCCACAACCACTCCAAGTGGTATCAAAGGTTAAAAGATCAACCAAACCAATGGAGATGTTCATCACCATCCATGAAGGTGTTCTTGAAAAGAGGGTTTGAAACGGATTTTGGTGCAAGGTGATTTCCGTTTTTCCTTGAGTTTTTCTTATTGGTTGAATCATCGTTCTATTATATACATCATGTTTTGTGTTTTTGTTCATTATTTCATCCATTAATCAAGTTATTATATCCAATTCTTGCGTGATTCATTCAAAAAAAATTCTCTTTAGACATGGGTGTGATATTGATACTTGGTTAATTTTGAGTTCTTAAGTTCATGTTGTTTATTTGAGTTCTTGTTTTTCTTTCTTGAATTTTTCTAAAAGTTAAAAGTGTTTAATGTTGTTTTGAGAGTTTACTTAAGAGGAAACATGTTTTAGAAGATTGAAAACCGATGAACATTAAGAATCAAGTGTTGTGATCCTCTCATTTGTGATTATGTTTTGGAATTTTGTTTTCAAGAACTAAAATCAAAAGTAATTTCAATGGGGATGCTATCTTGGATGAATGAGGAATATATGTTTTGAAAGGAAAAAGAAAATTATATAAATTTGATAGCACCACGTCTTTGACCAAATGTTGTTCATGTGTAGTTAACCCTAATTTCTTGCATCAATTTTCATCTCAACTTCCATAGTAGATTGCCAAATTCTTTCACTCATTTTATATGGGATTTATTTCCTTAAATGAATATTCTTGGATACCTTTTATTTAAATGTTTTATGTGAATCCAATGGGTGAAGATTTTGCACTAAATTTCACTCTTCTTTGAGTCTATTTCAAGGTTTTATTTGCCTTTTTATGTATGAACTTGTCATATAAGTGGTATATTCTTTTGTATGTCTTTTTATTTTGATCATTTTTAGATTGTCTTCCTCATTCCTTGCAGTTTAGTCCAAAAGTTTTCAAGAATTTTGAGGTTTAGTGCATTTTTATTTATTACATCATTCATTATAAAGTTAGTAATTTTTTATAGGAATTTGGAGCAAATTTTATGAGTGTTTGAGTGTGGTCAATACATACTTGGATTATATAGTTCTTGTGAGTGAGTGGTAAAAGTTTTGGAGTGTAAACACTTTGAGAGAAATTTAAATAACTTTTTTACTACTAACCAATCAATTCTTGTATAATTTTGATTGTTTTCATGTAATTTTTGTGCAGGATTTATTGCAAATTTTTACAACATATCTTTAAGTTCTAAAGAAGAAGCAAGCATGAACATGGATGGACAAAAAATAACCATGGAGAAAAGGATGCAAAAATTAGAAAAATTAGAGTAAATGATGGGACAGAGGAGAGAAAGAAGAGAAAAAAGATCTTCAAGATATTCTACAAATTGTGTCTCAAGACATCATGAAGATAAATTTTTCTAACGTAGTGTGAGGTTTCCTAAGTTTAGTGGTGGACCCAACTCTAATGTATATGAAGAATGGGAAAGAAACATAGACTAAATTGTATTTTCTTGTGATTTTAAAATAATGGTTATTAGTGTCTATAGGAAAACCCTTACTTAGATTGATTGATAAATAATCCTATTAACATCGATAAAGAACCATGGTTGACATCAACGAAAAAATAGCCTTCTCACCATCTGTAGAGAAAATCATAATAGAAATAACTTTGATTTACAATCCACAAAAAAATAACTCTACTCGACTTTGGGCATAAACAATGTAACATCCAATATTTTTCACATGATAGGAACTTTATCGTATAGAAATTTTATAATAAGCCTAAATACAAATCTGCATACATTCATAAGAGTATTTCAAAATATACTTCTCTACATGAGATTTAATAAAAATATCCTCATACAATCACAAAATAAAATAAAATTAAACTTCTCCATGAGCTTACTAAGGAGTCATACCACTTGTCAAATCATTTGCTCACATGTAACACATGATCATCATAGACTTAAAAATAAAACAAATTTCGCACAAAAATAAAGGTAAGCTAGAGAGTTTAAAGAAATGTATATTCATAAATTAAATTTATATCTCAACCAACCTACAAACATCATACTTTCATGATTCATCTCATACATCACATTGTCATTATCACATCTCTACAATAACTCATATCATACATATATACACTAACATACAAAGACATTTGACTCAATACTCTTAGAAGACTCGTGCATTGAGTTAGACTCAAAGCCTAGCACTTGTCAGATGAACTCTCCAACTGTGAATCCAAACAGTCCCACAAATGAACATAACCTCATCTGACAAGATAAATCCATACATCTGTCCTGTCCAACTCTTTCAAACTATAGTTTCAGTTAAATGGACATCCTTCAACTCTCACCACCCAATACCCTTCATCTATGTGATTCTAAGGTACTAGTAGACTCAGGGTACCTCCTTCTCCACAAATCCTCAAATAATGCACATCCAAACAATCTCAACACATATATCTCATTTCCTAAAGATACTATGTCTTGATCATCATTCCATATCATTCACAAACATTCATACTATATCATACCATACATAAACATTCATTCAATTTAATTCAAATTCATATAATTCATACTTAATAAAACAAGTACTCACAATATCTATTAAAACATTCAAACTAGCTTCCCTTACTTATATAAATTAGAAACCCTAAAAGGAGTTCCAAAAACTAAAATAACGGCCAACCTAACCTGCAACTAGAGTTTCTAATTAATGATCAAACTAAACTATTAGAACAATTGACCAAAAGAGACTCACTCTGATGCCTCAGAGGACACAGGAAAACTACACCTACCAAGAACGGAATTGACCTAAACCTCACTTTAAGGAAGATAAGCAGATAATAAACTTACTTTATTCAAGAATTTGATTGGACACGCTTGCTCTAATCAACGCCAAGAATCTAAAGTTGATCTTCGATTATGGTACATACCAAGTGTGACAACATAAACATGACAACACAAACATGCATTCACCGCAGTCAATTTAGCCTAACTTATAAGCAATACTTAAACATAGAGAGTTTACAACTACCAATCTTGGAAAGTAAACCATAACAGTTGTCCCCAAAAATAAAATAACATCACAACTCATAATAAATAACTTTTATTTTCAAAGTTTCTTATACATTTTATATAACTCATATTAAATGCATATAAATTTTCAAAATACTCAATTCTTAACATGTTTGTAATTAATAATAAGAAGTTATAGGTCTTATCTCTTAAGCAATCATACAAGTAAATTAGTAAAAAAAATGTTATGGCTAACTATAAAAAATGGAGAAAATGAGTGAATAAGTTGGGTCAGTAGAGATAACAAAAAAGGCATACCTAATATTTAGAGAGAAAACTAAACATAAAACATAGACAAATAGAACAAATAAAACAAGAAAATGGAAAATGCATGGGTAAACTTATGAAACACATATTGATGAGGATACAAGAACATCAAGATAATTTATGAGAGAAAATTTAAAAAGAAAAAATTATAAATAGTGGAAATTTGATATTCCTATCTTATCACATTTCTAATGTAAATAAGCAATCATATACAATAGTATATACTACCAAAGCAAATAGGGCTTCTAACTAGCTAGACTCCAAACATATATTTGTATCTTCTAAAGTAGAGAGCAGATGAAGAAAGATGACAACATTACAATTTTTAATGATTCATAAATACAAGTAAACTTTCATCCTCAATTCAAATAGAGATAATTACCAATATAAATCAACATAATATGCAAACTGATAACGAAAAAAAAATTGATTGAATTACTCAATGTTCAAGAATAACCCACTTCATTATAATTATAGGATTTTATCAATTAAGACTTATAAAAATGGAAAACAACAAGTTAAAATGAACCATCAAGTACAAGCCCATGGTCTCTCCCATGTTTCAGACAGGAAATAACCATAAAATCACAATGAAACACTAAGACAAGTCAAGAAAGAATAAAAAAAATCAACGGTTTAATCTTAATATTTGACAAATGTTCATATGTGTTGTAGAAGACCTGTTCTTGTATATAAAAAAAATAGGTATAAAATATGTATTGTCAAAGGAACTAAAACAAATAGTAAGCTTCAATCATCACTAAGTGTTTCGTAGCATAAATGGATGAAAGATATTGCAAACTTATTTTTTTTTAGAAAATCAATATCAAGTCATGAACATAGCTTAAACTTATTCGCCATTAAGCAAAAGAATGACGCCAAACCTATGTAATAATTCTTATTATCAAATAATATTATATAACTAAAATTAAATATAAACAGGTTAAATTTATATGTATCAAGATTTCAATTAGCTAACAAACCGTTATAGAAAAGAATCATGTATAAAAAAAATTAAAATTACTTTAATATAAATTAACAACAAAAAAGATGCCACTAAAACTTACAAACAAAGCATAAAACAAAATATTGTTTTAGATTTCACAACAAATAAAGAGATAGGATGGAATAAAGCATATGAATGATTTGTGCATAGAAGAATTCTGATTAAATAGGATTTAAAATAAATACATGATAACATTAATGTTGGTCTAGAAAAGATTTTGAAGTTAAATTAATAAAAAATCTAGAGGTGAAATAACTTGCAGCGTATAAAAAGTACTATTTGGCATATATCAATTTAAAAGATTTTCAAAACAAAGAAGAAAAAAATGCTTAAGGAGGACATTATGTCTTTTGTATATATTTAGAGCATTTTAGGTCTAAATGTGTTCAATAATACCAAAGACCACGGTATTTAAAAGATTATTATGAATAATTATACATTTGCACACAAATCAAATTGTTACTTCATAAACAATCACACTACATAGAACCATAAAACGAGATGTAGTTTCAATGTTTCCTTCGATTTCCTACAGAACGAAAAAGACCAAAAATTCCACCCAAACAACAAAAATTAAGAACAGAGCACATAACATACATTACACCATTCATTATTTTTGTTTTCACAAAATACTCTATATTTAGCATTCTAGTTCCACTAAACATTTAATATAAGAAAACTTCTTACAATAAAATCCAACATATTTCTAACATCAATTTTCAAACGAAATATAACTAATCGTTCAAAACTTGACTTTTAAATATATTCTAAACATGTATAATTAAGATATAAATCCATCTTGATCTAGTTATGAGTGTGCACCCTCACCACTTTATCAAGATTATTTTTAATTTTTAACACTTTCATCTTCATTCATAACAATCATCTTAACTTAAATACAATTAGAATTTTAAAGATCACATTGTCAAACATATAACTAGAAACATTTTGCCTACTTCTCGAGACCAAATTTGAACAAAATATACACGATAAACTCACTACCCTTGGGTCATCTTGAGGATGAACTGCTCTGATATCAAATGTAACATCCCATATTTTTCACATAATAAAAACTCTATCTCTTTAAAATTTTATAATAAGCCTAAATACAAATCTCCATACAATCATAAGAGTATTTCAAAATATACTTCTCTACATGAGATTTAATAAAAATATCTTCATACAATCACAAAATAAAATAAAATATAATAAAATTAAACTTCTCCATTAGCTCACTGAGGAGTCACACTAGCCAAATCCTCTGCTCATATGTAATAAACTATCATCACAAATTTAAAAATAAAACAAACACCACAAAAAAAATAAGGGTAAGCTAGAGAGTTTAAAGATATGTATATTCATAAATTAAATTTCTATCTCAACCAAACAACAAATATCAAACTTTCATGATTCATCTCATACCACTTTATCATTATCACATCTCTATAATAACTCATATCATACATATACTGACTCACATACAAAGACACTCGACTCTCTACTCCCGAAAAACTTGTGTATTGAGTTAGACTTAAAGGCTAGCACCTGCCAAATGACCCTTCCAATTGTCAATCCACATAGTCCCACAAATAAACATAACCTCATCTGACAGGGTAAATTCATATATATGTCCTGACCAGCTCTTTCAAATTGTAGTTTCAGTTAAATGGACCTTATTCAACTCTCACCACCTGGTACCCTTCAACTATGTGATTCTAAGGTACCAGTAGAGTTAGGATACCTCTTTCTCAACAAATCCTCAAACAATGCACTTCCTAACAATCTCAACACGGGTATCTCTTTTCCTAAAGATACAATGTCTCGATCATCATTTCATATTATTCATAAACATTTATACTACATCATAGCCTACATAAACATTCATTCAATTTAATTCAAATTCATCCAATTCATACTTAATAAAACAAGTAATCACAATATCTATTAAAAACATTCAAACTTGCTCTCCTTACTTGTATAAAGTAGAGACCTTCAAAGAAGTTCCAAAAACCTAAAATCGCAAGTAACCTAACCTACACCAAGAGTTTCTAATCAATTATCAGACTACACAATTAGAACAATAGACCAACAAAGACTCATTCTGATGCCTCATAGGAGACAAGAGAACTACCCCTACCAAGAACGGAATTGACCTAACTGGACTTTAAGGAAGATAAGCAGAAAATAAACTTACTTTGTTCAAGAATCTAATTGGACACTCTTGCTCTACTCATGCTAGGAATCTAAAGGTGATCTTTGATCATCAGTCTGATAAGGAAGCAAGACAAAGTTTTAGAGAGAAGACAAAGGAAAATAGAAAAACCGCTTCTAAGAGAGATGGTGGTTTTTATAAAAATGAGACCTGATTACTGATTTCCTATTTATATAAACTTTTATCTTCTTTTAAAAAAATATTTAGGTATTATCTTATTTATATCTAAAGTTAAATTATAGTTTATAATACGTTTATATTCTAAAGCTATTTTCTAGGATATCATAAACAACATTAGCTAACTTCTAATGAAATAACCCTTATTGACATGAACTAAAAAAATTGTGTTTGACACCATCGAAGAATATAGTTTATGTTTAATAAGAAAACTCTAACTATTGTCAATTGAGAAATAATGAAGGCCTACACTGCAAAAAAAAATGACTTAGATAATATCAATAATAATATAATCATCATCAACTTCAGCTTGAAAGAAACTTGATAACACATTTTCACTCACACTTAGAACATTTAATGTTTTCTTTGACTATTATTGAGAATAAATACACTATTTTAACTGTAATTTATCCAATTGGGTTTCATTGGACCTTAAATAAGATTATTGATTAAATTCATATTTTTAATCCAATTGTCACACTTGTATTGCTTTGATGATACCTTCTTCTCGTTATTAGAATTTTTGTTTAGTTTACTTTATTTTAAATAATCTTGTTTGCTTAATTCAAGAGGTAAAAAACTAGAATTCTCACATTTTTATACTGCCACGAAATAATATTTTATGTAAAGTGATTAAGGATGATGAATAAACTTGAGAATCAATTCGTTTTTTAACGTGTTTTAGACTCATATTTTTAATTTTCTGTCTTTAACAAAAAACAAACCCCTTCTTTTTAAATTTACTATTCTTTCTAATTAATACTTTCTACAAACTATATATGAATATTGTTTCTCTGAATTTGTAATTAAATTCACTGTGAAATGACTTAGGGTTAACTAATCCCATCTATACTCAAAATTTGTTGACTTTTGATGTAGTAAACAATTTGTTAACGTCAGTGTCAAAAATATAATGTTGATTCAATAACATGCTAACCTCAGCCAAGTTGATAACGTCCTAGTTTTAGTCGAGAAAAGAAAGTCTAAGAGTCAAAAAAATCCTAACCAAAGTTGATGACTCCCCGACTAAAGTTGAACCAGGGAGAAAATATGAACAAAAAAGTCACAATTGTGAGAGAGGAGAGAGATGGTTGGTAAAATGGGTTGTATCCGCTAGCCAAATTTATATGTTTCAACCCTTCAGTCTATCATGGCATACCCCTTCTAATGGCTAACCCACCATTTTACAATAAATTAATAAATAAAATTTTATAAAAAGATGTAATTTTAAAGTTTTTATTATGTAGTTTTTAAGATTTTATTGTTCTTAAAAATAAAAATATATGGTTTGGACAACCTACACATTCTCCAGATTATCAATATTTTTACAAGCACGAAAAGTAGTTACATGTAGTCTCCATTGTTTAGACAAGCTTTTAGTGACTTTGTTGACATGGTCATAACTCTCAGTTTTTTCCTAATAAGCGTAACTCATTTAAGATGGCCAAGAGTATATGCAATGTGTAATAGATAATAACAACAAATTATGTTTTATATTAGTGCATCCTAAAAATTATTATAGTTGTCAATTCTTGTTTACAATGCATATATAAAGTCACTCATAGCAATCTAAGTACCTTACAATGCGTATATAAAGTCACTCATGGCAATCTAATTACCTGACACCTCTTTAAGATAACTACACAAAAGCTCTCTAGGTTGTTTAGTAATCTTCCATTCATATTTAGCATCGAGTAAATAATGTCGGAGTAAGCCAAGTGTATAAACTCTCTTTAATATGTACAACATAAGTTGCTTAGGAGTACACAAATTACTGCAAATGGTTGTCATAAATCAAATTACCCAAAACCAAGAACATATAAGAATAAGTTAAAAAAGGAATTAGAAAAATAAATTAAGGAAAGATTATGGAGAACATGTCATTTTTAAAGAGATTCCTAAGAATAAATAAAAAGAGGATTTCTCATTTGAAAAATATTTATGTATTATTAGAAAATACTTGTGAAATTTAAAAAATAAAATCTGCTGCTAAAGTTTAATATTTTTGCTAAACTATGACACTAGAAGAAAAATGTTTCGATTGATAATCATATAGACATATATTGTTGACCTTTAATTATCTAGACAACAATCATAATTATTTTTTTAATATTTAATTAGCATTATTATTGTTATGGTTGCAATTGATAACTATTGTTTTTAGGAAAATATAATATCATTTATAATACAAAGAAAGATGATGACTTAAAAGAAAAAGTAAATAACGTAAATATAAGTGAGAATTTTAAAGAGAAAATAGCAAAAATATTATTTGTATTCTATATTCAGAATAATTTCGTTACTAGAGATCAGTTTATAGTCATTTCTAGCAAGTCAGAGGCAGACCAACTGAGTCAACTATGTAGCCCATGAAAGAGGTTTCGCTAAAATTTTGAAGATAATGATTTTGAAGAAGATAATGATTTTGAAGAAGATAGTGAAGAAGAAGTTGAAGATAATTATTTTGAAGAGGATAGTAGTGAAGATGGGGAACTTGAAGAAAATGATTCCCAAGAAGACAATGAACAAGGGAGATTTGATGATGATGATTGAAGTTTGTACTTTTTTTAGGATTAGCCAAATTTGATAAATGTCATTCAAATGTTAATTTTCTTTTGTAATAGATATTACTAAAAGTTGATGATTGTTATCGGAAACATTTCTATATTATGTTATGTGTTTTTAACTTTTTCCATGTGATATCTATAATAATTGATATCTATAATTTCGTGTTCATTTTGTATGTATAGATTAGCAGGAGGTTCTGACCCACCCCAACACTTAGGTCCTCGTGTCAATAGGGGAAGAGGGGCAACAAAGAAGAAAAGGCCACACTATGTACTGAAAGTAATTGTTCCAACCCCAACTCTTGCACCTATAACTTCTCCAATTGATGTTGCTGCTAACATGCCATCTCAAGCAAGACAAGTGCTCCCTCCAGTCACAACTCCATCCCTATTTGTTGCATTTGCACCTTCACCATCACCTACAGTGTCGTCAACATCATTAGTACCATCACCATTGCCAGAAGTATCACCATTATCAACACCTTCACCATTGTCAGGGCATTCTAGAGGTCATGGACATGATGCACAATCATACATTGATGATGGTACCCCATGCATTGCTGCTCTTCCTATGATTTCACCAAATGGCCAAGGGTAAGACTTGAAATAAAAAATGTGTTTGCATTATATGTTGTATGAGTTTATTGTGTACTAATATTTGTATAACTTTTTCCTATTAAGGTTTTATCCATGTAGGATTGCGTCACATGCCATCACAGAGACCATCCAACAACAATATTGTGAGTTGTGGCCTACATGAGGTTCAATACCTAATGACATAAAAGAACTTTTCTTTCAATGTTTTAAAGTAAGTTTTCTCATATTTAGTATTGTAGTATCCAAATTGTACATATTGTAGTATACACTTGTTATTAAAAATTTTCACTACACAGGCACTTCTCTCTTGCAGCCTCCCTAATTTTACTACAAACTATAAAAGTAATTTTTGAAGGAATGAGAATTGAGTGAAGGACTGAAAATTCTTTGAAATTTCTGCTTTATATATGTATCTATCATTATGGTGTTGGTAATACTTGCACCATTCTTGTGATTTGTTGGTTATAGTTTTCCTTTCTAATGGCTTTGCTAGCATACTTACACCATCTTAGAATATATTACCATACCTGTGTGTTATAATTTGAATGAGAGATTTTTTATTTATGGCACATGTCTATTCAACCGTGTTTACAGAGATGAAAGTCACCTGGAGACCTGAACATGAGCAAATGATCAAAAAAAAATTTCATACCAAAGTCTCACATAGGCTGTCAGAAATGTTTATGATTGCACGAAAAAATGAAAAGAAGCCAACTTGGATGTTTGATGTGGTGTGGGACTCATCGTTATCAAAGTGGAATTTTGTTACCTATCGGGCAAAGTGTTCACAAGCCCAACAAAATTGAATGTCTGAAAGAGGTGGCAGTTTACACACTGGTGGCTCTATTAGTAGATATGAGCATGCAATTCGCATGGTAATTATACTAAACATCAATAGTTTTTATTATTTTTTATAACATACTGTGTTAATCATGTGCGTTGTAGGAGAAAAAAATGGGTCGACCACCACATATTGATGAAGTGTTTAAGCAAACTCATGTACGAAAAGATAGTGGTGAATTTGTGGATGAACGATCTAAGAGAACACATGTAAGTATATTATCTTTATGTTATTTATTTTATTCTAATATTAATTGCATATATGATTTAATTTATATTTTTGAATAACAGGAGGACTTTGAGAAAAAATATGCTGAAGCTAAATCAGAGATTTCATTTTGTGGTGGAGGATCACAATCATCCCCAGCAGAGGAAGAGGGAATAAGGACTGAAAGTTGAATTAGTGCTGCATGAGGAAAGAAAAAAGGTCACATCTACGCATTGGCCAAGTCACCTACACTTTGAATTGTGCAGATAAACTCACATTTTCCTGTCCTTCAAGTGCCTCTTCTGATTCACAAGAAATTATCCAATTAAAACATCAAGTTCAATCTCTTGTTAAATTCGTCCAGACATTACTTCCACCTGATGCATGGACCGATTTCAGCAAGAACAACAGCAACACCAATCTAAACAACATCAACAAGGACCACAACAAAACCAAGACCAAGACCAAGATCAAGACCAAGATAAAGATCATCATCACTACTTTACTTATTAGCCGCATGGTTTTCATTTTAAACTGTAGCAAAAATGTTAGTATTAGACTTAAATTATTTTGTTAGAATTTTATTTTCATTATATGTTTATGTTTATGTTTTAGACAGATATAATGGACTATGTGTTGTACCTTTTGCATTATATGTCTAATTCTTTATTTGGATGATAAATGTTTGAACTTAATTATTATATTTTAGCACTTTATTTAGCTTTTGATTTTGAATGTTAATATGTTGTTAGAACTTTATTTTGAACCATAATTTTAAATTATATACAGATACATACAAATTTATATTATTAGCTAAATATTTTTTTAATAATATTTAATTATATTTAAAATAGAATTACATACGAATATTTTCGTATGTAATTTACATACGAAAAGTTCCGTATGTAAGTTACATACAAAATTTTCCATATGTAAATTACATATAGAAATATCCGTATGTAACTTACATACGAAAAATTTTGAATGTAAATACATTACATACGAAAATTAAGTTATATACGAAAATATCCGTATGTAAGTTACATACGGAATTTTTTGTATGTAAGTTACATATAGAATTTTCCGTATGTAAGTTATATATGTCATTTTTATATATGGATTCTTTTTTGTATATAATCTGTTGAAAATGTCAATTTATATACGGATTTTGGTATTATATATAAATTTTATCTGTATGTAATATGTATTTTTTTTTTAGTGATCATTGATAATAATATAGACTTTTTTAATTATTTAGACAGTAATCATAATTATTTTTTAATATTAACATCATTATTATTATGATTGTAAACGATATATATTTTTCAAGGCAAATATCATATTATTTATAATATGAAGAAAGATTGTGACGTAGAAGAAAAAGTAAATAATGTAAATATGAGCGAAAAATTTAAAAGAGCAAATAGAAAAATATTATTAGAGGAATTTAGCGATTAAGAAGAAATAAAGGATATCAATAATGTTAATATATCTACTTGAGATGATAAAGAATTAGAATATTTTTATGATGATGGAAAATAATTATAAAATAGATATAAATAGGGAAGAAACAAAATTAGCATTAAATCATATGCCTTAGATTTAAAATTACTCAATATTGTAATTTTATACTTTACATAATGCACTTAAATAATAATTTTTCTATTTATTCTCTAGTTATATATAATTGTTTTTCAAGATTTAGAAATTTATTCAATATATTCACAATTATTAATTTTATCAATTCTTATAATTAAAAAATTATTTATTAAAGTCATTATTATATTTCTAAAAAACAATTTTAGAAACCTAAAAGTAAAATCCTCGTGTGTTACATATGTACGAACTAGTACTTATAAATTTTTAATTATCTAAAAAATATTTCCAATTTTAATATATTTATTTTCTTTCTGTTACTTATCATATATATATTATTTATTTCCAAGACTAGAAAACATAATTAATATATTTTTTATTTATGGCCATCGTATATAAGCCATTGCTTTTCGAAAATTCCAAACCTAATTGATATATTTATCTTTTGTCTATTTGTTACCATCATATATAAGTTATTGTTTTTCAAGATTTATAATTTTATTCAATATATTTGTAATTATTAATAATTAATATTAGAGCAAATATTTATATTTGTTAATAATTTAAATATGTTTTTAGTTTTGTTTAGTTAATTTTTTCTTCAAATTTAAAGTTAATTGTCTTAATTTGAATAAAAAAGATCTTGTTTTAGTTTCACTTTCATCTTCTACCTAAATATCGCTTTATATAACTTTTTGTAATAATAATAATAATAATAATAATAATAATAATAATAATAATAATAATAATAATAATAATAATAATAATAATAATAATAATAATAATAATATAATGTAGTAAATACAAATTAGAAATCTAAGTAGATTATTTGGTAATATAATGAAATTGTTAATTGCATAAATAAATATTTAAAGATATTTGAGATTAAGAAAAACTAATACAGACGTTTTGCAAGTATCGATGTTGTCTTATTAGAAGTTTCAGGTATTTATCGAATTTGTCTTGTAGATAATAACATTTTTGACACTTGTTTTATTATTTTGAAAAATAGTCTACACGTGAACTTTAAGGAAAAATAAGTCCATTTTGTGATATGATGATACTCATGTAATAGTTTAATTTCTGGTACGTATTATATGAATTGTGATATAAGAATAACTTTAGTCAAAATCTTATGATGAATGTCAAATATTGTTATCGGAATTGAGTGGAAACCTTCTAAAATGAGAGACTTTCAGGAGAACCAAATTTTAATTGAGTTGACTCTTCTTTAAGAATAATTGCCGATAAAACACTACAAAAAATTCACATACATGTAATTTTCTTAAGTTACTATAAACTTAAAAAAATATATGAAAAATATTTAATAAATATTTATAGTGTTAAAAATATTGTAACAAAAAATTGTTTTAAAATAAATTTGAATTGTTGGGAGATGCATGTTATTATATCTTACTTAATATTATAAGTAATATATTTTACATTGTATTTATAGTATATCTTTCATATATTTCCATATAAGACATTAATTTTCCATATTTACCTTTTTCTTTTTAAATTATAACTACTCTAAAAGTCATTTTAATTTTCAAGATTAAAAAAATTTATCCCGAATTTATAAAATTAAAATATTTAAAGAACTTTTAATTAAACATTTATTTTCTTTCCATTTTTCTGTCATCATATCTATTCCACATCTTTTCATCATTTATTCAGAAACTTACATAGACGCGTTAACGGCGTGAATCCCTATATTACGAAAATACCCTCGTAAACTTCCCCATATTACGCTAGAACCATTTTGGTTGAAGAAAAAAACAAATCATTCCTCTCCCCTTCTTCTTGGGTTTTCATTTCTGAGAAAAGAGCGAAAACAGCTATGCACAAAGCTGTGAGAAGGAGAGAGCACAACACTTACATGTTCTAACTCTAGCTTTTATTCCTTTCTATAGGGCCTCGAAATAGATAGATAGCGCGCAAAAAAAGATTTTTTTTTTTTTAATTTCCTTGTTTTTTTTCATGCTCACTGGGCAGGGTTTGAATTAGGGTTTTGAGGGATTGATTGTTCGTGAATTGAAGTTTGTGATTTTGTTTAGGGGTCGGTGGGGCACCTTGTGGATTATGTTTTCTGTGACAAAAGGATTTGAAATTTTGTGATATGAGTGAAGTGGGTGGTTTCTAGGGTTTGTGTGTGTCTGGTTTCAATGGGGAGTATGAGTGACTCAGACCGAAAACGACGTCACTTTAGCTCCTTGTCTCCCACACCTGCTGCTGCTACTGCCAAGAAGCTACCCTTCTTGCCCGTTTCTGAAGACAAAAAGGTGCCACTTTTTTTGTTCTTTCTCTCGCTGATTTAATTTTGTTTCCTTGATATCTGAAGCTTGTGTTTCAATTACCAATTTTTCATCTGAAACATGTCATTGGTTTGGAGTGGTTAGCATTTTTGGCCCTTTTTTATGAACTCAAATAGTGTTTAGCCTACTACTATGCTTTGACTGAAATTACAGAACATGCATATGTTTGTACTGAAAGTAAAGAATTGATCTGAATTAGTCTGAACCTTGATTTAATGGAAAACAATGCTTTCTTTTGATCTATTTAGCTTACCCACCTAGTGAGGTACGGCTTGGTTGCCGTGGCTGTTGATCTGAACCTGGACATTGAAGCAAATGCCCCTTGTAATTTCTGCGTTATTCTTATATCAATATCTGTTAGGACTTTGTGTAATTTCTGTTATCGCTAATATTTTTGTTTTGTTAGTACGAGTGCAGTAATGGTTATAACTGTATGCAATGCCTTTTTAACTTTTATTTTGCTAAATTGTTTTTTTGTTTCATAATGTATCGGGATTTGAGCACCTGCAATGTATTGCTCTAATAAGTTTCAATGTAGTTTCTAGCTTTGGGTTGCTTTGGTATAATTCATATTTTTTAATGGTTGCATATTGCTTTGCTCATAGCAATACCTTTTCTAACTTTGGACTGGGGATGTAAATTGTTGTTGTGTGGGAACTGAAGGTTGATCCTATTACTCTTTATTTGGGAGATTGTACTTATACTGGTTTAAACGCTGCAAATTCTTTTACTAAATTGGTTTGATTCTTTGACTGGCCATGCACACGGCAGGTAATTAAGGAAGAGAATTTTATGTCTATACAGGAAAATGGTGATTTAGTTTCATTTCTTCAAAAATTAATGCTTATACAATGATTTTGGATTCCATATCATTGGCAATATAAGTCATATATCTAGTACATAATATGCATTTCATTTACTGAATCACCAGAAAAACTGAGCTTATAAACTGTTCACTCTTTATATTTAAAGTTGCATTCTCTTGTGTTTCAGCTTGATATTGTTGTACTTCAGTATCAAAATCAAAAGCTTACACAAAAATTAGAAACTCAGAAGTTAGAGTATGCAGCTCTTGAGAATAGGTTTACTCAACTCAAGGAGAGGCAAAAGTCATATGACCCCACTTTGTCAGTGGTCAAGAAATCTTGGGAGCAGGTAATTGACTCCCATTTCTTTTAGCTCATAATGTTACTGTTATATTACTTGAATACTTAATTATTTTTCTATGGTTTGTATGATAAACTTATTGGGTATTTTCCATCCTTTGTAGATGGTTAATGATTTGGAGTTGTGTTCTGAACATATGAGAGAGTCAAGTGGCAATAAATTTACATCAATCATGGAAGGTGAGATCATTTACCCGTGGTCATTAATTTTTGTGTCTTGTTGCGAGACCGATTTAACTCTTTGTTTTATTGCATGCAATGACAGTAATATAATTGGTTTTGTTCAATTAACATCTGATCCATAATTTTTCTTCTTGGTGGAAAGGCTTGGAAACTTGCTCCCAAAGTTTCAGTTTATTTAATTTAAGGAAGATTAATTGCACCTAGTTCTTCCTGTGTATATTCTATAAATTTTAAATGAACCGATTAATGAAAGACCAAATTCTTCTACAGAAAGCATTACTTTCTGTGTGGGGTGTAGATACAAACATCAAATGTATACATCTTTTTAGTGGTTTTTAATTTTGGTCATTAATAAGTGTGCTGTAAAAATAATACTTCCCTTGCCACATTGATGTAAGTTTATGTCAGAAGGCATACAAAAAGTAAATTCTTTTGGAATTTTTCTTTGTTCAAATGGGCTATGTGCATCCCATGTGTTGTAGCATAACAGAGTATATATAAAGAGTAAGAACCGAATGGTTTTTGTTATTTGTGATTGTGGAAAGGTATTATAGTCTTTTGTTAGAGCTCTAGATCTAACAAACTGACTGCTGTGTTGCAACAAACCCAACATCTCTCATAACGCTAAGGAGTAGCTCTTAGCTACTCAGAGGTGTATTCTATTTACAATAAAACCTATATTTCATATACACTTTCGTGTATTCATTACTTTTGAGTTAAACATAGAAATCAACTAGAGTGATCCATTTTAGGCTTACCTTCCCTTAAAACCAACCACGTAAATTATCACTAGGTGCGTCTATGGTTTCTCTCCTTTATGTATCACTGAAATTAGAGCTCTGGATCTAACAAACTGACAGCTTTTGCAACAAACTCAACAGCTGTCGTAACACTAACTAAGGAGTAGTTTAGAGCTACTTGCAGGTCTATTCTACTTACAACAGAGCCTATACATCATAGACGCTATCATGTATGCATTTATTTTGAGTTAAACATAGAAATCAACTAGAGTGATCAATTATAGGCTAACCAACCATTTAAATTGTCACTGGTTGTGTCTATTATTTTTCCTTCCTGTATCCCTTAAGTTCATGTGATTGATCATTCTCGTAAGAGCATTTGATTGCCTTGTGCTTGTCTGGATCACCTTTCTTTGCTTTAAATTTCAGCAATTTTTTTCTTCTTAGCAGCACTTTTTGGGGGTAGGGGAGGATATCTCTAGGAGAAAAGCAATCTAACCTGATAACACCACCAATATAGCTGTGTAAAAGCTAATTCTAGCTCTCATTGGTTTGTATCTCTTATCGTAGAGAACCCATTGGAACCTTACTGAGGCAAGGACTTAGTTTTTAAATGTTTTAGAGGTGTAGAAGCTTCATTTTAAATATGTAATTTTTCCTTCCTTATGGCTTGACCACAGGGAACATAGTTTGTGCACTATTTAGGTCTTACTAGGTCATTGTTTTATGTTTAAATTTTGAATCTTTGATTTTGCCATATCAGCATAATAGAGTCTATGCCTAACAGCTATTATAGAGGCTAGATGCTATTGCATTTACTGTTTATACTCCAAAAGGATGTAATATAATTGAGTAATCTTTCATTAAAGGCAATGATCATATTATTGAATTTATATGTCAAGATTACCCTTAATTGTGCTACAATCCAGCCCAATGCCTAGCTTAAATTTCTTTAATTAAATTGTTTTCTGCAACTTGGAACAAGGCTTGATCTGTTTCCTTATCCTTTGCTAGAATCCTTGTTAGTCTTAATGGAGGTACCCTGTAACACTTGCTAAGAAAATCAGTTTTCGAAAACATTATGTATGTCAATACCTCCTGCTAGCAATCCTGTCTTTTAGTCACTTATTTGCTTTCTAACCTGCTCTTGCCCCAACCTCTGACCTTTATTTCTTGCTTTATCGGTATATTCTATCCATAAAAAAGTAGCCTAGATTCTCAGTTAATCCTCTGCTGATTTAAGTCTCAAGACCATTTGGTGCAAAAACAGTAATTCCATTGATTAAGATTAGGAATTAATAAAATGAAATGGGAAGCAGTTTTCAGCTTGGTGTGTGGGAACGAATTTAGGATAGGAGATGTAATAGATGTAAATCAAATAAATGCTTTTAATAGGGAAAATAAAATGAAAGCTTAAATATTTTTCTTCCGTGTAGATATACAATATATAATATGAATGTGAACTTTTATATAATTAGTTAAGTTTGTAGAATGTTACCTAACATCACTCTTAAATTTAGGAGGGCATATTTGGAAAATAAATCTCAATTTAATATTTTCTGGAGGATGTAATTGTTAACATTTTATAATGGAAATGCTACTCCCCCACCCCCACATACACTTTAAAGAGTATAATTTTTGAGGTCCTTTATTATGGTATTGTACCTCTGCCACAATTGATGTACCTTTTTTTCTTCAATGTTTTAATTGCATTTCTTTTCAAGTTCATTTTAATTTTTTAAATTATTTAAACACAATTAAAATACATAAAAGTTTAAAATTACTACATGAAACTTTAATCTTGCATTGGTTACAGATTCTGTAAGATTAGATTTATGTGGTAGAAAACTGGAAAAATATCTTTTCAAATCTGGTGAGAAAAGTAGAAACAGAAAAATATTAATTTATGTAAGGAAAGCTTTCTTCAGTTTTATATAGTTCTTTAACATTATTAATAATTTGTTATCTTTAAATTTGTAAGTGTTAATATTTGTGTTCAAATAAAATGAAAAGTAATATTAAAAATGATTTTATTTCAGATTAGGTGAAAATTGAAAAAGTAATTGTCATTTTAGATTATGTGATAAAGATAAATAATTTTTTTTTTTCAATACGGGTTCTTTTACCATGATCTAAATATTTGTAAATTAAAAAATGGTATAAATATATGTTGGTCTCGAGGATCATAAAAAGGATCAGAAGGAGGGACAAAAGATATGTTAGAATGTTATCAGTCATTAAGTGTTACAAATTTGTTAATCATTAGCTGTTACAATTCTGTTCTGCTGCGTCATGCGCCCACATGTGTGACTTCTGCCTAGCGTGTGTGTTTCATGCACCCTAAATAGATTACCGTTTTTCCCTTTCCTTTGGCAGCGCCCCCTGCCTCCTCTCTCACATCTAGACACCCTGTTTTGGCTTGTTTCCCCTGGCTTTCGACTCCCACTCAAATACCACTTCTATAGTGACTTTTATCATTGTTTCGCTGATTCCATGTGAAACACTGACCGGAACAAGCAATTCCAGTTCTTGGGCTGCTGCTGTCCAGTTGCGGTTCTAGGGTCAAGGCCTTGAAAACCACTTGACCAAACAAGCTGTGGTGGAGGACAACGATGGACAATGAGATGATGATGATAATGGGAGTGTCGATGATGAATGCAGTCAAGCAAAATATAGTCACGGGGGATGTTGTTTGGTTTTGATTTGTGATTGGGAACAGTAGGGGAAAAAGATAATATTTTTTAATTTTTTAACTTGGGTCATTATAAACCTGAATCAAAAAGCTCAACTACATTAGTTGGGTAATTTGAACTAGGTAACAAAGCATGAGCCTGGACAAATGCTTTCAGAATTGATGCAATGCACAATTTTCTGATTTCACGAGTAAAATCAAAATTCTGCAACTCTCTGGGACTTTCCCATTTTGCCTATTGTGTTTTCTCGTTTGGGTTTCCCATACTTGCAAGCTTGTGCTAGTTTGTGAGCATGCTCGCGATTTTGACGACATTGTCTAAAAGTATGAATTTTTTGAGACTGAATTCGTCTTCATGTCTTTTTGGTTTCCATAAAAAGTATTTATTTGAAGTCTTCATCTTGGTTTGGTCCAAAAATACTATTTTCGTCCGAAGTAAGGACTAAGAGAAAACAAATGTAGTAGTATTATTAAATCATATTTTCTGAGCCAAAAATATGTTTTACTTCCTGATTTAATATATTCAATAATGATGTATATTTATCAAATGACTAATTGTGTTAAACCTTTGCTAAAAGTAAAATAAATTAAAATTTAATAGCTAAACCTTTTAGGGCAATATATCCATTATAACAATCATGTCTAAATTTTTTTATAGCCATGTCATATATATTTAGTTTTTACAAATTTATAAATTTAGATGTTAGTTTTTATAAATTTATAAATTTTATAATGGAATCTCAATTCTTTTGGGGGGAATGCGTTTCACACTACAAGTGCCGAGGGTGTCCTTTGATTGCATATTAAATCCTAAAAACATTCCATTTCTTCTGGCCAAACAAACCTTTAGTATGATTTGCGTCCATTTATCTGTTTCTGTCAATAGATTTTCACCATTTGTTGGGGTTTTCTGTCTATAAAACTAACTTTGCTATGGGTGATCTTGACTAACAAAAGGGTGGGAGCCTGAGGTAAATGAGGGTTGCAAACCAACTGCCAGGTTGAAAGAAAATTATGTTCTTTATTTAAAGTACACTGCCTTGTTTATAAAGCTGATACTTTCCATTTTGTTTGACTTTCCTATTAAATGTTAAAAATGACTTGTTATTCATTGTGTATGATGTCCTTCATACTAGCTTATATTGTTTCTAGGTTTGGGAAATTATTTATTAAGTGCATTTATGTGTGTATAATTGTTTATCATTGAACTTTACCAACTTTTGGTGTTGTTGAAATTAGGAAAAAATTCTGTATTCTATAATGCACTACTGGTTAGATCAATTTACTTGAGTCGGATAAGGATCCTGTCGCTAATGTATTTAAAATTTTAATATGCTGCATATTTTTTTAATCTGTGGTGTACTTTGAACTATTGGCCTGGAATGATATTTGGTATTTCCTACTTCTGGTTTTTATGTTTTCCTGTTAAATCTGCAATAATATGTCGATTTTTCTTCAAGACTCCCTTGAAGTTTGAATTATTTTCAATGTACGGTGTTGTTGCTACCTGTGTTTCTGGGGATTGGATAACCTATCTTGAAATTACTTGATTTTTTGATACTATGTCAGAAACATTATTAGTCTGATCTTTGGGGAAGTGTGTTAGCTAATGAGGATCATTTGATCTGTTTGCCAGATGGTGGTCCATCTACTGTTCAAGGTGTGTTTCTTAGCCGTCTAATGCAAACTGGTGCAACTGAATGTGCAACATATAACTTTGCAAACCAGACGGAAGAGAATCGAGAAATTATTGCTGAAAAAGCTAAAAGCATTTTAAAAAATATGGCAACAGCTGTTAATAATCTTTGGGTTCTAATTGATGGATTGCATACTGAATTACTGAAAAAGCTTCCTGTAGATGGTAAGATATGAGTGCTTCTTGTATATTGATTACTGTATGTTAATGTTATTCTTTCAGAGCAGTTTCTATGCCTTTTTGGTTACACTGCTTGTTTATAGGTTTTTGTAGGCAGAAATTGTCCTCTGATCTAGATGAGAAAGTTAAAAACTTGAGATTGGAATTCAGTGAACTTCATTTAAAGCACAAGTCTTTATCAAGTGAATTCCAAATTCAGCGAGATATTGATGCAAAAAATAAAGCTGACCTTGAAAGATTAAAAGGTAAATTGTCTTTACTGTGTTCTTATGCATTCTATCCCCACTGTGAACTATGGAGTCTTGAAGTGACTTGTATCAACTATGAAAATTATGTTGAGTTCCTGTAAAGTAAGGAGAAGCCTATAAGTTTTTTTTTTTTTTTTTTTTTTTTTTTTTTTAACAGAAAATATAATGCTGATGAGATATTGTTTGAAATAGAAAAGAAAAATTAATGAAAATGAAATAGAGTTTGAATAACGTGTGTGACTGCCTTTGTTTAATAATGGAAAATTCAGTGTTGTCTAGATCATGAGTAAGAAAAGTGCACTATCTTATGCTTTTTAGAAAGCCACCTGTGCTGCATCACAACTGGGATCTCAATTTTCTGGCATAAAGTGTGTTGGCAAGTAAGGTTGCTGGGTCATGGGATGTGTGTATTTGGCCAGTCCTGCTCTGTTAATTTAGGTTGTGTTCTCTGCAGCCCACTTCTCAGAGACAAACCAACTTATCTTGACTTGATTTGCTTTAATCTCTTGCCCTCATATTCCCATGCCTGTTTGCTCTTCTCGACAACCTATTCCAGAAGCCTTTCGACAACCTTGAACGCAATCTAAAAAACCACTTACACTATGCCCACCCCAAACTAAAAACCACGTACTCAACCTTTCAAACCCAACAATGTCAAAACAGTCACTGTTGTTGAAATGCAATTATGTCGAGACAAGATTATATAAACTATTCTAACATGAACACAACCTCAAACACAATCTCGAAAACCACGTACACTATGCCTACCCTAAACCAAAAACCATGTACTCAACCTTCAAACCCAACAATGTCAAAACAATCACTGTTGTTGAAATGCAATTATGTGGAGACAAGACGATATAAACTATTCTAACATGAATATTGTTTAAGATAGAAATTGAATATGTGGATTTTTTCTTTTTGATGAATTTGGAAGTAAAGAAGAATTTATGGTATAAATTTTATATAATATAATACGGTATTAATAGAATTGAATTGCTATTTGTAGAAATATCAGAGTTTTGTTTCGCTGAAGTTCCTCAATCCTAACCTAGGTCTTACAAGAAACCCAATTGGCCATGCGTGGTTATCATAGGTGAAAGTTGACCCCCCTTTTCAGTTGCAAACCCCTTGTTATAAGTTCTTCCTAGCCTTCTAAGGGTTATCATGATGGACTCATGTGGTTAACTGCCAAGCCCATGGACCATGTAATGGTTCAGGTGTGGTTGAGTTGGATGACAATTGACTTAAGCTAAAAAGTTGGATAACTTGACAATATTCAATTTACTATTTGATTACAACTTATAGTATAAAAAAAAATTATGATTTGAGTTGTGCATATTGTTTAATTATGTTGTTCTCTATATATTTAAGTTGTTTTGTACTTATTGTTGCTTAAAGTTATATTTGATATTTGATGTTGGCTCTACACTATTAATATAATGTATTGTTTTGGTATTTTCTCAACTGTGCAGATCTTGTATAGTTTGGTTGTCTACTTTTTGCTTGTTCTCATTATTTCCTAAAAACACTTCTGTTTAAATTTGTTGTTCTTAGAAAGTGGATTTAAGTTTAACTCAACCTTAAAAGATTGGCCTGCAAACTAAAGTTTGAACTTGCATATATACTATAATTTGACCATATATCTGGTTGATGTAAGATCTTTAACACATCACGGAGTATAGAGGACTAGACATCTTAAGTGTAGGACTAGATATTTGTGGGTGGTCTAATAGTGTGTGACATGATAGACCCAACAAATCTGGTTAAGAAATGCTTTGATAATTTTATGGATTTATGTGTAACTCAACCTTCCAAAAATAACTTTACATATATATTATTATACGGTCACATCTCTAGTTGACGTGAGATTTCCAGCAGTTGCAATTGATGGAGATGTATATAATAACTTTTTTGTATTGAATAGGACTTGAACTTTTAACATTTATATTCTCTTGTTTTGTCTCAAGGAGATTGAGGAAAAGAGAAAACAAATATGCTCCTACTATCACCTATTTTATGCTTTGAAGGTTGGAATGTGATATGCAATTTATTTCTTTTACTGTTATTGATGTACTCAGGGGAGCTGGCTAGTGCTGTTGCAGAGTTAGAAGAAAGCAATCACAAACTTGCAATACTTAAGGCTGAGAGAGATGCTGCAAAGGGCGCAGTTCTCCCAGTCTTAAATGTTGGAAGTCCGCACATTCCTAGTGATAAGATTAGAGACAAGCAAAAGGACTTGCAAGATATGGAATCTACTTTGAAGGATCTATTGGTATAGTTCTTGGATTATTTGATTTAGTTTCAGATTTGTAGGACATTGTACCTTAATTGTTGAGTTTTTCAGGACCAAGGTTCTACACGATTGATGGAACTGAAAAGTCTTCATGAGGAAAGAATAAGAATATTACAGCAGTTGTGTGATATACAGGTTTGTTTCCCTTAGTGCTCTGTACTCAAGTATATTTAACTTATATTTGTATTGTAAAATGTATGTATGTGCATTTTCTTTTTCATTTTATTGCTGTAATTTTTGGTGTCGAATGATTGAGCAGAACACTTTGAAGAATTTCAAGTGTATTACTTCATCCCATGCTTACCAATTGGTTAGAGATCAGATAGAAAAGTCAAAATCAGATGTTCTGGAGTATCAGGCCTTATATGAGAAACTACAGGTTGTAACTGGTCGGTAGTTTCAGTTATGCATTTTGATTGTTGCCATTTTTGCTAGAATAAAATACTGATTATGAGCTCCCGTTCCAAACCAATTTTTTGTTATTTTATTATAGGTTGAGAAGGATAATCTTAATTGGAGGGAGCGGGAGTGGTACATTAAAAATGATTTAGCAGATATTTTTCAAAGATCTGTGGCTGTTTCAGATTTTAGAGTGGCTGATCTACACTCTGAGATACAGAAAAAGATAGAGGAAGTAAATATGATTGAAAATAAGCTGAAAGAAGAAGCAAGAGAGCCAGGTTTGGATCCACCTTCCCTTTGTTGTTTAAGACATGCTATCTTGTTACTGTTTGTTTATAATTTGCGGTGCCTTTGCTTTGACTTCAGGAAGGAAACAAATTATTGCTGAATTTAAATCTTTGGTTTCTTCGTTTCCTGAAGAAATGGGGTCTATGCAAAGCCAACTAAGAAAATATAAAGAATCAGCTTCAGATATCCATTCTTTGCGTGCAGATGTGCAGTCTCTTTCTAATATTCTTGACAGGAAGGTTAGTATATTTGCTTACACGAACTGCACATTTTGGTAGCATAAATTCACTGGTCCTGAAAATTTGTTTTTAAATAACAGGTAAAAGAATGTGATGCATTTTCTGTTAGGTCTGCCAGTCAACTTGCTGAGATAAAGAGGCTGCTTGGTGTGGTATGTTGTATTTGACTCAAAAACTTAAGCCGTGCTGCATTAGTGTGGTTATCTGAGCTTGCCTCTATATGTTGTTTCAAAAACTTTATTTGGTATTATCTATATTATTGACATTTCATTTACTGGGATAGTATATAGGGATTATTAATTTAATTATTTTGCAAGATTTATTTCAATTGTCACTTCTAACATCAGAAGAATACATTCAAGGAAATTAATGTTGCATGCCAAGTCTTATAAATGTTAAACAGGCAGATAGAGTTAATTTTCTAATCCTCCATTTCCTTTTATGTTAGAAACTTTGCTTTGCTTTTGATGCAGTTTCAAGATTTGAGAGAAAGTGAACTGGACTTGAAGTTGATGTTGGAAATGTTTAGACGTGAGTCCATTGATTCAAGGTTCGAGTCTCAATCAAGATCTTGAATTCATTTGATGTTCTGATTTGTTCTGGTTTACATATTTTTTTTTTTCTCTCAATATGTTTTTACGTTTGAAAGAACTTTCTGGACAAATGTTTATGAACAAATGAATTGTGGAAGCAAGTTACTATTTCTTTTTATTGGACATTAGAGAAATGTCAGCACCATAGTTTTTATCAGTCCTAAATAGCAGTGCGGACTTGATGACCATGAAACTACTAGGATGACCATTATTCTGAAATTTAGGAACAAAAGAATTGTGGAAACAAGTTAAAATTCTTTTTATTGGCACTAGAAGAAAAATTAGCAGCATAGTTTTTATCACTCCTGAATAGCAGAGGTGGACTTGACCATGAAACTGCTATAGTGGAACGATCATCATTCTGAAATTTTAAATACATGTTAAAACTAATGGTGGAGAGAATTTAGTTGATCAAATATTGAGAAAATATGAATGTTCTATCTATTGATTTGAGCTGACATAAGATTTATTTTATAGGGAGAGAGTGGATTACTGATTCATGTTATAGTTGCACCCAACTAATGAATTGTAATTGTCGTAGGGACCGTGGCTGTCAGTGCAAGCTTAGGGTGATGACACCCCTTTAATTCTAAGTAGTAAAAACAGTTTGTATACACTAACATCACCCCTTCAAGCTCAGGGAATCAGAAAGAATCTGATATCCGCAAATAATTTTGGCAACTATGTGGGTCCATCGGGAGGGCACCAGGCTCTGAATACCGTGTAGAAATAAATGGTAGCTATCATATTATATATAGAATGTAACTTGCAATACATAGAGATGGGCCTAGGTCCATATAATATATCTAACTCCTAACTCAGAAGTGCCCGTTGCTTGAAGCATAGTGTTCCGTTGCGTTTCCAAACGCTGTGTCCATCCCTTCCATGAACATAGAAATTTGTTGACAACTAAGTAGTTAGCCAAATTTATTTTCAAATCCTTACAACTTCCGTGTGATTTGTTATGAAAGACATCGCCCAGTTGAACTTGAAAGGGTGTGTGATGGGTCCACCTTCAACATTAAGTTTTGAACAAGCCTTAGAGCAATGAAGAAAAAACCACCAATTAATCTCCTCAACTTCATGGTTTCTGCTTGTGCGGTGTCTCTGGAAGAATATAGAGATAAAGAAAGCCATTGACAGGACAGTGACAAGTTTGTTAGGAATGGCAAGAGGTTAGAGATGACTGGAAACTATTGAGCACAGAGGCTGTAGAGATGGGGATGGCTAAAAACTCAGTGCTACGATCCAATTGAACGTGTGGGACTTGAGTCCCACATTAGAAATGTGGGATTCAAGCATGGGATATACAAGACCTTGGGCTCTCCAACTAAGATGGCTAGCTTTTTGTGGCGTGGTCCTCCCAAGGATGTTATCCATTGGTTTCACCATGTCTCTTAGCAGGGGATGGTATTTTTGACGTTGTAATGTTAGCTCAAGATTATCAAAGGATTTATATTGTGACAGCCTAATTTTTATTTGTTATTTGGGGAAATAGTCAACAAGCTTGTATTACCTCAAGTCACTTCATAACCTGGGAACTTCCGGCTAATACTTTCACTAAGCCACATAACATAATGAGAATATAGTCAACCATGTCTGCATGAAGTTGGACACGATTGTGATTCAAGCTCCAACTTTAGTGAGATTGTTAAGTGTTAATGATATTTTAGTCTCTATTTTATTTGTTATATGTTTACAACTTGTATTGTTATGTAACATCATTTGTTGTATATAATAGTCTTGCACCAATTGATGCTTGGTTTTCAAAACTATGATTTCTTTACAATGAAATTCTTCTATAAGATTTCAATATAACAATTTTTAAAAATAAAGATCAAACTTTTACTATGGTAGGCATTTTTGTTGAACTAGTAACATTTTGCCATGCTAGGTCCCCTGCACATGAAACAAAAATTGTGGATTACTAACGGGATCGTGTCTGCAGGGATGTCATGGATGCGCGGGAAGCAGAATATAGAGCCTGGGCACATGTTCAAAGTTTGAAATCATCACTTGATGAGCACAACTTGGAACTTCGAGTTAAGAAAGCCAATGAAGCAGAGGCCAGATCACAACAAAAGCTGGCTGCTGGTGAAGCTGAGATTGCGGACATGAGACAGAAATTAGAAGAATCTAAAAGGTTGGTCTATGCTTCTCACGTGTGCTTATTGTAAGATGCATTATCTATTCTATTTTGCCATACTAGGTATCAGAGAAAACATAATAGAAATGAACTGTGAAATTTTGATAAGAGTGACAGTACAAGGAGTGATATAGCTAAGCTATACGACTCAATACTGAGTCAACCACTAATGCACTAGCTAACAAACTCTAACTAAAGAAATGCATGTGAAATTGCAAAAACATAAATGTAGACATTATCTTATCTCAATTATATTTCAATTTGCATCTGATTGCACTATGAAGGTTTCATGAATGGTGAGGTGTTCTTTTGGTCTTTCTTTTTGGTTGCTTGGTTTTGTTTATAAAGAATGAAGGTGGCATTATTTTTCTAAAGTTAGAATTTGTCTTTATTTTTCCTCTCTCTTGCAGCAGTTGATTTTTTCTTCCTATTTTTATGTTTTTTTTTTATTTCTGTTGGAGATCCCATATTAATTAGAGATATGGCCAACCTTTAGTATATAAGCGAGTATAAGCCTTAACTTACAAAGTCAGTTTTGTAAGGTTGAATTTGACTCATGTTCCTTAGCATGAGGAAGTATGTCAGAGATTTCATATCGAGTAGAGATATGACCAAATTATAGTATATTAGTAAGTGCAAATCTCATCTTTTATCAAGCTGGTTTAGTAGGGTTGAATTAGACTTAAAGTTAACTTTCTAATATAGTATTAGAGCTTATTGTAGCAATGCTTGTTGGACTTATCATACCACTTGCTATCGGCCTCTTTCCACGCATGAGATGTCCAATCCTTGACATGAGGGGGTGTTGAAGATTTCATATTGACTAAAGATATGATCAAATTATAATATATAAGTGGGTGCAAACCTTATATTACCAAACTGATTTTGTAAGGTTGAGTTAAGTTTAAAGTCCTGCTTTATAAAAATATCAAATAAAAATAAGAGTATAAGTTTGCAGATTAAGCTGTCTTGATTCTTTTTTTATGAAATTACTTGAGAAAATGGGTGGATAACAGAAAATCTTATTATTTTTGTCTTGGATTTTCCTATTATTGGGTTTTTGGTTTGATAAAAAGAACTTGTTTTTCCTTAATCCTTTTCAATAAGAGCTTCTCCGTTCATTTCTCTAGTTTCCATTTGTTGAAGCGAAATTGCTTTGTCATTGTGTTCTATACATATGTTTTAATACAAGAAAAATATAGTTTTTCTTTCATGTTGGTGTTTGTATCCTTTGAATTGGAAATTCTACTCTCAGTTATGTGATGAATGTGCTTATGCTTTTTCAATAGAGTGGAAGTTTATCCATATTTATGTCAAAACAGCTGAAGGTTTTTGTCCTTCATCTGTGTGCAACTGTATTCCATTCCCTTAAATCTGCTGTATAATTAATTGATGGTTAACTCTATTTGTCCATATTGTTTCCTATTTCAGGAAAATGTGTGATCTGTCTGATGTCTTGAAATCTAAGAACAAACAAAATGAGAACTACTTATCTGAAATAGAGGTATCTTATCTTAATGGGGTGGAGTTCTTTGATGCATAATGACATATTTTACTGATTATTCTCTTTTGTAATTGTTTCTAACTCTGAAAATGTGTTTGATCTGTTGCTGTTGGCATGATTATCCTGCAGAGTATTGGACAAGCATATGATGACATGCAAACTCAAAACCAACATCTGCTGCAGCAAATTACTGAAAGAGATGATTACAATATTAAGGTAGTTTGTCTTGAAATCAGTTGCATTTTCATAGTTTACTTTTAAAGTGATAATTTTCCCTAATATCTTTGTGATCAGCATATTAACAAGTTCCTCTGTAATTTACAAAAACATACATTCTTGGATGGGCATTGGTTGGGATTAGATGAAGTTAGAGCTAATCCGCTGATAGTGTTGTATTGTGGTTGTTATGCATCTGTCATTTTTTTTTTACTTTCTTCAGTGTTTCTTTTATATTTTTTAACTTTTGGATACTCACATGTTATAAGTAGTTGTTTTCTGAAATTAATTCCCCCTCAGCTAATGTCTGTAGCCTGCTGTCATCCATAGGAACAGTCTGTTCTTTCTTAGTCTTCTCGTTGTCCCTTTGGTGTGGATATTTATATATATGTATGTATGTAGTACAGCTTAGTGGTGGACAAGACTCTTCGTTTTAAACTGTCAAGTACATCCATTTTATTTATATTATAGATACGACCCTTTGCTCTGTTTGAATGGAGTGCTGTCTAATCTTGTACTATCTTTCGAGAATTTTGCTTATTTCCTATACAATAAATGAGTTTGGTGAATATTTCAGTATTGAAACATGGAAATTGTATATATCTTCAATTAAATGACTTAAGTGCATGTGGTATATTCTCACACAATACATTTTCGTAACATTATGTTTTCATCATATCCATAAACAATATATCTTCTCACATGTATACTGTACTTTTTAGTATTTATGAATGTATAGATGTGTGCAAAGCTTACCTTAGTAACTTGGTTTTGTGAGGTCGAGTTAGATTTAAATTTCACAATTTTAAGATGGTATTAGATTACAACTTTGATTTTGTTGCCCAGAATTTCTACTCTGCATTGAGCATTTTCTAATATTCCTGGAGACCAGGTATGTGTTATATACTAATGTTTGTCTCTTGGATTTTTTTATTGATTATTGGTGCAGCTTGTTTTGGAGGGTGTACGGGCGAGGCAGAAGCAGGATTCTTTGCTCATGGAAAAGCGGGTAATTGAACGAGATATCCAGCAAACAAACACATCCCTGAATTTATATGATATGAAAGCTGCAAGAATTGAAGACCAGGTAGCTGGGTCTTGATTTAAATCTTAAATTTCACCTCAGCTATAACTTTGGAATTTTACTTATCCTTACTTTTTCAGTTGAAGTTTTGTTCGGATCAGCTTCAACGAATTGTAGACGATAAGCTTCAATGTTCTGTCACTTCAGAAAATACACAAAGAAGGCTGTCTGATATTAGAAAACAAACTCAACAGATTAGGGATACAGTGGTCGAAATGCAATCAAAAATTGGTAGTAATAGGGTGACGCGAATGGAGTTACAAGTAGAACTTGAGAAAGAAAGGTATCTAGTCTGTAATATATACAATTTTTGTCAAATGTTTTTGGCATGCTTCTGTTGTAACCTTGTGTCTTTTCATTACTAAGGTTTGCCAAAAAAAGAATAGAGGAGGATCTGGAGGTTGCTAGGAGAAAGTTTTCACGCCTTAAAGAACAGAATGAGGGCTCTTCAATAACAGAAAAGCTTCAACAGGAACTTGAAGAGTACAGGGAAATTATCAAGTGCAGTATCTGTCAAGATAGGGCAAAAGAGGTATTTTTTAAGGAGATTTATTATTTGTACAACATTCTGTTTCTATCTGTCTCTGTGCACATTTATTACATATTATAATAATTGAGAGAGATAAACACAAATATGTTCTATAAATTGTTGTAATGTATGTGCATTGTCTGAAACTCATTGGAAGCATCTTGTGGTTATGATGATCAAGCTGAGTCTGGAGTTCGGGGTGAGGGTTGTTGTAGCTTCACATCTAATGGGACCCAAGGTTTTAGAAACAGTGATTTTAAGATTGTTTAGAAGTGATTTTAATTTTATGGATTTTCTGAAAAGCATAGGTTGTATTTTGTTGTTACATTAATAAATTTGTTTTAAATGTTAGTTATGATTTCAGCCTTTTCCATGAGCTACTCAGAATAACCAGACGTCTGATGTACTTTTTTAGTTTCTGCATTTCTAATCTTTTAAAAAATTTTAACGACATGATAAAACACAAAGCGTCGTCCCAGTAGGTGAGAATTCAAGTTCCAATGTTGTTATTTACTGTGGAATCCATCTTGAGCAGTTTCTCCACTGTCCTTCTGGACCTCCCTCCTTTTGGCCTTCTTTGCAAGTCTTGTCCAAACTACCATAATTGATTTTCTATTATCCTTTTACAGTCTGTAGTAGACCAATTTCTCTTACGTATACAATCATTTCAAAATCCCATGTTTTGTTGTATGGCTACATGTCCGCGTTGGTATTCTCATTTCTACTTCTCTGATGTTTTGTTTTTCTCTGAAAGCCCCACATTCACGATCCTAAGGAATACTAGCATGTTATGTTGTTGAGTTTTAAGTTGGGTTTAGGGTTTACATTCACGATCCTGGGGAATACTTGCATGTTATATTGTTGAGTTTTAAGTTGGGTGTTGAATAACTAACACAACCTCAATCTGAGCTTGGGACCTGGTATGAGACCATTGGTGGAGTTCCAATTTTTTTTTTAATAAATTAATAAATTTTTTGTTTGGCGGAAAAGGAATATTGACTGGTGTTGTAATTGCAGTCACCCTTAGCATGCCTTTGTTGTGGCCTCTTTTGGGATGTCTTTATAGCAGTCTCAAGGAGGGCTTGTTTCACATTGACTAAGCTCAAATAGAGCTTATTAAAACTTGGGCGGTCCTCGCCTTACAAATTAGTTGTAAAGGATTGATTTTGATCCTAATCCAAATTTTGAAGAATAGGAAAGAAAAGGAGAATTTATAACTAGGGTGAGGATGACTTAGCACATAAAGCAGAAACTTCTGACTTGGAAAGCTAAGAGAATATTACCGTGGCAGACTTCTCACTCTGTATGTAGGAGGCAAGTGCTTCTCTTAAATATCAACAAGTGAGCATTAAGGGAAGCCATGGGTATAGTTCTTTCTAACAAGAGTTTATAGGGGAAACTGGCACGTAGATGCAAGCATGCATCCTGCTCCAACTAAATCCCACGTGCTTCCAAAATTTTAGCATTCTCATATTTATATGAAACTTCATGTTATGCCTGCAGAAGGTTCTTTGCAGTAAAACAATATACACAATGCTCACTAAGAACCCAACAAATAATTCCACAAACGCAGAAGCTTCATAAGTTTAGCTATGAAATTTTACTTCCCAAATAATGACAGTTTTCCTCTACAACTGAATACATCAAATAGCTGTGCGCTGCTACATTTTAGCCAACCCATTACTTGGACTTTTAGAAACTTATCTTCAAACAAGTATGTGTTTGGTGTTGACCAAAAACCTATAAAGATTTTTCTATATTAAATGCCAAAATAAATACCCTGCTGTTTCTGAAATATATTTACATGTAATGTAACTTTGTAGAGTAATGAGAATTCTCCATTCAATGGTTGTATTGTTGGAAAGTACTCATCTTTTGGGAAGTACCCTTCCCTTCTCATGGGTATTATAATCAACCAGAATCAAATGTACTCTAATTCAAAATGCGTAATTGATGTTAGGCTGTAAGGATGTTCAAGTCCTTCAATGAAATAAAGCTCACCAGTTACCAAGTCAGTTTATTTCAAAGTCCGACTTCCTTAATCCTTCATTGTCTGATGAATGTTCATTAATATATGTACTTGACATGTTATAGTTGCTGTAAAAGTTGTTTCAGAAAGAAGTGAAGAAAATAGGCTAAAGTAATATGTTTGAACTTTTTGGAAAGGTGTAAATAGGTCCTATACTTTTAAAGTTTATAATTGAGTTGCTAAACTTATTATCATTTTTAATCAGTCTCCTTTTCTAGGGTTTTGTTAAAATAGAAGAATCTTGATCCTTGGTAAATGAGGAACTTATTTAGAAGTCCTCAAATAGTTTAGGTACCCACTTCATATGATTAAACCGTTACTTGGTCCCTGAGTTATTTGACAATTTCATGCCCTATAAACTGTCTGATTTGTACAAAAGGAAGAGACCCAATTAAAAATGATTTATAAGCTCAAGTACTTTTTAATGGATCATAAATGGTTTAGTGGTTTAGTTATGACCCACTCATTATAATTAAATTCAAATTTTATCAAGGTATCTGCTTGACATCCTAGAGCATAAGCTAATACCTTTTGGTTTTCTTCATATCTATATGACGATACCCTGCTGCATTGATTGCTGTTGGATATAGGCACTGTTTGGTTAAATTTCTCTAAAACTTTATCATAAGCTAAAACTAGTTTAGCTTTGGAGTAAGCTTCAGCCATAAGCTAAAATTAGGTTATATGTAAGTTAAAAAATTCGCTTATGGGAGAAACTTATTACAGATTTAGTTCTCATTTTCTTCATTTACTACTAGTGATATATGCTCTATTGGTTGTTAGTCTGTCTACAAACAAATTAAGATTTATGTATCCTTTTTTTGTTGTCAGGTGGTAATTACAAAATGCTACCACTTGTTCTGCTACTCATGTATCCAGAAAGTTGCTGGGAGTAGGCATCGCAAGTGCCCGCAGTGTGCTACAAGCTTTGGCGCTAATGATGTGAAGTCTGTTTATTTGTAACTAGAAAATTGGTTCTGTCCCGCATCTTGAAAAGAGGCCGGTGTTCTTTTGAAAAAGATCTGGTGTATGGATACCTAGGAGGTTCAATTGTATACTTATTCCCAACTGTTGAGATAAGGAACATTGGCAGCGATCAATGAGTGCCTGTCTCCATTTGGACCAAAAATGATTATTTTTGCTGGTACTTGAACTTACTGGTACCGCCTGTGCGCATTTTTTTTTTGGAATATGGGATTGTGTTTAGTTTTAACATTTTTAATAGATAGAACTTGGAGCAATAGGAAACGTGATATTTGTTCTTTGCAGATTTATCATAATACTTCTTCCAATGCCATTTGGAGAAGTCATGAAGGTTGATATTTAGACCGTGCCATTAATAATTCAAATCATTCCAAATCTGGAATTGGCCATCATGGCGAATTTCCTTGGAAGTTGACTCCAACGGTGGCAGCGACATGTCTTACATCTGTGGTTCTTTTAGTCAAATTTTGGTTTTGGGGATCTGTACATATGTTAGATTTTATAAGTGGTCGTTCAATTTTGTTTATAACATCATGTAATTTGTGTAATCGTGGATTTGCCAAAATATAATTGTAATTGATCTTGTTGAAAGTTATGAAAGCTTGATTTATTCTATGTACATTTTTGTTGTCAAAATATTTTTGAACCGTTGTCTCGTCTTGATACATCCATTATGTTGGGTCAGACGCATCTGTTGAAACTCCTCCATGATGTGGTTGTATTTTAAATCGATATAAACTTGTTTTCATTGAAACCTGGCTATTTTGAATTGATTTGATGCAGCCGCTGGCATTTGTCCAAGACTTTATCTCAGGATATGATCTCGTAAGAAGTACATCAGTTTTCGAAACCTTACCTCAGCATGTAGTTGTAATTTATCACAAACTGCTTTAAACTAGAAATTTGTTCACCGCTTGTCCTTCTGTTTTCATGATTCGGACACAAAGTTTACTTACTAGTCAGGTGGGTTGAAGTTCAAGTTAAAGATGTACTTTGTGGAGTTCGTAGCATTGATACTATTGAACATCTTAGGACCTATTTAGTAGAAGGACAACACTTGCGTGTTCGAAAACTTAGTTTCTAAATCTGTTTGGTTGGTCGTAAACAATGTTTCAAATGTTTATAAATGTTTATTGGATAATGCAGTTTTTTGCGTTCAGTTTTGAGAGCTTACAAGCTCCATTTTTTGGTATCTTATTAAATGATTTGACAAAGTAATGTAGCTTGAAGGGTCTACTCTAAAGACAATTTTCGTACACCATAGGCGTTGTAGATGTTCTCCAATTAAATTAGAAGTATTTTATTAATTTACATTTTACTAAACGTATTACATATTATTTTGCTAAATATACTAATTTGTTCTATTAGACTTTTGCTTCCTGCACAATTTTAAAATGACCATTATATATTTTATGCTTTATTTTAATGGTGTCTCCTTCATTTTTTGTGAGCGTGTTTTTTTCACTCCACCAAAAGTTTTTATTTCATTGCTACAACGCTTAAGGATTCCCACGAGTTTTGGTGGTGGTTTAAAGTTGGTTAGCCTTTGATAGGTGCAAAAGGTATGAATGAATAACATAAATAGAGTTTTTGTTTGTTAATGGCTGTTGGACAGGCTTCCATCAAGAATTGAGCAAAAATGTCCATATGATTTATAAAAAATCATTCTGGTTATCTAATCCGCTACATGGATTTTGATTTCTGCATAGAGCATCCCAAATAAATGAGATTATTAGTGCTCAGAATTAGTTATTTGAAAACCTTCCAAGTCTAAATTTTTGTAACATGTATATCCTACTTTATTCTAGAAGACTTAATTAAGAACATTTTATAAGTGTTATAAACGGTTCAATTTGGAATGTGCAATATGCACTTTAAAAATGTACATTTATGCAACATCCCATCCCAAATATGAAATAAATATTTCATATTAATAATATATTTTTTAAAGCTTTTAAATTAGTTTTTGATACTTTAAACTTTATTTTTATGACTTTTACTCAAAGATATCATGTTTATAAGTATATATGTGTTTACAAGAATTATGTTTTTTCCGTTCTAATGCCACACATAATAAATCTATCCTACAATATTATAGTGTAAGATTAACTATTGTATAATTATTTTCATATGGTAAAGTTATCAACATATAATAATGTTATATTATGCGTCTTAAAGTCATGACCAATAAAATTAGGTCTTTCACGTCCTTTGTGCGTTACATATGCAATTGGTTGCCTAATGTCATATTAAAAGACTACCTCCTCTAGTTTTAATCATGACTATCTGCAACCTTACTAAAACAAGCATATAAATATAATTAAATAAAAACTTACATTAAAAATATATTAATAACTATAAGAAAAAAAAAACGTGTTTCAGAATACGAATTTTGGAATCATGTTTCAATTTGGTCATTTTGAAAACACCTTTCCAAATTAATCAATCCACAACATGTTTCTAAATTTGTATTTTAAAAAACATGTTTTTAAATTGAGCAACACAAGATAAAGCTTATTCTGGAGCATGTTTCTAGACTAAATATTTTGAAAACATGTTATGGATTGGACAATCCAATTAGGTACTCTGTAATAACCAACCTTGGACACGGTATAAACAAAAACCACCTTATGGATTGTATAATCCAAAACGTTATAGATTGAAAAATCTAGGAAGTTTTTCAAATTACACTATCTGAAAGGTAACAAAACTGAATCACTTGCAATAATATAGTGGTTTCAAAGAAAGAGAAAAGGTTTTTTTTGGAAAAGAAGTTCTACCCAACAACGCTGGACACATTCAGTATGGGGCGAAGGAAGCAAAAGCAAAAGCATACTATTATTAGGTTGTTCTCAAATTTATCTCATTGACTTTTAAGTTTTTAATTAGGTATGTTTTATAAAAAAAAAATTATCGATGTGACCTATTTTTATCAAATCGACAATAATGCAGTTAGTTAAAAAATTGGACACAAGGGAGTGATAGACATGTTTTTTCAACCATAATAGATCATGTAAGTTTTTTTTTTTTTTTTTTTTTTTTCTACATGCTAGGTAGAAGTTATGAATAGAGAGAAGTTGGAATGTGATGGTGATACATCCACTTGATCTAGTGACACATCCTTTTGGTCCAATGACCCAAATCAATGGAGTTATTGTGAAAAATTAGGGATTAGAGGTATCTTCCTACAAAAGTGGTAATATGAAAAATGGCTGCCACTTGTAGGTAGATCACAAAGATGAATTCGATATATACGATACACATGGCATGGGAATGAGTCATGTGTTCCGATGCAATATGGTGAGGATGATTTCAAGGATGTTATTATTACTTATGTTGTTCACTCATGAAAACATTTCAAGATTATAAACAATAACGAATGGGAGATAATAAGGATGAGCTCCAAAGGTTTCAGCAGATAAAGATGTTTATAACTGTAGTAGAGAAGTTAAGATTGACTTACCTAGTACCAAATGGTCGAGTAACAAGGTTGAATATTGTTTTAGAGAAAATTTAACATTAAAAGTTAACATTCATTATAAGATTATAAGAAAATTAGACGCAAGCATAAGTTTAAGGATAACAAGGAAAGAGAGCGTTAAAGAAAAATTCCTAAGACCCTATAGCATTTTGATTAAATGTTGTTGAAACAATAAAGTTTAAAGCATAAATGCTTCTTTAAGATATAAGAATTATATAACAGATCATGAGATGAAATGAGTTTTCATATGTTTGTGCTTTATCTGATCAGTAAAAATCACATTAGTTTGTATGCATACATGCGACTCTGCAAGCTAATGTTGTAATTGACAAAAACATTTATGAACTTATTTCTATGTTGTAGATAATGATCCCATCTTCAAATCTACCAAGAATATCTTACAAAGTCCAAGTCAATATCAAAGATCTATTGAAAGAATCAACATAAATTCTAAAATGTTCTATGACAACTCCAGAAAGACTATTTGCCTCGTACGATCCTACTCTCTTTCCTCAATTTAGATAAAAGCTCTCTAACCAAGGTCTGATAGGTCACTGTAGCTATCAAAATGTTGCTCGAAAGGAAGATTGACATCTAATGCTGCATGAGGCGCATTTAATGCATGCCTACGTTCGTAAGTAAATAGACGAAGCGATAAAGATGAAGATTTGAAGTGACGCTCAATGGGTGAAAAAAGATTTGCAACGAATCTTATCTCAAATCAATTCTTAAAGAAATACTTTTCAAATTGAAGTGAGATAGAGCATCGGTAAAAAGAAACAACGTGCCAAAATATTCACGGGAACAAGGTTCATGTTCAAACAACAAACTAGTAGAGTGATTAAACTTTGTATATGTCATAAAATGTTATCTCTATAACTAGTGAGTGAACCATTATAAATTCTTGTGTTCTTGCTCTCTCTTTCATTGATCTTGAATCATGATTTACTTTCTGCATAATTTTTTTATTGCATGAATTATCAATAAATTGTTTTTGGAATTCAATAGATTGTTTTTCTGTATTGTACTTATTGTAACTCTTTGGTCTAAACTGTTCTGTGTGATGTTTTTTCTCTTTGGTTGGTTTGATTCGCTTAAATTGATATAGTCTGTAAAAACTTTTCAGTACTTGATTTTTCTGCGCAAGCACATAATTTAGACAAAATCAATTTGTTAATCTTGTGATTTGATCAATTGATTTTCTATAGTTATCCTATTAAAAAAATTTAACTGATTATTTTGGAATTTAATTGATTGAAATTTTCAAGCAAGAATATGAGAAATTTAACTTCGTTGGTTTTCAAATTTAACCAATTACTTTCGCTAGTTGGATTTCTAGCAAAAAAAATTAACTAATTTTTTTGTTGAATTGAATTGATTGATTTTCTATTGTGTTGTATTGACTGGAATTTCAATTGATCGTTTTTCTATTGTGTAGCTAATGAACCCACAATAAATTGTGTCAATTGAGAAAATTATTTTTTTTTCAATTTTTTACATAATATTTGTAAAATTTTTTGAAAGTTCAATTTACCCCCTCTTGAACTCAGCCTAAAACCTTTTTCAAAAAGTTTGTTTTAAAGCACGTAAAAACAATTTTATGCTATAGACTCATGATTGGTTTGAATGGTTGTGTTTTGAAGGGGGAATGTGAATGAAAAATTCCTTTTGTAATAGGGAGGAACTTAGTGAGAAAATGCTTCCAATTTCATATGTAGTGGTAAAGGGTGAGAAGAAAGCTTCATCGAGTCAGTTTTTGAAATTGTTAATTGAAGTTCTTGGTGGTACCACCAAATGTGCTTAATACAATTTCATCTCTACAAATGGTATCCCATTAATGTGAATAGTCATTTTAATATGTCACATTTAATATTCTTTGAATAATTTTATGATATTATTAATTTATGATAGTATTTATTTCTAACAATAAAGGAGCTTTTGGTTGCTGTTGATCGATGGTTTTTTATTTTGGCACTTGTATAATAATTTTAAGAAGAAATTCTTTGGAAAAAATGAAAAATTTAATGCAAAGGGCAACAACACCATGATATCCATAAGCTTAAGAGAGGCACATCCTATAATCAAGGATGTCAACATGGATGCTTACAAACGTTAAATAAAAATTTCTCCATGTAGGTTAACCTTTTTTTATGGATGCATTAGGTTTTAGTCAAACTCTAGGTTCACATAAACTCTTAAATGTGATACACTAACTAATAATATAAGTAAGCATTCAACAAAGTCATTCCTGATTCAATGTGTAAATCCATTATTATAGTGTTGAACGATATAAATTGTTTGTGATGGAGAGATAGGTTAAAAATACAAAAAAATGTTGCATTGGTGATAAAATTGATTTATATGATATTTTTGGACCATTTTTTATGACAAAAGTCAACTTTGTCCAAGCTTAAAATCTGTTTAATTCTCAATTTTATGTGGTTTTCGTTAATAATTGATTATGAGAGTCAGAAAATGAATTTAATCGCTAATTTTTATTATTTTAACTAAAAATGAAAAAAAAAACATTGAATTAAGAGAGGAAGGATTGAAGCCCTGAAGATGAGTGATTAAAGACCAATTTGACGCAAAATAGGGCAAGTTCGCGCCAAAACCTAAGTCTGGCCTGAGCAAACCTGAAATTAAAACCAAAGCCCGATGCAAAAATTGATCTTAGTAAATATTTTAATCCTGCACTTACTGTATGTCGTCTTGATTTGTGACTTGATCTTTAATTCTTCGGGTATTGGGAGATATCTTTTGTAATCAAGAATTGAATTAAAATACCAAATGAAGGCTTGTGTCTAGGAATATAGCATAATTATTTGTTGTCTTAAAATCCTTGTTGTGATTGCGATTTTTATTTATATCATTGATCAATGAATTGAAGGTTAATAGATGAGCTTAAGCATTCACCTAATAAATTAGGATTTGAGTATTTTTGTGGGTTGAGATTGATATTTGTTTGAAAAGAAGATAATTATTTTATACATGAGAGTGAGGATTGGTGAAATCTAACCCTGGAAATTTCATCTCATTCATCTTTAATCCCTATTTTTGCATGCGATTTGTTGACAAAAATAATAAAAAATATTTTAAATTTAATTTTTTTGGACAAAATCACAATTATGGAATTGTTCTTGAGTCTAGTTTTATTATAATTGTAGTTATTGTCTTGTATTGTACAAATCCTTTGAGAAAGAACGATATATATTATTTGCTACATTTGCTTATCAAATTAGGCTAACAAGTTTTTGGTGCTGTTGTCGGGGATTGTTTTTTAATACATAGCCTAGGGAATTTATAATTCTTTTAAACTCATTTTTTATTTTTGTTTCCATTTTTTTATTATTTATTCTCATTTTTCTTTTTTGTTATAATTTGTTTAAATAACTTATTTGGACTAACTTGTTTTTGTAGTTTTTAGTGTATTTTTGTGTATAGAAGGTATAATGTTCTTCTACTCCAGTTGATACTCAGGATTTTTGAATTTCTTTCTGAAAAGGAAATGATTTATCAGAATCAGAATCAAAGGAGAACCATAGGGGACTCAATCACATACATGAGTCCTAGAGACTTCACAAGTATTGTGAGGTCCACAGTGAATGAGAAGATTTCTAAGATGAAACCTGCTCTCTTACAACTTATCAACTCACATTAATTTCTTGGCTTGGATCATGAAGACCTACACAATCATTTGAACATATTTTATGAGTTGTGTGGCTTAGTTGGAATCACGAGAATCGAAGAGGAGGCATCGTTCTTGAGATTGTTTCCATTTCTTTGTCTGGAAAGCCTAAGGTTTGGACCAATCACAACTAAACCAAGCCGAACTAGTTGGAAGGATATGGAGACTAAATTTTTGTCTCGTTTCTTCTTGCCATCAAAGAATAATGAGAGGAAGGCAATTATAGCTACTTTTATACAAGGTGTTGATGAACCATTGATTGAAGCCTGAATGAGATTCAAGGCTTTGTTGAGAAAGTGTCCCAACCACAGTTTTGAAGTGGAGATGTAAGTGCATATTTTTTGTAATGGGCTTCAACCACAGACAAAGATGATTTTGGATGCTTCTTTTGGTGGCTCAGTTTTTTTCAATATTATGGAGGAAGCAATCACAATTATTGAGTCAATGGCTTCCACTAACCTACGAAGTCAATATGGTAGGACCACAGGCACATAACAAAGAGTGTTAGAGTTAATTTCTTAGTATGCTCTCTTAGATCAACACAAACTCTTTTCCTAGTAGATTGAGGTTTTCAACCAGCAGATGGATAATCTACCTCAACACATACAAGCCATACAAGCTGAATAAGTTCTAGCTCAACCAATTTTGAGGTGTGATTTTTTGTGGATGTAATTACTCCAATGGTTATTGCGAAATGCCTAGTGGTTCTCAGATTGAAAAAGTGAATTATTTGTGGAAACAATGACATCAACAATATCCATCATTGTATGAGAGAATCAACAAGTTGGAAGATACCTTTCAACAATTCGTGTAATTCTCCCTTCAGAATCAGAAGAATATTGATGCATCTCTTAAGAATCTGGAGGTTTAGGCGGATCAATTGGCTAAAGAAATGACAGACCAACAAAGGGAGATCATTATCTGCAAACACCCAAGCCAATTCCAAAGAGCAGTAAAAATTAATTATCACTAGAAGTGGGAGAAAGTTTAGGTTGAGTGATGAGAGTGCAACAAGTCAGGAAGGAAGTGTAGAAAGAAGAAAAAAAAGTGAGGAGGTTGTAGTAGGAGAGGAAAAAAAAAGAAAAAGAAAAAAAGAGAAGATAGAAAAATAAAGAAAATGTAAAAGTGAAAAAGATAGAGAAGTTGACGCAAAACCGTCTTTGAAACTGTAGATCAGAATAAAGAGATCACTGAGTTAGAGCATTGATCTAGAGCTTATCAAGGGTTTGGGCCTAACTGGGCTTGTTTGGGCCTCCAAACAAACTTTTGGGCCCAAGTTCAAATTTGAGAAGATCACTCTAGATATTTTAGAGCTTCAAGATTACAAGACCTCTAGTTGTAAAAATTGTATATAGTAGTGTAAAATTTATTTTGGACCTTGTATTTTGGGTTAAGTAAAATAGGATTTTGGGTCTTGTATTTTGGGCAAAGTAGAATAAGATTTTGGACCTTGAAGTCAATAAGAAAAAGTAAACGCTCACCTTTGAAAGAAGACTCTAAGAAGGTGCCACCTAAGAAATAGAGTCCAAGAAGACCCCACATGACACTCTAACCATTAGTTATGATGAAGAGGATATGTGACTTGGTTGCTCGACTTACTAGGACGACATTACAACTTGCTGACAGATCTATCAAATACCCCTAAGGGATGGTGGAAGATGTTCTAGTTAAGGTGGGAAAATTTATTTTTCAGTAATTTTTATTGTCATGGATATGGAAGAGGACGAAGATGTGCCTTTGATTCTTGGCAGAACTTTCATGAAGACTGCTACTGTCATCATTGATGTGGATGAGAAAGAAATGAGAGTAAGAGGACAGGAAGATGGGTTGGCATTTGACATCTTTGAAGGTTCAAAAACCTTCAACCATAGGGAAGGATTGCATGAAAGTTGATACTAGAAAAAATAGCTTCTCCAATGGTGAATAAAAAGGTGAATACCTCAACCAAATTGAAGAAAGTTCTCAGATGTTTTATTCAACAAACACGTAAAGAAAAGAAAAAGTCAGCACAGCAGGAGCTAGTGGAACTTGATGACTACAATCTGAGTTGAGAAAGTTAAGGAGCACATTGGTCCAAAATTGGAGAAAGCTGAGTGGAGACTTGACCAACCCATTGTGTTTGGTAATTCAAGATGAGAATATTCTTCGGGAGATGGAGAGAAAAATGGTCAAATTTGTATGTGGAGATAGAAAGTCCATATTCTAGGAGAATGAAGTTTGTATATAGACATATGCTACAACTAAGGTCTCATCCACCTTGAGTGAACTTTCTTTCAAGCTTAGGACATTAAACAAGTCCTTTTTGGGAGGCAATCCAAATTTCTTTATTTTTCATGTTTTGAAATAATTTATTGTCTTTTAGTTGGTGTTTTTGATGAATAGAGTCAACTCAAAAATGTCGCACTACCCAACTCAATTCCAAGAATTGGTCTCGGCTGTAGTCACGCTCGACGCGACCTGATATGCGCCTGGTGCAAATACATGTAGTGGTTCTCGGGAGGCTTTGTGCTCGGCGTGAGAGGATCTGCACCCAACGTGAATGTCAATTCTTGTGTAGGATTTATTTGATTGTTTTTTATGCCAAAATTGATTGGCCTAGGGAACAGGGCCAATATGGAGAAGGGGGTGAGGCAACTAATCATGGTGCTAAAGAAAAGGAGCAACTTTTTAGAGGATTGCTGAAGTTTTAGTTTTCCATTTTTTTGTTTTGTTTTTGGTTTTATTTTTCTATTTTATTTTGCTTTATGAATAAATGAGAACTTGGCTAGGTAACAATTTATCATGCATTGATTAATGACTTGGACTCAGTTTACTAATCTTTAATGTAAACTATGTATGCTAATTTTTATTGAGACTTAGAATTGAATAGGTTGTTCTTGTTAGTTTAAGTTGTGATTATTGTTGTGTTCTTGTGATTGGAAGTGCATTGTCTATAATTGTGGCATATTATGTGGCAACTTGTGGTATTAACTGTGTATCCAAGTGAGATTTTGAACTTCAGAGTAATTCAATTAAGTACTATCATTGATTCATAATTGATTTTACTTGAGTTTCTTTGCTAATTATTCATTTGCATGTTACATATGGTCAGTGTCATTTTTTTGTCTCTTTTTTAGTGTGAGCCAAATAGTCAACCTTTTTGATAGAATAAAACTTTTGTACCCTTTGTGAGCCTTTAAAATGAAATTTTTCTTCATCCTTGAATCCCTTTAAGCCTTGTTTGACCTCTTCATTTTGAGTTGAGAGAGAAAGGAGATCATGGCCTTATTAATATTCAAATTTGGGGAAGTTATTATAGACACTATATAGGAGGTATAAGGAGGAAATACAAAAGGTTATGCTTCACCATAAAATAAAAGCAACAGAGTGAAGAAAAAAAATTATATATTCAAATAAATAAGTTTAAGGGAAAAGTTGATAATTGGTTTGGATTTGAAATAAAAGAGGGTAGAATGTTCTAAATTTATTGATTGATCTAATTGCTCTCTTTGCTTGAAGTTTTTTATTATCTAGAAAAAACAATTTTTCTTCTTAGCCCAACCATATTACAATCCAATAAAAATCCTTGTGATGTTACATGTTTTTGAAATTTTTGGTTATTGAAATAAAAGGAAAACTTAAATTATAGGAAATTAGTGATACTAGAGATACTAGAGTTCTTGAGTTAAACACTTCCTATGGTGAGGGATAATGCTTCTAGTTGGCACTAAAAATTGCCATTTGTGTTGAAAGTTGTGTGCATTTTTATTCCACTTACACTATGAGTACCATAGTTGAGACTTGATGAGGTAACACTATTATTTTTTGAGATTGATTTGAGAAAAAGCATACATGATTGATTTTTTATGTGATTGGGTGAATTTGTTTGAGTCGTTGTATCACTGCTGAAAAATTATTTATATATGCCAAGTTACCTTTGCTTGAGGACAACCAAGATTCTAAGTTTGGGGGAATTTGATAGAGTTGATTTGTATGACATTTTTGGACTATTTTTTATGACAAAATCAACTCTCTCCAAGCTTAAAATTTGTTAATCTCAATTTTATGTGGTTTTTGTTAATAATTGATTATGAGAGTTAAGTGAGTTTTGTCACTAATTCTTATTATTTTGCCTAAAATGAATAGAAAAACATTGGATTAAGAAAATAAGGATTGAAGCCTTGAAAATGAGTGATAAAAGAGTAAATTCACATAAAATAGGTCAGGCCTGGAAATGTGAATCAATAGCAGAATCTAGTCGTGTGCAGCGCCATTGAGGATAAGCCGAGTGCGAGCGTCAAATTTGATATTTCCTGTGCATTAGGGTTAGATATCTTCAGTTGTCGAGGATAATAATTTCATTCATCTTTAATCGTTTTTCTATATTCCAATTATTGACAAAAATAATGAAAAATGTTTTGAATTTAATTTTTATGCATAATAATCTAAATTATGGAATCGTTCTTGAGTCTAATTTTATTATAATTGTAATTATTGTCTTGTATTGCACAAATCCTTTGGAAAAAAAAAATGATATATTTATTATTTGTTACATTTGTGACTTGTGCCTTACCATCATTGGCAAATTAGGCTAACAACTGGAGGGATTATTTTGCCAAGGATTCAAAGGAGGTTGGTCAAGGAATCAAATCTAACTAAAGTTTGGATTCCAAAGTACTTTGTATAATTTTATGTAATATTAGCTAATATTACATAATAACGAAAAAATTATGTACAATTGGTTTGCTTAGATGCTAGTGGAGGTGAGACATATTGCTTTGAAGGGTGATAAATTTATAGTTAATACACATGGAATGCAATTGAAGATAATGGATGTTGAGTGGCATCCTTATTGTCATTAAATTTTTGCCATGAAATTCATGGGCATGGATCCAACTGAATACATATGATATTATTACAAGAAGCACACCTATCAAGAAACTTATTCCCCACTAATCTACCCTTTGAATAAAGTGCATATGTGAGAGAAAATATGATGTTTTATCACCTCAGAAGAAGATAATGCTAGAACACTATAGAGAAAAAAAGAAAGTTTGAATCATAGGACTTGATGAAAGATGTAACCCAATTGAGAAAAGCTGAAATCATAAAAAAATTGCTAGAATAAAAGTACATGTCCATAATTAAGAATAAAAATCTTTGGAAACTGTAGGAACAGCTGTCTCCAGAAGGGGGGGTTGAATGGAGCCTGAACTCAATTCGCTATAAATAGAAACCACCAACCAAGGCAAAAATATATAAGCACAGATAAAGCAGTTTTATACTGGTTCACCCTAATCTCTTGGGCTACGTCTAGTTCTCCCTTAAACAAACTGTTTAAGAGGTTCCACTATTTAACAAATAGTTACAACGAGTACATAAACCTCTCCAGGTTACAACGAGTACACAAACCTCTCCAGGTTATCACGAGTACACAAACCTCTCCAGGTTATACCAGTCTCAATCTCCCTCTAAGATCAAGACCACTTAAGATTGAAATAAACACTCTCAAAAGAGATAACAATGAAAGCTCACAAGGGTTTACTTCACAATGGTGAAGAATTACACAATGGTTTCAAACAACCCAAAACTCTAGATACTCCCAATAGCAGATTGACAATAAACACTCAGTATATCTTCTTCAATGTATTATATGATATATTTCTCTTTTTGCTTTTTCTTCTATATTCTTCAACTTGAACTTGCTCCTCTATATGTAGCTTTTCAGAAACTAGCCGTTGGGATGCTTGAACAGAGCAATCTTGACTTTCTGATGTATGGAGCTCAAACTGGAAATATTTCTCTAATATTTTGAACTGCATTAAACTTGATTAATTTTGTATCAGAAATAATTTAAAATAACATAGAGAAATTATATTTGAGATACTCATCAATAGTTTGAATAATTTTCATTATGAACAAATCTGAACATTAAAGCACAATATGATCAATTAATCACATTTAAATATTTCATAATAATTTGAATAATTTTCATTATGAACAAATATGAACGTTAAAGCACATAATGCTATAAAATCAATTAATCACATTTAAATACTGCATAATCATTTGAATAATTTCCATTATGAACAAATTTGAATGTTATAGCATAATATGATATAAAATCAATTTTAAATCAAATCAATAATACATAAAAGTAAATAGTAAGAAAACTTATCTCTTTATAGACCATGTGTCTTCTGTTTTAATAATAATAATAATAATGTTAACTGCACAATGTATATAAGTCATCAAATATAAATATATACTTGAGTTTTATTATCATCAAAACTTTATTAAATGATTTGATCCTCTAAAAGGACTTTGGACCATCTAATGTTCAACAAAAACCAACCACATGAAACCAACTAATTCATCTACTCCAACACCTACAAACCTACCACATCAGTCCAAATCATCTACACTATTTAATTCTTATAAAACTTGAAAGGTCCAATTTGCAGTCTCTTAGATGGTTTTCCATCAAGAAGGTGGGTGAAGAAGTTGCATTGTCTTAAAACACTATCAAGATCTTATGTGCCTTAGAAACTTATTTGAGAACACCATGAGTGTTCATCTAGCAAACTAGGAGAGAGAGCACTTGAACCTTGTAATTATTGAAAGACTAATCCATCCCTAGTAGGCAAAACTCAAGATTAATGGTCATACCTCACTTAACCTTTACATCTTAGCTAGGAGTGGTTGTTTCATAAAGAATACTTGTTGAGCCAGGAGTGGCTTGTGGAAAGAATACTCAAGAAGTTAGTCAGGAGTAGCTTTGATCCAAGGAATACTCATTGATCCAAGAGTGGCTTGTGAAAAATATACTAGCCAGGAGTTGTTACGATATGAAAGAATACTCGTTGTTGAGTCAAACTGACTTGTGGAAAGAATATTCGATTGAGCCAAGAGTGGCTTGTGGAAAGAATACTCAGTTGAACTAGGAGTGGCTTATTGAAAGAATACATGGTTGAGTCAGAAGTGTCTTGTAGAAAGAATGCTCAAGGGTTTAGCCAAGAGTGGTTACAAGCTTAAATAATACTCGATTGTACTTTGCAGCGTTAGTTTGCCTAGTTTAACTCAATCAATTAATTGAGAACTAGATGTGGTTTCTTGAGACAAACGAACTAGTATAAAACATGGTGTGTAAGTCTTCTCTCTCCTTATCTCTCTTAATTTGTAGTTTATTGTCGTTCGTACTAATTCAAGAGGGAGAATAGCTTCTAAAACTAAGATTGGAAAACTACTTATTTAAGTAAATCTATTAGAAGTTTGAAGGTGAGTTTGATACATTCTATCACACGAAATCTGTATTTAAAAATGATCCATTAACAAATTGTTAGTTATAAAAATTTATCATCTGAATGATTTTCATCAAACAATTTGCAACAATTTTCAAAGAATCTTTAAAACACAATTTAACCCTTCCTTCTTGTGTTTTCCTTATTTTCACAAGTATTATTTGGACCCGACCACATCTAGTTATACAAGTATTCTTTGGAGACAACAACTCTTGGATAATCCTGATTGTTTACATCCAGCTACTCCTAGACAGATATGACTATTATTTAGAATGTAACCATTCGTGGCTAAACAAGGGCATTTTTTTGAACACAGTCATCCTAGTTATAACTTGAGTATTATTTGGAATGTAGTCACTCTTGACTAAGAATTAAGCATTGTTTGGAGGTAGAGTTCCTCGCTAAACCACTTTGTTAAACAAAAGGTGTGATCTACATGATCATATATTTTACTCGCTAAAAGAGAGTTAACGTCCTAAGACGAATACAATAAGAGTACACTTTTCTAGATAGATAGATATGAACACAAACAATGTTCTTCCTCACAAATACAAGTCTAAGGATTGGTTAAGATTACAAAATCTTGTTCATGTTCTTAGAGAAAAAGTTTCATCAATCTTCCTTCTTCACATAGATATTTTTTATATAGAGTTGAGAAGAATGGAGTTGTTGTAAATCCTTTAGAGCCATTGTAAGATAAATTGAAGTTATACTTCTTCAACTATCATTTTTTCACACTTGGTGCTTAGAGATGTGTTAAATGATTTTGACTTAGTATTAAATATGTGTGGTTTCTTTATGTAACTTCTCTGATACACGACATGGCTTATCAAGCCTAGGTAGGTAACTTTTTTCTTCTTTAGCGTAGCAAGCGAATCTTGACATTGTTGGCTAACTCCTTAACATTAACATTCTGCCTTTTCAGAAAAAATGTAGGAGTGGATCAATTTTTATCACGTAATTCAAGAGATCTCGATGTTGACAAAATGTGGCGAGATCTGCTTGAAATAATAAAGAAGCGAACATTACTTGCATAAAGAGAATAAGTCCTTATAAGTCTGAAGTGTACCATGAAATGATCAAAGCTTGCGTCTATTAGATGAAGTATACCTAACATCTGTCTGAGTAAAAGCTTATCAGACAAAATGCAACACACTTGCATTTGTTCAGCTACACTACTTGTGTCTGTTAGGCTAAACAAGACAGTTGCATTGGATAATACCTGATGCTTATAAATATTATGTTTTAATACTTTGTTGTTTAACCACATAATTAAAACCAAACAAAAGGTATGTTGATCATTGATCTAACAATTACTTTTAACCAATAAATTCTTTCATTTAGGTACATTCACAAATTGAGTATAGGACAAGGAAAATAAGAGGTATATGGATTTGTTGAGTCTCAATTTATTTAAAAGTTGAAACATAAAGGTTCTAAGTGAACAATACTTACAAAAATATATATATAACACATATATATATATATATATATATATATATATATATATATATATGTATATATGACTTCATATATGGAAGGTTTAATTCTAAATAATTTCTTATTTTGTAATTATGATACTTATACAACTAAGTGATTTGACATTGCATGTAGGTCCCTTTAGTGTGTGTTTTTGTTCATTACACACTAATAAAATGAAAAGCTTATTAAGAAGGTAAGTTTAACGTTTTCTTTAGCCACATTTTATAGTATATTATTGAGTTACATGTATATTTCATTTACATAGAATTGTGGTTGGTATAAAGTTTCAAGTGAAAAAAAGCAAAACAAAAGATAACTAGAATACATTTATCCTATAATTATTGATCTTTTTAATATATACACTAAATATTTTATTAGTGTCATAGGTAAGATAATTTTTTAATATAACTATTATATCATGTACTAGATGAGAGACATTATTATTAATACAAGTACTACTAATTCTAAGATCGATGTAATTTATTTTCATATTTGGTTAAGTTAAATTTCTCTTTGTAAGAATTAAATATTAACATAAATCAAATATTTTAGTTTCTTTAGGACCTGATATTATTTGAAGACAAATATTTTGTAGATAAGACATCAATGAGTAACTTATCTTTTCCAACAAAATAGTAGTTGAATATAGTTATATGTTATTTAAATATTTGAGGTTTCTTCTATCATAGTCTGCAATATTAGGTTGTTTGCGTTATAAATTAAACAATTTGATTGCAATTTTAGCTATAAATATTTGTTTGGAACTCATAGGTCCTTTTTGACTCTTTACTAATACCACTTTATATGTTGGACATGTCATATCCAACTTAATTTTGCTCTTAGATACCACTTAAAGTTTTTACTTCTAATACGAATAAACTATAAGCCTACGTAAAAATCACTATTTTATGTTAAATTCCAAGATAACCCAAGTAACAATCACTTTTGACATCACATGCAAACCCAACATATTTTTTTCTATCACCATATTTATATTGATTATAGATAGAACATAATATGAAAAAAAAAACAAAAAATTCTGTTTTGTGCAAGTGCATTCATATAACCAAATCATACAAATAAGATACCAACAATTAAATGAGACAATAAGAAAGTAATTTCTATTGTCTAGAACATTAATGAACAAAATTCTTCTTATGTACTTATAGAAAAAGAAAATAAATTTCTTTATAACTTCATTCACAAAAAATAATTCTATTTATACTAGAAGTAGACTTTAAGTCTAAGTCAATCTTATAAAACCTTATATAAGATTATTTTTATGGAAATAACCAAAATGGACACTTTTTCAAAAAAAAAAAAAAGTGTAAATCAAATGAAATGTAAACCAGATGACACCTCATCCAGTTTACTTTTTCAAAACAATAAAAACTGTAAACCAGATGAGGCCCATCCGGTTTACATCTCCAAATAAAATGTAAACCGGATGGCACCTCATCTCGTTTACTTAAAAAAAAATGTAAATCGAATGATGTACCATCGGTTGACATTTCAAAATCAAATGTCAACCGTATGATACCTCATCCAGTTTACATTTTTGAAAAATTATATAAATCGGATGAAGTGTCATCCGATTTACATTTTATTTGGAAATGTAAACAGAATGGCACCTTATTCAGTTTACATAATTTCTCAAAACGTAAACCGGATAAGGTGCCATCCAGTTTATAAAATATTAACTTCATCCAGGAATGAAGGAGGTGGAGGGTATTGTTGGCTTTTGTAAGGTTATAATAAACTTTTATATACAGTATGGAGGTGGAGGACGAGAATACGGAGGTGGAGGAAGAATTTGTCTAAGCTCTGATACCATATCAGAAGTGGACTTCAAGCCTAACTCAATCTTACAAAACTGGCTTGTAAGGTGAGGTTTGCACTCACTTTATAAACTATTAAAAGGCCTAATCTCTAGCCGATGTGGGATCTCCAACAATTTAACTTTTTCAACCTTTTTTATTTTTTTAAACAAAAGTATAAAATAATTTTAGATTATAAAAAAGCATTTTATTTTTTATTTTATTCTTTTCAAAATATTTATAAAGCAGTTTATCATGAATATTTTAGTCATCAAAGATAATAAATATTCTTAATTAGTATTTTCATCAACCGGGCTTGAATGGAAAAGCCTGTGCAACTAGCACAATGCTCAAGCATTCGATCCACACCTAAGATAAGAGTCACCATTTGAGAAAACAAATTGAGTTTGCATTATTGAAAAAAAAATTAAAGAAAGAGAAAGATGAAGATGAAATAATTATGTATGCTATCTTAATAACATTTTATTATAAAATTACAACTGATTACTATTTATTATTATTGAAAATGGTTATTACTAAAAAGATATATAATTACTTTCCAATACATAGTTTGTTTACCAGGGATAGTTCAAGGCCCAAGCAGGTAAAGCAACCGCTTTAGGACAAATTCTTCCTCCACCCCCATATCCTCTTCCTGCACCCTCATATAAGATTTTAATTCCACAATTGTCCTTGTAGAAATTACCCAAATACCATTCTTTTATTAAGCAACCATCCTCCTCCGTAGTTCTTCTCCGATCACCCTGTTCGTGAACCTGCAATTTTCTCTCAAATATATCTTTCATAGTGTTATTTTTGAAGGTTTTGAGGGTGATTGAATGGTATGGGAGACATTCCAACCGTTGTGTAGTGTTTATCGGCGATAAGGAGCGATGGGGAGGTAAAATTTTTTATTTTGGTGAATTTCTGAAGTTTCTGGTAGGGCACCCGGATGAGGCCATCCGATTCTAATTTTTTGAAATTTGAGAACCGGACAGCTTGACATCCGGTTCATAAATTGTTAACCGAATGAACTGGAGGGGGATGCCATCTGATTTGTAAGTTGTGAATCGGACGCCACCCCATCCGGTTGTCATAAGGTAAAAAAATTGCAAACCGGATGGATGGTGGGTGGATCTCATCTGGTTTGCAAATTTGTGAACCGGATAAAGGTGTCATCCGGTTCACATTTTTTCAATTTTTTTTAAACTAACAAACTTTGTGCACTATGATAGTTGAGGACCAGAGGAGTTGGTTAGCTCTCACCTATCACCACCCAATTAAAATTAATGTACTTGAAAGTAAAAAAGAAATCAAGAGTCTCTTCTTTTGCTGTGTTTACTTCTCATTCCAATTTCCAACCCCATCTTAAATGAAGAGTCTCTCCTCTCTCCTGCTGCATTTCATAAAACTAAATTAATTTAATTAAGGCAAATGAAGAGTCAAAGAAGAGTCTCCTCTGCTGCATTTTAGGATGAGTCTCTTATTATCTTGTTTTGGATGTTCACTCTTCCTGATTGAGTTTCATTCCAAATTCAATTAAAATAAAACTAAATTAATTTAATTAAGATAAATGAAGAGCCAATTAATTTAATTAAGACAAATGAAGAGCAAAGAAGAGTTTCCTCTACTACATTTTAGGCAGAGTCTCTTTATTATGTTGTCTTTCATGTTCACTCTTTCTGATTGAGTTTCATTTCAAATTCAATTAAAATAAAACTAAATTTGCGTTAATTAAATAATATAATTTATTTTAATTGAATTTAAAATGAAACTCAATCAGGATGAGTTAACGTGCAAGACAATATAATAAAAGACTCTTCCTGAAATGTAGCAGAGAAGATTCTTCTTTGGCTCTTCATTTGCCTTAATTAAATTAAGTTAGTTTTATTTTAATGAATTTGAAATGGAACTCAATCAGGAAGAGTGAACGTTCAAAACAACATAATAAGAGACTCTTCCTGAAATGAAGCAGAGGAGACTCTTCTTTGATTATTCATTTGGCTTAATTAAATTAATTTAGTTTTATTTGAATTGAATTTGAAATGAAACTCAATGAATTTGTGAAATGCAGTCGGAGGGAGGAGAGACTCTTCATTTAAGATGGGGGTTGGAAATTGGAATGAGAAGTAAAGACAACAAAAGAAGAGATTCTTCATTTGTTTCTACTTTAGTACATTAATTTTAATTGGGTGGTGATAGGTAACAGCTAACCAACTCCTCTGGTCCTCACTATATCTGTCACAGTGCATAAAGTTACTGTTAGTTTAAAAAAAAATTGAAAAAATGTGAACCGGATGGTACCCTTATCTGGTTCACAAATTTGCAAACCGGATGAGGTCCACCCACCACCCATCCGATTTGCAATTTTTTTACCTTATGACAACCGGATGGGGTGGCGTCCGGTTCACAAATTACAAACCGGATGACACGCCCCTCCAGTCCATCCGGTTAACAATTTATGAACCGGACGTCAGGCTGTCCGGTTCTCAAATTTCAAAAAATGAGAACCGGAAAGCCTCATCCGGGTGCCCTACCTGAAACTTCAAAAATCCACCAAAATAAAAAAATTTACCTTCCTGTCACTCCTTATCGTCGATAAACAATGCACAATGGTTGGAATGTCTCCCCTACCGTTCAATCACCTCCAAAACCTTCAAAAATAACACTATGAAATATATATTTAAGAGAAAATCACAGGTTCACGAATGGGGTGATCGGAGAAGAACTACGGAGGAGGAGGGGTTGCTTAATAAAAAAAAAGGTATTTAGGTAATTTTCACAAGGGCAGTTGTGGAATTAAAATTTTGTATGGGGGTGTAAGAAGAGGGTATGGGGGTGGAGGAAGAATTTGTCTCGCTTTAGGCCTCAAGGCCTCAAAAAAATTTAATACGCTTTAGGCTTCAAGGCCTCAAAAAAATTTAATACTCATATTAGTATAAAATAAAAATATTTAATTTTAAAATTATGTTAACAAAATTTTAATTAAAAATTTAAATATTTTAACTGACTTTAAGTTTACATTGGTGCTATAAATATTATTTAATGACTTTAAATTTATATTGGTACTATAAATACTATTTAATGAATAATATTCTTGAAACTTTCTTATAATAAATTAATAATATTTAAAAAAAATTGAACAGTCAAGGAATCTTAGGTATCAAAACTTTCTAATTTATCTCTTCCCTATATTCCAACGGATTGATATCATCTCTTTATATATCCTATCATTGTCTGACTTTTTCACTTCTCTCCTTCTTTCTTCACTTATATCTTTTCTTCCTCTATCTCTTTGTTCCTTCCATAATATAATATTATTTCAAGTTGTTTCCAATTTCAAATTTATTTCATTTTACATTTCATCATTCTATATTGTGCATTTATGCGTTTGTCTTTACTTAGAGACTTTGAGCAGTAGATTGATTAAGGAAAAGTTTGTGTTCACTTTGTCTCCTTTTGAGTGCATCAATATTAGGTAAAAATAATATGAAATTGATCAATTGATCCCAATTTTTTTATTATTTTTTAATTAATCTTAAAATAATTTGTGCAGATTAAGGGAAGAGAATTTAGAAGTTACAAATTATATTTAAAGACATACCAAAGGACAGGATCGAAAGATAATATCATAATAGGAGACTTGAGACTTTACGATCAAGTTTACTGTCTTGACAATCAAGTTTTATCTTTCTAACTTAGTCTTATTTTATATACTTATAAGTTATATTCAGTGTGATATATATTATAATTTTTAATTTTATATAAAAATATACAAATATGGCAACTAGAAAATTTGAATCAGGTTATTCAAAACTTCAA
>Ga0209489_100771_pt1 | contig 63350 bp, 30 predicted proteins | sample SiratrowhiteBW_FD_187527 | JGI IMG/M metagenome (GOLD analysis project Ga0209489, IMG submission 187527) | Root nodule microbial communities of legume samples collected from California, USA - Siratro white BW (SPAdes) (version 2) | ecosystem: Host-associated > Plants > Roots > Nodule | place... | reverse complement strand
TAAAACCTTCTGTGCCATTTTTCAACGCGGTTTCTGAAGAACCGCGGTGGTATGTTATACTTTCCATCGCGGTTGTACAACCGCGTTTGTATCTTCAGTACTTTTTATCGCGGCTGAATCAAACGCGGTTGTACAACCGCGCTTGTAAGCCTTATACAACCGCGATTAATTACCTTTTTTCTACTAGTGGCATCACGTGCTTATTTTACTTTAGGGTTTTGCTAATCAGGGTCTTTAAAGTTAAGGAATGAAAAAATATTCCTTAACCAGTGTTTTGGCTTCTTTTTGTTTTAACTTTATGTACTTGAAAAAATTTGACTATAGCTAGTGATATGAAGTGTTTATCATAATCTAAGTTGTGCAGTGCCTTGGAGCAACAACTGTTGATGAGTACCGGAAGTACATTAAGAAGGATCCAGCACTGCAGAGGCGTTTCCAAACGGTGGATCTGCCTGAACCAGCTGTGAAGGAGACCACTGAAATATTGAAAGGGTTGCGTAAGAAATATGAAGAGTTTCATGGCATTAAGTACGAATATGGAGCACTTAGTTGCTGCATCTTGTTTTTCAAAGCAATACATTAGGTTGTAATTGTTTTTATAATCTTTAAAATTGATTTCATATTAAAATTGTTAAGTATTCAAATGTGAGTCTAAGTCTCAGAATGAAAAAATTTAATAACATACAAAAAAATCCACAAACACATTATTTTAAGATTTTGAGTTAAAATGATTTGTTTCTCTTATATGTGTTTAACATAGTTATTATTATTATAAAATCTTCTTAGTAGTTTTGGCTTTCAGATTCCCACCAGAAGTCTCAATCTTAAGTCAAAGCTTAGTATTATTATTTGTGTTTAGAACTACGGTATTCGCTCATAAATCGCATTGCTTCAAAATGAATTTTGTAAATTTTATATATGTGAATGGTTATTTTGGTGTTAACATTTTAATGGCTTATTTTCGAGACGTTATCCAAAAGCCACAAATCCTTGGAACTGATTTTAGTAGGCAATGAATTGCATACTTTACTTTTTTAAGTGTTTACACCTTTACTTCCTTTTAATTTTATTCTTTTTCTTGATAAAAAAAAACTTTGATGACATTATGTTTAATACTTCCTCTTAATTTTATTTTTTTTCTTGATAAAAAAACCTTTGATGACATTATGTTTAATGTGATGCAGTGAGGGTTTCCTACCAGATAAGGCAATTGATGTAATTGATGAAGCTGGTGCAAAAGCTCAACTAACGCAAAATCAAAATTCATGCAAGAAAGTCACAGCTATAGACATACACTACATAAACTCTACAAGAATAGGAATACCTATTGAGAAACTTTCAGAAGTTTTGGATGATAATGGTGATGATGATGGTAGTGGTGATGATGTTCTAGTAATGGAAATTTGATATATTGATAGATCGTTGTTTTATTTTTATTTTTTTTTCACTTCTTTTCTTTTTTAGGGATATTGAGTGATCCATTTGGCCAATTCTTTTGGAAGTGTATTAAAAGAGTTAGAAGCAAAGTTTGCTTTAAATTAAAGTAAAAGGATCAACAAAGTATTTCAGCAATTAGCTGTATAGATATGTTCTTACTTTGCTTTGTCTTTTGTTTGTATTACGAAAGGAAGACAGGTCGGAAGAGAAAATAAAATAAAGACAAATTTTGTTGAAGATATAAATATAATCTTTGTCTGATATAAAGTTTTGTTTTGTTGTTTTTTTTTTATCAAAGCACTTTTCTCTTCAAGTGAGTCCTTATTACTCATCACATGAGTTTTTTTATCAGTAATAAATAAATTAAATAAAGTGAGACATTTTAGAAATAGGTAAATGCCTACTTGCTCAGCAGATGAACATCCTGCCAAACAAACTGCCTAATTAGGTTATTGGTGGAATTTGGTTTACAATCTCATCTCATGTGTGACGTGAGCTTTCTAATATGTATATATTAAATTCATTTACAAGAAATATTAGAAAAGAAATATCATTAATCTAATAAATGAAGTAAACTTGATGAGGAGAGGAATAAAGGAAGGTTTCGTCTACTAGAACTAAAAAAAAATTATTTGTGTCCATAGAATTTGATATTATTCTTATGAATTTCAACCGCAGGAAAAAAGAATAAATATTTACAATGATATAAACTATAATGATTTCTAATTTTCAAGAGTTTATAGTTGTGCCTCTGTTAGTTAGAAAATATATTGTTTAATAATATAATATTAATAAAATATGAGATTATTACTGTTTATTAGAGAATTATATTTTTCTTACTAATAGGATAGATGATAGAAACCTCGTTTGTTTCTTTGACATATGTTTATCATAATGATTGTTTAGCTTGTGTATTTGAGGATACCTAACCCTATAATAATTGTATTTAGATGATAGTTTGTGAAATTTCTTATCATCTAATCATATCAACTGATATTTTCAATATAATTTAAATATCTTGGATTTAATCTAAACTTCTTAAGCCTAAGTACTTGTCATAATTGAGTAATTCGGTCTAATAAGTTTTTATTTAATCTTATATACATCAGGACGTAGATTGTCAAATGCTTTTCTAACTGAATCACTAATACTAACTTATCATACTTTTAAAAGTCGGTTAAAACATACAAAATTCCTTTTTTAGAGTTCTTCCCTTCCTACTACATGCTTCTACTATTTAAACCTATTTACAATCCACTTTTGCTATGGAGGACCAAATAGGAGGAGGTATTAAGTTAAAGTGAGGATTGTGATAAATGATTGGTGGTAAGGCAAACATCACCACCATTGGTCCATTAAAAGTCAAGGGTATCCCTTCACTGTGAAAAAAATACATAATGGAGTTAGCAGTTTCACGAAAAATAACCGTATTATCTGTTACATTTGTACTCTACTCAATTCGAAAGAAATAATCTTAGATGTCAATTGTAAATGACTTATATCCATTTGAATTATTCATGACTTTCTTTAGTTAGAGTTGTATATATATAATCAATAAAATAAAAAAGGAAAGTGAAATATACACATATTAAGAATAGCTTTTAGTAAAAATAAAAAAATATTAAATCAACTATCTCAGGTATTCTAATCAAGTTCATTATAAATATGGTTCCTGCCAATTAGTATATTATCAAAGTCGTTAATAAAATCAAGGACATGAATGACAAAACTAGCATAAAAGATGTCTATATGAACCAACTTTTACTAAAGAATTTCGGTCTTTTAAATTTTTTAGATCATTCCTTGGCTTTAAATAAGACACTAAAAGAAAAGGATTCTACATAGTATCACTCAAAATGTTTTAATTAATCACATAACTAGTTAGGAATTTAAAAAATTTTCTATTAAAAGAAAATATCACGTAACAAAACTTCTTATGTAACTATATTGTTAAGTCTTGCATTAAGATATTTCTGTTTGATATCATCAATAAGATTAAATTAAATAAAAAGTATTCATAAATAACTGGAATGACATATGTAACAACTAGTCAGGATAATTAAGTAATCACAACATCAATTTTGCTTCACCAAAATTATAATATTTTTAGCTTAATTAATCTTTAAGGAATTAAATCCTCTTCTAACAGACATTCAAATAGTACAACATGATCATGAGACACATCCACATAGTAAAAATATAACAATCATCCATTTAATATGATCAATGTTATTCTCCAGTGCTTCATTTAATGTCTTATGTTATTAATATTGATAGTTCATTTAAAACTGGAAAAATACAATTCAGGATAACTCATAAAAGTATCTAAAGTGAAATGGAATATAAATTTAAGGATACTCAGACTTAAAAAGGTACCTCACCAAAATAAAAATAAAAAATAAGTACTATGCATATATATCTCATTTTCTTTACCTTAATTTTTACTACTCTTTCTTTGGTGTTTTTGCTTTGCAAGTTGTTTTGCTTTTAGTATATCTTATGTTTTATAAAAATGCTATTTATAGCGATCATGCTAATCATTATTTTTAATTTTATTTCAATTATTTAGTTGTAATTTGATTCTATTCTAAAGTTTAGTTGTATATTACTAGATTCTTGAATGAGTTTGGAATTGTAGAAATATGTTGATGTGGTAATAATAAGAAATAAAGTTTATTTACAACATTAAATGCGGTTCAAATTTTTTTACTTAGTGACAAATAATTTGTCTATCTAGCATTCAAAGTATCTAGAGAATTAGAAACGTAGTTCTTTTCATGAGAATTTACCCGAGAGTGGAAGATACATGTTAGACGATAATTCTACTTGCTGATGACCTAACCTACAGATGATACACGATTCATAAATAGAGGCAGGATTAGTCTAACACATACTTAGCTCATAGTTCTCCAAACTTTTAGTTTTATTAAATGTCTCATTTTTTTTCACATCATTACACCATCGACCAACCCAAAATTACAAGGATCTCTATCACGCAAACCCTATTACTTTCCCATATATCATAGGCTAACAATTTTACTATAACTAGTGTTCCATCATTTGTTACACAAAAGTCTATGATAGGAGATCAACCAAGTGCATTATATCGCTCTGGTTGATACAGTGCCTCCATAGTTTGATAATTTCAGCCATTTTTTGTATTTTAATCAACAGACCCTGTCATCCTGCAACATCCCCTATCACCCTGTTATTTGTATTTTGTCTAAAAGATGGTTGTTCTAACTTTGTCCCCTGTTAAGCACTATGACCCATGTATGCTTCCAGCTCTTCCCAGTTAACAGGTTTTTTGGTTGTCTTATATTCATCCCTGCATGGTTTGAATAGTAACCCAATTTTGTTTCACTACCTAGTTCAAAATTTCCTTTCCTTTGGCTAGACACGAATCGAATTTGCACTACTTTTAGGGTTTGTACTGACAAAATCAGGCTACACATGCAGCGTCAATCAACTTTGTCATATTAAGCACATATAATGTTCCATTTCCAGTTTGTCCTTTGCTTACAGTATATCCCTCCTCTACAGGTCTTGAAAATAATTTTTGCAGGGATTTAAGACATTGTTGTGGGCAAAGGCACCACTCAGGGTAAGAGAACAACAACACTGGTATCTTATTCTTCATCCATGGTATTGCATTCAGTTAGGTCATGCACCATGTTTCTTCACAATCTATGTTGTCTTGCTCGAATATTACTCTTTTCCTCTGTCCAAATTCCACAAATAATAGCTATTCACATCCTTTCCAAATTAAATTTTACTTAACATTTAACTCCAATATATGAAATTGCTAGAAACTAGCCTTATGAGTTTTATTTTGAAAGCAATCTTTTCCATCGATCTTTATATGTGGTTGATTCTTGCTGTTTGATTCCAGTTCCTCACAAAATAAAATCACGTTTCCCTTGACACTGCTGTCTTCATCAACAAATATAAGTGTGGCAATTTCATTTTTTTCTTTGTCAAATTAATTCCAATTTTCCTGTATTATAAAAGAAACTACTTACGTAAATCATGATCATAAAAATGTAAAAGTTATGCTCCAGTATATCGCTGATAACAACATAATAATATTGTAATGCTAATTTGTTCTTTTAGAACACTATCTCTATTATAGTACGAAAACGCGTGGAAGAAAAAATGTATGGTATATTATCAATGGTAGAATGAGTGTTGATGACTAATGGTATTTTGAAAAGGTTATAAGTGTATGTCACAATTTATATAATGCAGGAAGTAAGTGCCTTTATATAATGGGTTTCAATGCAAGCCAAAATAGGCATGGAAGGGACTATGGGATGCAATTGTAAATAACACTTACAAGATATTTTAGTAAATATTAATCAGTCATAATATTAAGAAAATATGTATATAACATTTGTGTAAAGCTGATCTAAGGCCAGTCTACTTTCACTTACCAATTGCTATGGGATTAATAATTTCTTCATTTAATAATTTTGCCATTTAATGAGAAAATCAAATGTTAAGAGGATGTGTTACATAAAGTTTTGGAGTTATTCTCACTGCCTCGTTTTTGCTTCATCGTCACGTTCCATTAAGTTGGTTGCTTTTCTGTGGAAAAAGTGGCCTTCAAAGTGCCGACTTTCTACTGTTTCACCAAACCCAAAACCGCTATAATAAGTTCAACGTGTATTTTACGGTAGAATAATTAAACTTTCTTAAATTTGGAAAATGATCCATCCCCTGACTTTTTTTAAGGGAACTTTGTTTCTGAAAGTACGAGGTGATATCATCTAATTCTTGAAAAAAGAAAAATTATAAAAACATTGTTACAAGACATTGTTACAAGACATTTTTAATATTTTTCTCACTCCTATTTTTTATTTCTCGTCTTTGAATCTTCCTTTCACATCAAAATAACAATAATAACCCAAGACCCTTTAACTCATATTTTCATACACTTTTATAATTCGTGTCGACTTTTGTTTATCCTTTATATAAAGTATACCATTTTAAATTTAAATATTTATTTGTCACAGATATTGTTGAATTCTAGTCTTAAAGTTTAAAATTGAGTAGTTATTTCTTTTTTACATTAATTCCTTATAGATAAAGATAATATTATTTGTTGTTCCGGGTCATAAATAAACATATAGTAATTATTAACGAAATCCAAAACTACAGCAATAAAGTTTAATAAGATTTTAAATAAAATATTATGTCTAAATTAAAATATTTATATGTTATTAATAAGCTTAACATTTGGAAACTTATTTTCAAACACTTATGATATTTGAAATTATATTATAAAACTTATATTTAATCTTGTGTATATATAAAATTTAAATACTGAAGTTGATATAATAATAATAATAATCATAATAGGAAATAAAGGTAAAAGAAAATATAAGAAATAAGAAATGAAAGCAGGGAAAGATAATAATTTTTTTGCTCATAATAATTTTATATGTAATGAATGATTTAATTAAAAAAAATTGTTAGTACTTTCAAAAATTAAAAATAACATGTTATAAATTTTAAAAAGGTAAAAGGAAAAACTTTCATCTTAGTCCAATATACTCATATATAACATGAACTAGCACGTAGGTAGATAGTGTGTCATGTAGACATCACGGTTATCTTTACCATAAATTACCAAATTAAAACACATTTCTCACCTTTAAAATAATTTTATATTTTTTTCAAGAATTAATTAATAGTGCTTTACACTTTCAGGATCTATTTACCCTTCTTTTAATCTTGATTATGTTTTCTTTCTTAAATAAAAATAAATGTATTTTTTCATCTTTTCAATTTATAAGTATTTTTAAGTTTTTAAAATAGAAAAATATATAATTAATTCTTAATGTTTAAATAATAAATTTGAAGACTAATTTTTTTTCAAAAATCTTGTTTTATTTTTAATGAATAAATTTAAAAGACTAAAATTATACTTTTTAAATTTCAGAAAATTAAATTGAGTTTAAAAATTTAGATATCAAATTAAGATTTACTTTTATTTGGTCGATAGGATAAAATATGGTAACTATTTTATGTTATTGCAATATTTTCTTTTCTTTTTTGCATTATAATGACATTTTTTTATCAGCTTTACAATGACACGATATTCTATTACTCAAACATATAGATTACCCTAAGAGGGAATATAATTCAATTTCTTGTTTATATATGGATAACTCAATTAATTTAGGGATCATTAGTCATTAGAATTAAAGGATGACTAAAAAACAGACTCTTTTGAATAAAAAGTCCATTGAAACTCTATAAATGCGTTGAAATTTTGTACGCATTTATTACTTAAAAAACAATGAATTGAATTAAGAGTCAAATGCATACCAATATCATCTTACAAACAAATGAAATTCTATTCTAGACTCGAAGATTATCAAACATTCCAATAACATTGGCAGAAACAATTCATCTTGGTCTGCAAGAACAATTTTTATTATAACCTACTACTTCTTAATTTAGTTTGTATACATAATACATTTTAAAATTGGTTCTTTAAATTAAAACTATATTTCAAATATAGGACTAAATTAAGAATGATTATCAAAATTAAAAATATGTAAAAACCGCTTACAAGTAAAAGATTTTATTTAATAAAATTTTATATGTAAAAATTAAATTGAAAAAATATTAGGCTTCAAGGAAAGCAACAAGGAAAAACTTAATACAGAAAATGCTACTCTTTCCTGTCAATTTACTATAACCAAATAATGGGATCCTTTGTTCGAGTTTTAGAAAAGTGCTTTTGAAAAAAAAAAAAAACTCTAAAAAAAGGAAAAATTGTAACTATAAAAGTAATTACACGCTCTAAAACTTTTGAAATATGACTTTTTTTTTCAAAATAATGAAAGCAATTTTTCAAAAAAATAGATAAAGACACACACAAACTGAAACACTTTGTCTTTTTTTTTAGCACACTTTGCGTTTTATTTAGACAGATAGTAGAAATTACTGTGTTATTTCAGAATTCGGTCTTCGAAAAACCAAATTCTGAACATGAAATAGGTGCCGGCTGGTAAGAAAATCAGTCGGAATTTGATTTTGGAGGAACTGAATTCTGAATTGGAATTTATATTTTTTTTCATTTAAAAATAATAAAGGGAGGATTTGGTTAAAGAAAATAAGTTTTTCTAAAACACAATTGGTTTAAAAAAATTGTAAAAATATATTTACTTAAAAAAATTGTATAGAATATAATAATTTAGATAAGCCAAAATTTGAATAAATAAATTTTAGAAACACATATATTTGAATCAGATTTAAATTACAAAAATATGTAAATAAGAAAAATTTATGAAAAAAAAGAGAAAATAACGAATAGTAAAAAATAATGGAAAGTGTTTGATATAATTGAAAGTTTTTAGTTGTAAAATATATATTTATTTTAAAAAGTAAGTATATAATAATTTAGACAAGTAAAAATTTAAATAAATAATTATATATATTAATAGAATTTAAATTAAAAAACATGTAACTAAGAAGAATTTTCTGAAAAAAAAAAGAGAAAAGAAAGAATTGTTAAGAAATAATAGAAAGCTTTTTATGTCATTGAAATTATTGAGTTGTAAGATAAATTGAAAAAAAGGTAATTTATAAATAATTATTCAAAAGAAAAAAATTAATAGAAATAATTTTTGGAAATAATATTATTCTCCATTTTTTATCACTTATTCTTATTATCATCATTGTTATAATAGTTATATTTATGAATATAAATAAATTTTAAATTTATATATATATATAAGTAAATTCAAAATTGGCTTGGTATAACTTTTTAACGTGGGATTCGTTTGATTTATCTGTACTAAAGTATATTAATAAATTTATGTAATAATGGGAAAGAAGTAAATTATACAAATGGATAAAAGTAATATGAATATTTTTTTTTTGAATATTTAGTTAAGAGGAATTGAAATTTTATTTAATTTTTGTAAAGGAAATACATGTAAGATGAACACAAATATAAATAAAATTAAATGGATATGCATTTTTTTGTTGATTTGGATAAAGAGTTTAATATTGTCGAGTACTTATTCACGCTACATGCTTGGATGTAAAAGTTGAGTCCTTTTCTAGCAATTGGTCATTTGTGAAACATTAGTCTCTAATTTGATTTATACTAAATTATGTATAATGTTTTGATTAAGTACTCAAGGTGGACTGTGGTAGTTGATTTCGATAACTCTTTTGTGGTGTCTATATTATTGTACTTCGGTAGTGTTGTGTAACAATTGATGAAAAGATCAATTGTGTTTGATTGTTTTTGGGTTGCAAAATTTGTAGGTAAGACTATAACTATTTGGATTTTCTATTATGGTGGCTCTTTGGATAAGTCCTTCAAAATAAAGTATTGTTTAGGTGAAAGTGATTGTGAGCGTGTGGAACAGGTTGTAATAGGTAGGTTTAAAAGTGTCATAATTTATTGTGTATATCTTGTAAACTTAGCATACAATTCAATGATTTTATTAAAAAAAAATTGAGACTTACAACTTATCATTTGATATAGATAGACCTATGTCAATATCTTAGTAGCACCATACGTAATTAGACCATGCTCATTGAGTTTAGATTGTCGATAGTACAAATTCATGAATGTCGTGGTGTTTGTGATAGAGCTCATGAAATCAAATTGTGATGAGGAAGCTTGCAGGAGAAGCTTTAAAGTGTTGCACCAAATGAATGCGAGAGGAACTCCAAGGCTTGTTGTAAAAGCTTTTGAAGAAGAGATTTCCGTGGAGATATTAAGAGTATGGCTGAAGCTGGATGAAGATAAACTAGGAGGAATAAGGATTTCATAGAGGTTGGACCAACTACTAATGGAGTCTTGGTTGAATTCTAACAGAGCTAACAAAGAACAGCTTAAACAGTGAAGCTAGAGAGAAAATTTTGTAGCTTTTCATTATATGATTCAAGCTAAATTTTACAATGTCTTACACCTCTATTTATAGAATTGGAAGAGAGGAGAAGCTTGCAAGGGAAACCTCTACCCCTATCATGTTCAAGAAGCTACAAACCCTAACCCTAACTTATTGAACATGCCTCATACCCTAGCTGATTGAACATGCCTTATACCCTAGCTTATTGAACATGCCTCATACCCTAGCTTGAGCCGCAAGCATCCATGCTCTCAATAGGGAATGACATGTGAACTCCTTGCCTTGTGTCGCAAGCTTCTTGGCCAACTAATGAAATGTTGACACGTGGATAATGTAGCTAGGCGTGCTAAACCCTAACCCTAACACCTAGACCAACCTCATAATCTAGCTTGACTTTTTAGTCTACCTTAGAATTGATGCAATTTTATGATACAATGTTTTTATACAATTTTAAAAACAACATGGAGTTCAAATTGTCTCTAACTTCCATTGTTCTTCTATTTGTCTGGTCATTTCTCTTGTGGTAGGATCGTGTCTTAGCTTTCTTCTATCATCCCCTCCCTCTTGAAAAGAATTTGTCCTCAAATCTAAAGTATCTGCCTCATCATCTGTGCTGCCTGTAAAGGAAATTAAGTCAGTAACATTGAAAGTAGCATGTACTCGATATTCCTTAGGCAAGTCTAATTGATAAGCATTATTATTGATCTTTTTGAAGACTTGAAATGGTCCATCACCATGAGGGTTGAGTTTTGACTTTCTTTGTTTTGGAAATCTGATTTTACGTAAGGGAAGCCAAACCCAATCTCCCTCCTAAAAAATTATTTCTCTCTTTCCCTTGTTTCTTTTCTTAGCATACCTCTCACGTTGTTGTTGTATTTGTATTTTCACCTTCTCATGTAATTTTCTCACAAAATTAGCCTTTGATACCCTTTCTTTGTGAATAAAATTTTATGGATTGGGCAATGGTAATAAATCCAATGGGGTGAGAGGGTTAAAATCATACACAATTTCAAAGTGAGAATGTTTGGTAGTTTTGTGTATTATCCTATTGTAAGCAAGCTCAATATGAGAAAGATACTCATCATAAGATTTGTGGTTATCCTAAGCATAGTTGATAGGTAAAACACTTAGTTTCATATTATTTTATATAACACAAAATTTTATTGGAAGTTTTTATTTAATTATACAATAATTACTCAAAAGATTCCTTTAATTCATTTTTAACACTTATCATTAAATTTTACCTTTTTTTTTTGTCATCATCAAATTAATAAGTAAATAATCAACTTGTTACCTATTAATTACTTTACTATATTACTTTTATTTCATTTTTCATTTTTTCCTAAAATTATATTTTTCTTTATAATTTTTATATGAAAAGTTCTTATTTAATTACATGAAAAATACTCAACTTTTTGGAAGGAACTTTAGCTAGAGTTCACAACGCATTTTATCCCATGTCTTTATCTTGCTCCAGCCTTCTCTTTCTTATTGTCACTTGAGTTTCTCCCACCACATTGAAACATATTTCTTCAGCTTGATGGCTATGAGCTCCACACGCTTGTCATTTGGAATGTCTTTTAACTCAATCACCCTTTTCATTATGCAAAGCCAATCAATGAAATCATCTGGTTAGAGCCTTCCTTCAAACTCAGGAATATCAACTTTGATTCCCAAGTCTTTACCTTCATAGGCTCTAGTTTTCCTTCGAGCTCTATATTTGGTTGAGTCCTCAAAAGAGGATGAGTAATGAAAAGGATCTATATCATCCTCTTCATTAGAATTGTTTCCATCACTTGTTCTACCATGACCTTGTTGAGCAACTTCATATCTTGCAACGCCTTAACATGACGATGTAGATCCTCAATCTCCATCTCCTGAACACTTCTACGCTTTGGTGTCATGCTAATGATGATTCAAAGACTACCACTATGATGAAGATAACGTGTCGATAATGCACAATGATGAAGATTATGCAATAATGAGGAGGCGTGATGTTGATGTACCAATTGCAGCTACCATAATAAGATGCTTTTAAAATAAACTGGAAAGAAATGATATTACTAAGAACTCCACAACAGACAACCACACTAACAAAGACTTGTCCACGGCAAGAGCGCTCACAAAGAAAGATCTTGAATCTACCATGAATAAACTAATTTTAACTTAAGCAAGATGACCTTACTATGATACCGAACTGATGTCAGGATGTCGTTTGGTCACCAATTGTGGCGAGGTTACTAACCTCACTATGATGAGAATAGCTAAGAAACTCACCTTGGTTGGCTAGACCAAGGATATTAACTACCTCTTACTCTTAAAAGAGAAAACTTAGAGGAAATAAGCAGAAAGCTTATATTAGAAATCACTTTTCATTCAACTTATATTAAAAAATTTACATGAGTATATGTTTATAATAGTAGGGAATGAGGAAATGTTCCTAATTTTTTCATGTGGAACTTGTAAGGTATCCTAATTTTGACATATACACATGCTCTTACATCAAATATCTTGCTACCTTTTTCTATTAAAGTATTAAAAATATTACGAAAATTAAATTATTATAATAATTATATATGTAATTGATTACAAGAATATATTGATAGTTTATTTACATAAATTTATTAAAAAATGATTTCAAAATCATTTATAAGTGTATATATATACATATATGTGTGTAAATTAAATCATTTATAATAGTAAGGAATGAAGAATTTTTCCTAACTTTTGCACTTGAGACTTGTAAGATGTTCTAATTTTCACATATACACATGTTCTTGTATCAAGTATCTTGATAACTTTTTCTATTAGAGTATTAAAAAAGAATTACAAAAAATAAATTATTATTTAATTATATATGTAATTGATTACAAAAATATATTGATAGTTTATTTAAATAAATTTGTTGAAAAATTATTTTAAAGTCATTTATAAGTGTAAACGGAAAATAAGTTTGAAAAATAAATAAATTACAAATTTTCAAATAAAAGTAGTTAATTCAAATTACAAATACCATCTCACTTGTACAACTTATTTTACAAGTAAATTTTTGATAAACTTATTTAAAATCTAAGATTGAATCTCTCCCGAACATTAAATGCAGGATCTAGGAATCTACTCTCCACAAGTTGAGAGTCTAAGAAAAGTGAAACCAAACACATTTTAAGGAACAGTGCTGGAAAAAGTGTCGTGCAAATACAGAATGAGAAAAAAAAGGTACACTTTCCCACAGCTAGCGCAAGAGCAATGAATTTCTCTGGGTCCCCCTAATCCCCTCTGGTCCTTGGGCGGTGGGAGTGTCACGCTAGTGCACAGTTTCATCATTCGCTTAACATTAACACACCCCACTCTATCTCCCTAATCTCACGCTACAAATACCATTCCATTGCATTGACCAGAACCCATTTTGGAAGAAGATGGAGGGAAAAGAAGAGGATGTGAGAGTGGGAGCGAACAGATATGGTGAGAGGCAACCCATAGGAACTTCTGCGCAGGTGCAAGATGGCAGAGACTACAGGGAGCCACCCTCTGCACCTCTCTTTGAGGCTGGAGAGTTGTCATCGTGGTCTTTCTATAGGGCTGGCATAGCAGAGTTTGTGGCCACCTTCTTGTTCCTTTACATCACAGTCTTGACTGTGATGGGTGTGTTGAAATCCGACACCAAGTGCTCCACTGTGGGGATCCAAGGCATTGCTTGGGCTTTTGGGGGAATGATCTTTGCTCTTGTTTACTGCACTGCCGGCATCTCAGGTGAAGACAAATCAGATAATAATTTATGTTGTTTCTTTTTCATAATGTTTTGCCAGTAAAAATGATATGTTTGGTATGTTAAAATATTATAAATATTTGACCTTTCTAAACATAGTAGTAAGAAAGAAAAGGAAATGATTCTCTTGTAGTAAATCAGCAAAATTAGTTATGATGATTTTTTTTTTTTTTCATTCAACAACTCAAATTCGTGAGATGCTCTGTCTAGAGGAGTCAGATCTGAAAGATATATTATAGGGTGAAACAAAATAATTCAAATTTATTTCAAGTGTTCAACGAAACAGAATTTTTTCTTCACAGTTAAGTTATGTGAAAATTTTCATACCATGGAGCATTCAAAATACCATGTTATTAAATACATTTCCACTTCCTAGGAAAGCAATATAAGTAGATGTTTTAATAGATTTAAATCGAGAACTCAATTAAAATAATAACAAAACTGATCTCACTATATCTCACAGTTATATGTATTATGATTCTATTTGGTTTGGTTAAACATCTAGCTTCTTGAGTATGAATTGTTTGTGTTAAAGATTTTATATTGATTAGAGAAAAGATTTTAATAATTTATAAGTGAGTCTAAATTTTATTTTAAAAGTATAAGATTCAATTAGGATTAAAGTTTTATAAACTGTTATTTTTATAAACTATTCTTACATACACGAGTTAAAAAGTTTCTACCTATACGAGTTAAGAAGTTTCTACCTGAGAAAAGTGTATTAAAAATCTCTAAAGAGAGAAACGACATTTTATAAACTATTCATGTGTTCTTAATTTTTTTTCGGACTAATGTCTAATTACTAATATCCATGAAGAAAAACATGGATAATGTAGTAATCTCACTAAATTTTTTTGGCTTGTGTGAATTGGGCAATGCAGGGGGTCATATTAACCCAGCAGTGACATTTGGGCTGTTCTTGGCACGCAAAGTGTCTCTGACAAGAGCACTATTTTACATGATGATGCAGTGCTTGGGGGCTATCTGTGGGGCAGGTGTGGTGAAGGGCTTCCAGCCAAACCTGTACGAGAGGCTTGGTGGTGGTGCCAATTCGGTGAGTATAGGGTACACCAAAAGGGCAGGCCTCGGAGCAGAGATTGTTGGTACATTTGTGCTTGTTTACACTGTCTTCTCTGCAACTGATGCCAAGAGAAATGCCAGAGACTCGCATGTTCCAGTAAGCAAAACTTTCCCTTATTTGCACCTTCTCAGTTATTTTGTTGTGATGATGAATCTGATAATAGAAATATGAATGGATCAGATATTGGCACCATTGCCTATTGGTTTTGCTGTGTTTTTGGTGCACTTGGCTACAATTCCTGTTACAGGGACTGGGATCAACCCTGCTAGAAGCCTAGGTGCAGCCCTTATTTACAACAAGGACCAAATTTGGGATGAACATGTGAGTTACCTTTAATTTTTGTTTTTATTATACACCTATTTTCTCTACAGCCACAAAAAATATTAACGAATTAGTGATTAAGTTCAGTGACAAGACCTATCATATCGTTCGTGTAAATAATGTTGAACTCGAATTTTTAATTAATAAACCGAATTGGAGAGATGGAAAACAAAGCATAATTTGAATGAAAAACAACAGTAATGGTCACTGAAATTTGTTACCCATAAAAATATGGGATACTTCCTGACAATGCCCTAAAAATTTAGTAAACAAATTTTAATGAATTTTTTTAAATTTATGTAAAAACTATTTCATCATTAATTTTTTTTGTTTTTGTGGCTGGAGAGTATATATTTAAAGAATATGTTAAAATTTCCGAAATTGTACCGTTGTGGTGCAGTGGATTTTTTGGGTTGGGCCTTTCATTGGAGCAGCACTTGCAGCTTTGTACCATCAGGTAGTGATCAGGGCCATTCCCTTCTCGTCCAAGTGATGAAGGTAAATTGAAGCAATGCGAGAAAAATAAAAGTAGTAACGAGTTGAGTCCAACAGAGAATTGCTACGTAAAAGATGTTCCTATCACTTCTGTTAATTTATGTATAATTTATCTGTTCAAATCTTATGTATTCGGAAACGCAATAGAACTTGTTGAAACAGTGCCATGCATGGTTGATTTCTCTTTCTATTTAACACCTTCCCTACACAACCCTCTCTCTATGATGTTCAATGATCAAACCTCTTTGAAACTTTTTGTGGCAAATTGGGTCCTTTAGTCTGATTAATTGGATAGGTTAGTTGAGCAAACTAACAAAAGCTTCATATATATTAAATATAAATTAGTTTTTAATATTGTAATGAAATGATTTATGTAATTGAATTACAATATATTGGTAATCGGAAATGTTAAAGAATAGAAACATAAGATATCAATTGAGAGTATCAATGAGTTTAAAAGTAGAGTTCAAGCATTGTATTCAATTCAAAATGTCTAATGTTTATAAGGGAATCTTCTTTAAAATTTCACCGGATAATTTTAAGTATTGGAAAAATGAATTTCACAACCAATTAATTCAAGATACTAGAAAAAAAAAATCCAGAATTAAAGGATTTAGTTTTACTTCACAAGTTCCTAAATTCTTGTTAATAAAATTTTTTCCTTGTTAATTATGTTAAATTTGTTGAAGAGATCGTCTTAACTCTATATTGTCTAAAGGGTGACTTATACCTCTCATACTTAGTTATTTGATTGTAGGGTTCACTTCTTTCACTACACGCCCGATCAAATTGAATTTGAGTCTTTAGGGACTAAACCCTCCCTTCCTACCACCGACCCTAAGGTTTGTGATGGTACACAACACTCCAACCTTTAGTCGAAAAGGACAAAAAGGCTTGAAAGAGAATTCTAGATATCTTCATGGGAGTTTTCAGAATGTTCCATCTATGGAAGCCTTCAGAATGTTGGGAAGATCGAAGAGGAAAACACTATGAAGACAAGAGTCCAACCCACATAAGGAAATGACATCACTTTCAACCCAAAACCTTAAGACATTAGGTTTGTGAGTCTTCTTTCTTATATGTTGCTCGACTTTCTCATTTTTACTCAATGTGAGACTTAGACTCACACTTAGATTCCTAACAATCTCCCCTCAAGTGAGAGTCCCTCTTCCACATTGGTACACTCCCCCTCGAGCAGAAGCATTTTCAAACATGAATATCTTACTCACAAACAATTCTCACTTGTACCGCCATTTATACACTTAAACAGGACATACTTGCCTGAAACCTCCATTAGAAAGACTTTTGATACAGGGATCAAATTTTACTCGTCTGAGCTTATTGCCTCACTTGTACTACTGCTTACGCACTTAAACGGGACATGCTTGCCTGAAACCTCCATCAGGAAGACTTTCACAATCGGCTCTGATACCACTTGCTGGGAAAATCCAAGGGGAGAAACACTAGAGAGACAAATAAGAATGAGACAAGAGCTCAACCCATAAAGGAAATGCCACAACCTTCAACCCGAAATCTTAAGACATTAGATTCCTTCCTTTCTCATGTGTCATTTCAAATGGATTTAAATAGAAAAAACAACTTCATTTCTCACCTTCTTCATTCTTAGAGCAAACTTCACTCTTTGAGCCTCTGTTTTACTTCTTCACAAATTCAATAGGTATGTCGCTCTCTTTTTTATTGTTATCTAGAGACTAGCCCACATGTTGTTTTTACTTTTCTATAGAGATCGTCCCTTTGTTGTGATCCTCTTTCCTTGTATTTTGTTTTGAAGTTTTGGGCTTTTATGTTTTGAGTTCTCACTTACGACCCATAGCCACTGTGTTCCTTAGTTTAAGTGTGTGATTCTCTCATTTGTGGTTATCTTGCGAAATTAATTTTTCCAAAACTATTTTAAGTGAGGCTACTACAGTGAATGACTAAGCCATATTGATCTTCAAAAAGCAAATAAAAGTGTAAAATAATCAAAATAAATTATAAAAATTTTAGCACACCAAGTGTTTCAGAAATGGTTGTTCATGTGTAGTTGACCCTAATTTTTTTGAATCAATTTTCATATAGAATTTCTTAGAGATTGAACAAATTGTTTACAACACTTATGTGGGGTTTCTTTTCTGTAATATTATGATTCTTAGGTTCCTTTCATTTAAAAATTTTACATGAATCTAATGGGTGAAAAAAATTACACAAAAACTCATCATTCTGAGTATTTTTTAAGCTTTTTTTCATTTTTTTTTGTCCAATTTGTCACATAAGTTGTATAATCTTTTGTGTGCCTTTTTTCTTTGAGAATTTTCAGTTTGTCTTCTTGTTTCCTACTATTTTATCTCACGTTTAATTAAATTTTCAAGAATTGGTATATTTAGAGTCATTACATCGTTCACTAAAGAGATAGTATTTATTGATTTAAATTTGAGGCAACTTTGAATTTATTGGGAATTTTCTCTTGTGAATTGAGTGAGGCCGAGACTATAACACTTTAAATTGGTGTTTTGGGAGTGGGTGATAAAAATTTGAGAGTAAAAATACTTAAGGTAAAATTGCAATAAATTTGTTGGTACTAACACTCATTTCTTGTGTAGTTTTTGTTATTTTTCTTTGAAATTTTGTGTAAGTTGTTCTAAAAAATTTTCCAACATGTCTATGCAAGGAAGAGTGAAGTGCCAATATGGATGGTCATCAAATGACCATGGTGGAAATGGTACAAAAAGTGGAGAAATTAGAACAAATTTTGAAGCAAAAAAGGCAAAGGAGAGATAGAGGTTCTTCAAGTTCTTCTACAAACATTGAGGATAGTGACATGAAGGCTTTCTACCAACCTAGCCGTGAGAGAAGGGATAGTAGATCACATAAATTTAAACATATGAAATTGTTCAAACATAATGTTAGATTCCCTAAGTTTAGTGGTCAATTCAAATCCAAATGTATATAGAGGAATGAGAAAGGAAGGTGAACCAAAATTCTTGTGACTTTAGAGATAGGAAATTTTTGAAACTTGTAGTCTTAGAGTTTGAGGGTTATGCTTTATTTTGGTGGAATATCAAAAGGACATTTTTTATGGCAAACATTCTCAAATTAATTCTTGCAAAGATCTACAAAAAGCTTTGAGAGAAAATATTTAAGCCTTCCACCTATAAAAAAAGACTTAGTCCTTCAACTCCAAAGAGTTAGACAAGGTTCAAAGAGTGTGGAGGAATTCTATAGTGAGATGGAGATGCTCTTGATTAAGAGTGATTTAGAGGAAAGTGTCGAAGCTACGATGATAGGGTTTTTGAATGGCCTTAACCAAGACATCCAAGATGTGGTGGAACTCCAACAACATGAAAGTAACTCCAACAACATGAAAATTTGGAGGATATTCCTCACCAAGCTATGAAAATTGAAAGGCAGCTAAAGGGGTGCCTTGCCTATTAAAAATTATGCCTCTTGGAGATCCTTTAAGGACAAAAAGAAAGAAGAAAGGTCACTCCAAGGTAAGTCTTCTAAACCTTCTTCTTCATATTCAAAAGAGCATAAGCACTCTTCATCTTCTTTTAGGGATCCTAAACATTCTTTTTCTTGCAAGTATCATGTTTCTTCTTCTTCTTCACCTAAACCAAAATTTGAGGAAAAAAACAAGTTCAATGAAATGTTTTATATGTTTGGGTTATTTACATAAGGACTTCAACTGTCCAAAAAAAAGAAAAGGTATGGTGATGAAGAATGGAGAGATATAATCTAAGCATTCTTCTTCATCTTCTTCTCTTCCCCTTCATCTTCTTCTCCTTCTTTACCAACCAAAATTACTTCTTCTTCCAATGGTGAATATGAACTTTCCCCTAAAAAAGGTGATCTGTTGGTTGTAAGGTAAATGCTTGGCCATGTCTACAAAAACATTAGTGATTCACAAAGAGGAAACCATTTTCATTCAAGATGCCTTATAAACAACAAAGTTTGTATTCTCATCATCGATGGAGGTAATTGTTGAAAACACTTTAGGCAGAGTTCAAGAGGAAAGGTGAATTAAAATATTGAAAATTTTTTTCAAATATTGTTTAGAAAGAATGAAAGTCTTCAAAGAATTTACTTAACTGCAGTTTGTAAGCGCATACCAGAAAAAAAAAAATCAATTGAAGTTTAAAAACAATCAATTTAAGTTTCACACAACAAGACTTATCAAGAAAAGTTAATCAATTGAATTACCGACTAATCAATTGAATTGACTTTTAGATTTTTTAATACAGATTATCAATCACTTGCAAGCATTAAACAATTACTTTGACAAACAAACCAATGAATGTGAAATTTTTCAAATTTTCACTGGAAGAAAAAAAATTGATTGAGTTACAAAGTTAATCAATTGAATTTTTTTAAAATAAACTGAGTTAAACTAATCAATCACATTCAATTGATATCAGTGTATACAATGCAAGATTCTAAAAGAAAACGGTTCAATTGAAGATGATTATGCAATGAAAACAGTATGTGCAATAACTTAATCAAACTTAGTTTAAACCAGATTAAAAATAGAATAACAGTGAATGTAGTAAAAAAAATTCAATTGGTTGATTAAAATAAAAGTTGATTGATTTTTATGCAGATGAACTTATAATGTAGCGAAATCAAATGTGAATCAAGATTGAGGGAGAGAGAGATCAAACACATAGGATTTATACTAGTTCATCCTTCCTCAGGGGCTACATCCAGTTCAAAAATCCTCAAATTGAATGTAAATTGTACACAAAGTCACCCCTGCAACAGATTTCAGACAAAACAGGCTCATGAACCAATTGCAAAAGACTTCCCTAATTATAAATTTTGATGTAAATCAATGCAGAATTTTCATAAACCAGTGGAGGCACACCAAGAACCCTTCTTAAAGTTTCTTGGTTAAAGATTCGCTTTTCACTCTTGAATACAGTTCTTGCTCTTGTCTTGAATTGTAAAACAGTAGTTTTTCTCAATTCTATCTCTGTATTTTGTATGTCTGAAAAGCTATGAAATATAACTTCTTCTTCTTCTTCTTTCTTCTTCTACCTTCGTGTTCTACCTTCTTCCTCTTCTACCTTCTTCTTCCCCATTCTTCTTCTACCTTCTTCTTCCCCATTCTTCTTCTACCTTCTTTTTCCACCCTCACCCTCTTCTTCTACCTTCTTCTTCCTTCTTCTTCTACGTTCTACCTCTTTTACCTTCTTCCTCCTCTACCTTCTTCTTATACCTTTTTCTTCTTCCATCTTCTTCTTTTACTTTCTTTTACTTCTTCTTCTACCCTTTTCTTATACCTTTCTCTTCCACGTTCTTCTTCCACCTTCTTCTTCTACCTTCTTCCTCCACATTTTTCTTTTACTTTATCTTCTACCTTCTTCTTATTCTATCTTCTTCTTCCATGTTCTTCTTTTATCTTCTTTTTCTACCTTTTGCTTCTACATTCTTCTTTTACCTTCTTATTCTTCTACCTTCTTTTTCTACCTTCTTCTTCTTCTTTCACCTTCTTCTTCTACCTTCTTCTTCTTCTACCTTCTTCTTCTTTTACCTTCTTATTCTATCTTCTTTTACCTTCTTCTTCTACCATCCTCTTGTACCTTATTCTTCAACCTCCTTCCTATTCTACCTTCTTTTTCTACCTTCTTCCTCTTCTACTCTCTTCTTCTACCTTCTTCTACATCTTCTTCGACATTCTTCTTCTACTTCTACTTCTTCTTCTATCTTCTTCTTCTTCTTCTGCATTCTTATTCTACCTTCTTCTTCTTCTAAGTTCTTCTTCTTCATTCTTCTACTTTCTTCTTCCGCATTTTTCTCTATCTTCTTCTTCTATCTTTTTCTATCTTATTCTTCTACCTTTTCCTTTTACCTACCTTATTCTTCTATCTTCTTCTCCTTCATTCTTCTTCTACCTTATTAATCTTTTACCTTCTTCTTCCCCAATCTTCTTCTACCTTCTTCTTCCAGCCTCTTCTTCTACCTTCATCTTCTTCCTTCTTTTTCTACCTTCTACTTCTTCTACCTTTTTCCTCTTCTACCTTCTTCCTCTTTCACCTTCTTCTTCTACCTTCTTCTGCTACTTTTTTTTCTACCTTCTTCTTCTACGTTCTTTTCTACCTTCTTCTTCTTTCACCTTCTTCTTCTACCTTCTTCCTCCACGTTCTTATACTTTTTCTTCTACCTTCTTCTTCTCCTACCTTCTTCTTCTACGTTCTTCTTCTATCTTCTTCTTCCACATTCTTGTTTTATCTTCTTCTACCTTCTTCTTCCACCTCTTTTGTTTCTACATTCTTCTTCTACATTCTCCTTATACCTTCTTCTTCCACTTTCTTCTAAATTCTCCTTATACCTTCTTCTTCCACCTTCTTCTTCTACCTTCTTCTTCTACTATCTTTTATCCTATATAGCTTCTACATACCTTCTCTTAAAGTTTCTCCAAGAACTTTATAAAGATCATTCCAATATTCTAGTAGAATTCTTTCCTATCTATTGTAGATCATCCTTCTGTTAGGTATCCAAGTGTGAGTCTAAGTCCCGCATTGAATAGAAATGAGAAAGTTGAACAACATATAAGAAAGAAGACCACAAACCTAATGTCTTAAGGTTTTGGGTTGAAGGTGGTGTAATTTCCTTATGTGAGTTTGCCTCAATTCTCATTCTTGTGAGATTTCCCCAGTGTTTCTACCTAAAGGTAACCAATATCAGCCAAGAAAGTGAAACTAGAGCTTGGATATTTTCATGTCTATGTGCCTCAAAAGCAAAAACAATATCTAAGAACCAAGTCACAAGACTTCTCCAGCCAAAAATTTGTCACCAAATCAAGTACTTTGCAGCTTATTCACCGTTAAGTCGATCTCTAAAAGGTTTATAACGAAAAAAAAATTATTGTTATTCGATTTTCCATTTGTAGTTGTGATTTTATCTTGGAAAATTTTGAGAAAAATCGTTACTTAGTCATCTATTTATTTACAACATCAAATAGACGAAATTTTGTGTATCTTTATTATAAAAAAGAAATGTATGTTTTAGTTCTTTAAAAAAAAGGAAAAACACTAAACAAGATTCAAGATTTTCTTTCTTTAGATAATAAGATACCATTTTTTAGTTTATTTATTGTGAATCATATGTCTTTTTTTTTTTAATTTTCTTTCTTGGAGTCATAGCTATCTGGAATGTATGCTAGCTGTTCATTTAACTTTTATATTTTATATTTGTGTAATTGAGTTCCTGTAATTAAAGTTGTAAATATTGTATTGTTTGCTTTAGTTCTTGCATTATTTGGGACGATTAAATTCGAGAATACGAATTTTCAAAACATCTTATATTCAATGAAAAAGATAACAAATAAACATGCTTTTATTAAAAAATATAAAAAAAAAATAAATTTTAGTAACTAATTAACTCTATATTATTGTTCTCGTATGAAACATTTTTTTTTTCGTAAGTCTTACATATTACTTCCATTTTATAAAGTTTAATTTAAGTGTATTATCAACTTCAATTATTTTCACGTAAATATCTAATAAGAATTTCTTAAAATCCTAACATATTCTAACACTTCAATTCTTCTACCTCTTTCTTTAACAATTAAAAGAATAAAAATAAAAATTCGTTTGATGAATTTATTGATAATATTAAATTATTATGATACAAATATCTAAAAGGAATTTCCCGCCACTCCAATACTTTCACCTTTTCTTTTAGTAATTGAAAAAAAACTCATTTGATATATTTATTAACAATTTTTAACTTTTAAATAGAAAATAGAAATAGTTAACAAATATTTTTTATTAATTTTTTTCCTTCTTATTAGTTGTTTTCCATAGAATATTTGGTAATTAGATTTTCAACTTTGATCATAAATGAGCCTAGATCATGTTAAAAAATGACCATCAGAATGTTATGGTTAAAGAAAAATCTGAATAAGTCAAAAATCAAAATCATACGATAGATAAATAAAAATCATATTTTATTGATTGAAATTATGTACAATAGCAATAATAAAAAAAATATACGAAAATAATAAACCCATATTAATTGTAGAAAGCAATCACCTAGACAGAAAAATTCAATCAACAAATAATCATTTTAATCTGTATGATTTTAATAGTAGATAATTCTTTAGTCTTTTTAAAATCTGAATTAAATACCATCGGATTTTGTAGTACTCTACCTTTATAAATCTTGCTTGAATACCACAAGATTTCTATATAAAAAGTCTTTTAAAATCACAATAGATTACCATCTTTAAGTGATATGAAACTTTGGCCCTTCAAGTGGCAATAAAACCAAATTCTTTTCATCAGTCAAATATTTTATGTAGTATCGTTATTATTATATGCATATTACCTAGGTATTGTATGGTTTTACCATTTTCATAAGAAAAAATAATTCAAATTTCAAACCCTAGAAGCTCATCATAAAAGAACTCACGGGGACAAATGACACAGCATTCATAATCAAATGCACATTTGATCACCATTCTAATAACGGAAATGTTGAATTTTACAACCTACCTGGTGCTGGTTTACTCCCTCAAAAGAATAACTGTACAAATAAATAATTTGTTGTGTGGATGGGACAGATAAATAACCATTGCTAAAATTTTTCCTTAAGGATACCTTGACTGTCATCACATTTCAGCAGTGCCATTCTCTGGGACCTTGAATAACCTTGTCTGTTATTAAGAATATCAATGTAATTTCGAAGTCTGTAACGATCTGAGTTTGTCAGCGAAAATGGAGGATTAAGAATCAAGGATGGTCCTTCCACTAGAAGGAAAACTAACAGACGAACAGCTTTTGAATACAATGCAGCTGCACTTTCCATGTCACCCATGAGTTCTTCTACCTGCCAACGAAATATCAGAACACAACCTCAGCTTGGATCACCAATTAAATCTTCATGTTTGCTTAATTTTAGCATACCCTTAAAAATGTCTAAGATAACCTTAATTTTGTATAATCAATGATGGGAAATCTCTCTCTTTTCATTTATATGTTTAAAATAGAATTTTCAAGATGGACTTTGATGACTGAGGCCAAAATGGATGAAATGAAAAGCAGGAAGAAATACTCACACCCCCATGCCTTCCAAAAGCAAGGGCAGATTGAAATATTGTCTCCATTGCATCTGGCATCTCAGTGTTTCCTGCAATCAGGACAGAAAGAGTCTCCATTATTATAAAACAACAAGAATCTGTCTCATTCTTTCACACACCCAGAAAGGAGACACGTGCATTTTTATAATTATTACTTTGCATTTCATGCATATATTATTAAAAGTGCATAAAGTTTATTGTTCAGCTTATAATACCAAGAAGTTTAAACACAAGAAAACTCTTACATGTTCAGGTGCAGAATTAGCTTGATTTTTTTTTAAAAAAAAAAAAGGGAAGGGAAGTTAAAATAAAAATAAAAGATGCCGTACCAGGCTCTATGGTCTTGGCAAGTTCTTCAGCATGCTCAAATTCCCTCAAAAAATCACTTTCAATTTTAGATAATATATCCTTTGGCCCTAAGGTGTTTCCATCAAGGCATTCTTCCGAATCAGGACTGCCATGCTTCCTGCTGCCACCCCTTCTATATCTTGAAGTTTCTTGATTTGGGCTTCCTTCCATGGCCGAGGCAGCTTGTGTATGGCATATGTGCAGTGCTTGCTTCCAGATTGCAAGAATTACAAGCTGAATAGAAAATGCCTCTAGATGCTTTCCTGCCTCCATCTTTACCATTTTTTTAAGAGTGAAACAAAGAGAGGCAGCGAGAATCATTAATATTACCACAGTAAAACAAATGAAAACTAACATTTAGACAAGCATAGCGATTTTACAAAATCTCAAAGGCAGCAGCACAAGACACCAAGGGTTATGTAAAAGGGAAATAGTTTCAATCATTTCCATTTCCCATCAAAGGAAAGATCCTCATAATGCATACAGAATGAACAACTAAGTTGCCATATTATTACTATTATTACTATAAAAATAACTACTGGAAACACAAGTCTGACAAATGCCCGTGCATCTACACTTTTGTTCCTAAATGAAAAAAAGGTTACCCCAGTAAAAACAACAGTTACACAGTAGTTATTATAAAAAATGTTATTAGAATAAGGGTAAAATTGTAACACAACTAATAACAATGACAGCATGTTTCTAGTTCAATGAGCGAGGAGAGGGTGACCAAAATGTTGTATTAGGCATTATCTCACATCAGCGGCTTTTTACAAAGTAATTGAATAGGCCATAACATGTTGATTCCCCCAATTATACGTAAAAGCCAAATAAAAAGACCTAGCTAATCTATTGTCTAAATAGAATGAATGTATCCTCAATATGAAATATGTTTAATCACTCACAATACTGGATGACACAATGTTCTGATTAGTTTAAAAGATCATTTAGTAGGCTCCACCAGAGACAAGGAGTGAAAAACTAGATCATGATTTTTGAATACATGCACATTCCTCAATTTAAGTTTTGAGTAAACACTCCATGTCATCCCTGAACTAAGTATTTGAAATTATATTTAGACCCCCAACTACAAAAAATCCTTTAATTTTATCCCTAAACTTTGACAAAATACAATAGAGGGAATAAAAGTAGCATATTCAATACATCAGAGATTACTTATTTTTCTTACTTTACGGACCACTTAGGAGAGAGAGAGAGAGAGAGAAATAGTTTGTTGACAACATTAACGGTTTATAAGAAAATTTAGAGCCAAATTACATCAAATAAGATCACAGTTGCGAGCAAACTTTTAGCAACATTTACCTTTTCATTAACTAACTCGGTGATGGCAGATGCACACTGTTGCAATGATTTCACCCTAGTCATGCAGTCAGCTGATGGCTGTTCATCACCTATATCCATTGATCCAAGCGAAGTCCCAGGAGCAGAGTCCTGACTTCCTGAACTTCCAACTTGGTACGTGCTATTTGTATGTACACCAACTATTGGCATTGGAGCACTTGGTCTGGTGATTGAACTAGAAGACTCTTGGGGTAAACTACCAGACCTATATGGGGTATGGCTGGGCCGTGAAGCACCCACTGAAGACGACGAAACATCAATAGGGGGCCCTGGCACCAGAACATATTCTTGATCAATATTCTCCAGGGAATCTGTAACTGTCACGTATTAAACAAATTTGAGAAGCATTATACATAATTCAGAAAAGGAAAAAAAAAAGTCCTAAATCCAACCATGAAAACAGAAATGGAAATCAAATTTAGCTTGTATTACCTCTTGGATAAGGATTTGCGAACATCTGTTCTGGAGATTCTAGAGGATCAGTGAGATTTCTTGAAATGTTATGGTTGTCCAATCTTCTATTAGTGTTATCAGATCTTTGTGTCACACTAACAAATCCAGAATTAGAATTTACGTTATTATACATAGGAGATGTTGAATCTGCTTTATCTAGTTTAGAATTTAGATCAAATCCATAGGTGGACTTTATTGAGGGCTTTTGTCTTGAAAAGGATGGACTCCCCTCAGGTCCACCAGAATCGTCATCTAGGATGAAAGGCAAACAATCTTCTTGATAATTTTCTTCAGTTCTTCTCAAAGGGTCAGACACTGTAGAATAAAACCCACCAACCAGCTTTGAAGAACTTCTACTCCTGCAAACTACAAATTATTTATATTTGCAAACTGAAAAACCATAATAACCATAAATTATAAGAGACTGTGTTTTTACCTCAATGGCTCATCATCCTGTTCTCTTTGCTTCTGAGAAAGAAATGGGTGGTTAAAAAATTCTTCAAAAGTTAGACGTTCCACTGAAGTTAAAAAAAGAAGATATACAAGAGAGAACAATATATTAGAATAAGATAAAATATGGAATGTAATGAAAATCATGACAAAAACCTTATGTCTTATATCATCCCTTTTTCCTTGTTTCTCTCACAAAAACTGTTGAAAAAGTAGATTATGAAAGAATGTTGGTTGGAACACGAGTAAATTTCTCTCAAGCTCCAACTATTATCAATCCCCAAATTAATTACCCTTTGAATGTAGGGCAACTCTTCCTTAATTCATAAGACTCTCTTCCAAAGTTACATTGCCTATACTCCTAACAATGTGTAAATAAGTTTCTAAATCATGCCCTGAAAGTCAAAATAAGTATTCACCTACGAAGTAGTCTGATCTTCACTAGCAAAAATAAAAAAAATCAAAATACCCCTTGATTCTAGTTGATGTGGTATTGGCTAGTAGGAGAATAAGTTATCTAAAAGCCTGTCACAACATGAAAAATAAATTTTTTGGCTCAATTTTGTGAAGGAGCTGTCATTTTTTATGCTAACCTAAGCAATCTAATTTTACATAGGCAGGTTTGAAACACACATGCATTCACCTTCTTTAATGCAGCTAGTTTCCCAGGCAAAAGTCAACAAGGGACACCAAGGAAATCTCAAGCCATATTAGAAAAGTAACAATACTATAAACAATGATTAAATAAAGTGGGCCACAAATTCACCCTTAATTTATGCCTCAGATTTTAATCTTCAATAAAATCAAAACATACCCGGATTCCGACGTAGCAATTTCTGACACAAATCTTTGCATTCAAAACTCAGACTTGGGCACTCAGATGGGAACTGCAATTCTGTCGATTTCAAAATATTCTGTAGTAACTGCAGAGTTCATGATTATAAGTTACATTAAGTTAACTAGGGCAGCAAAAATGTACCGATATGGAGGATAACACTTCTGATATAGCACCAAACTATATACATTATTGGTTAGAAAGAACAACTTTGATTGCATTGAGAAAATTCAAAACACTAGGAAAACGGGCACTATATTAATTCAATACCTGTATTTGATTGTTTCCAGTAAAAGGTGTTCTTCCTGTAACCAGCTGAAATAAGATGGCACCAACACTCCAGAGATCTGCCTGCATGTTTAATTAGATATAAATGGGAAGGAAACTAATCATGAATGCTTTGGTGTTCAAAGATATTATAATAGAAATCACCTTAGCATCATACTTCTGTAGTTGCATGATTTCTGGAGCCATGTACAGTGGTGAACCACACAAGGTTTCAGCAAGGCCCCTAGGTTGCAGAGATCTGCCCGAGAAGAAAATTGTGGTTAATGACTACATTACAGAAAGGAGTATAGAGAAGAACCTTTTTCAGAAAGAATACTACACATTTTTTTGAAAATCAAAGATACACACAGGCAAAACAGAACAGAAGGATTAAAGCAAGGTGGTATAATTTGTCAAGTCAAATTTTCTTCGGGGTCTTAAACCCACACTTATTGTATTATTATGGTCAACACATTGAACACATTTAAAAACACATTTTCCCTAATTATCTCAATTCAAATATTGAGCCACATACATAAAGAGTAACGCTGGGCTTTCATGATGCCTTAATCATTTTTTTGGGGTCTTCAAGAGAGATGAATGAAGTTGAAATAATTAGGCTACCTTGCAAATCCAAAGTCAGCAATCTTCAGCACTGACTTCTCATCATTTTGGGAGAGAAGAAGGTTCTGTTTCAAGGATGATAATGATTACCATACTTTGAAAAAATAACAACACAACCTTCATACAAAGATTAAATTAAATATAGAAGGGGATCAACTAGGATTCTGAACTAATGAGAAATAAACCAATAAATAAACATTTATATTTTATGAATTAGAATCAAAATAAAAACCTGCGGTTTCAGGTCTCGATGAATAAGGTTATTATCTCGAAGCACTAGTAGACCAGCAGCTGAAACACAGAGTAGTCATTTATTACTAGAACATCTAAAGAGAACATAACTCTATACATTTAAAGAGAAACATACCCAGCTGCTGCATAAAATGCTTTGCAGTTGCCTCTGGTACCCTTCCATGGCGTTGAATGTACAAGGACAGATCTCCCCCTTTACAGTATTCTAACACAAGATGTATCTTCCCAGGAACCTACATAAAACGAATGACACTTCTAAAGAGAGACTTTCCTGATGCGCCAAAAAATGCATATTTCATTTGACATCACACCACAAATAATAATTTCACCCAGATCAATCTATTCATAGAATATTACTTTCTACAATTCAAACCTCAGCATTTTGGTTTTGGATAAAATAAGCCAAAACTAATACTTAAAAACAATCCATGCCCTACAGACAACATATTTCATCTGCCATCAGCACAAAAATAAATCCAGCCTAGATTTTAAACAACCACTGTCATTTTACAATCAAATGGTCATTCATCAATAGTCACCACTCCTTCGATTTCCATACTATTAACCTTTGGTTCCGGACTTAACTTTATAAAACCAGCTTGTAAGGTGAAGGTTATCCCCCATTTAACTAAACCACCACCCTTGATGTGCAATTAAGGCAACCCGACCACAACTAAAGTGGGCTAGGAGTGTAGCTAAGGTGGCTTTTCAACACTCTCATGCCTATGACTTCCAGCCCAACAATGGATCTGGGATAGAAGTTCTGATACAATCTTAAACTGTAGTTTTTCACCTAACTTTGGCCATATCTCTAGTAAATATTAGTTCTAAACCACCAACCTTGAGGTTGCAATCAACAAAACCCCCAAAGAGACCACAATTAAGGCGAGCAAGGAATGAAGGCAGTTTTCCAACACAACAAAAGCTATTTTTTTCTACACTAAACCAAGCTTCATGATCACAACTTCCCCCAAGTAAATTAAACAGCATAATACTGCATCTTGTTAACTTAATAGAGAGCGCTTGCTTACTGCTTTTTCTCAAAAATAGAAAAGTGAACCTAGGTACCAGTAGGATGCAGTTACACCCCAAAGCAAAAAGGTAAAATAATAGCACACTAGCATACACAACCCTATAGTTTTATTGCAGAAACCCCAGAGGTAAAATCTGTTTCCTCTTTAAATCCCACAGTACAGCACCCACATAGCAGCAACCATTGTTATCATGCCCCTAGACACTTTATCAAAGGTTGTGTTTATTCCAGTAGTCAAACGGCAGATTGCCAAAATTCTTTCTCACCACTAAAAAACATTTCTAGTTCCAACCCCAGATAAAAGCAAAATAACCAAAATCATCAATCACCCAACATTTCCAAGCTCTCTTAAAACATAATCACCACTTCCCTGTAAAGAATATATAATGAACAACAGTAATCGCACACCCTAAATCCAAAACCAAAAGCACTTTACTTAAAGCAAAACGAACTATAAAAGCACTCCCAAACAATTATAAAAACACCCAAAAATAAGAGAATCCTCACACCAACAACATTTCTCGAAATTCCAAATCACACAATATCTTCCCCACCAACCTAATGAGTTTGACTCAACTGGCAATACACCCTAAGATTCTGAGGGATTCAATACCAACATATTACATCTTTGGAAAGCAGTGATAAATTTTAAATTTAACTAAGTCCCAGACCAAGAATTAATCTCTCAAAAACCCCAAACTTATCAGGGTCCCACCAAACAGTGTAAGGCGTTAATCAAGTTGGTTAAAACAAAAACATTCCACACCAAAAAAAAAAAGCAACACCTAACCTGAATTATATCGTGCAAACAGATTATGTTAGGGTGGTTAATCCGCTTCAAGATGAAAATCTCAGACATGAGACTCTCCTGCAACTTTTTATTGAGCCGAAGCGTGGCGATCTCCTTTATTGCCACCTCGGTTCCGTGCACCTTGTGCCTTCCGTGCCACACCACCGAGAACGACCCCGAGCCGATTTGCCTCCCCACCACGTATTCTCCGACCACCCTGCTCCGCCCCGCTGCCTGTGCCATCGCCGCCGTTGAATCCGAAACCCTAGACTCCGAAAACCCGATTACCGGAAACGGATCCTCCTAACCACTTTCTCGGGTTTTGGTTTTTTGCAGAACACGGATTGGGTCAGAAAAGTTTCGAAGTTTTTTTTTTGTTTTTTACACAAATGCGAGGTTGCTTTTGAACAGACGCTTTACTTTGAGTTCAGAAAATTTGTTAGTGTTATCGTTATCGAAGAGACGACGATTATAACTATTATTACTAATTATCATTCACAAAATTCTTATTAACTTTTTTTATTTTTTAAACTTAATTTCATTTATTTTACAATAATAACTTTTATTTATTATTGCATCATGTATTATTTTTAAAAGAAAAGAGAGATATAAAAAAGAAAAAGTAATATATAATAGTAATTAAAAAATTAAAATGTAATATAATAAATTTAAATGTTATAATTGCTATGCGGTTTTTTCAGAAAAATCGTTTGACAGTTACGTATATTAATATATAAAGAAATTCTTTATAAAAAAAATCAAAGTTAGAGAGCATTATAATTATTCTATTGCAGTTATAAAATAAATAAGCATATAAATATTAAACACCAAAAGTTATATCGGTCTATATTTGTCATAAATTATTATTTTTACTTTTGAAGCTTTAAACTTTTAATGTGTTTGGATAATTTTAAGTTTATTTTCTTAATTTTCACGTTATTATCAATTAATAAGCAGAATTTGGAATTTTCTATTTTGAAAACAAACTGATGGTTTCGCATTGAACTAATTAATATGTTGACATGTCTAGATGTGGTTAACTTCTTGTTTAGTTTTTTATAATGAAGATTAGAGTCTAATTATAATTATTAGTAGGGTGATGTACAATAATTATCTAACATAGCACCGTTACAAAATTAATTGGGTTTATTTGTGTAGATAAAGGTCTAATAATTAATATAAATAAGTGAATCTTTCAGTGTGACATATAATAAAAATCTAACATTTATTATATCAAACTTATTTGAACCAAGAATTTGTTATAAATTATTATTTTTACTTTTGAAGCTTTAGACTTTTAATGTGTTTGGATAATTTTAAGTTTATTTTCTTAATTTTCACGTTATTATCAATTAATAAGCAGAACTTAGAATTTTCTATTTTGAAAACAACCTGATGGATTCGAACTGAACTAATTAATATGTTGACATGTGGAGAGTAATGTTGTTAATTTCTGTCTTGTTGAGTTCTTTATAAAGAAGATCATAGCCTAATCATAATTATTAGGTGATGTATACTAATTATCTTACATATCACAATTACAAAATTAATTGGATTTATTAGTATAGGTAAAAGTGTAATAATTAGTATAAATAGGTGAATTTTAAAGGGTAATAGATAATAAAAATTTAACATTTATTATACCAAACTTACTTGAACCTGAATTGAGTCTCAAAATATATTTACAAGTAGCCATGTTAAGATTAATAACTTAGAATATAATAAAGATTGTTAAGAATGGAGGATTAACGAGTTGGACAAGAAGACATAAGGTGTTATTTGGTTATGCAAAAACATTTTTGCAACTAGGGTCAAAAACAATCTTATCAAGAAGTCACATAATTAACGAGCATAACATAATGAACAACGACTAACATATCACAAGGAGACAATGAACAATTGTTGAGCAACTAGAGCTAATGGTGAAACTACAAAAGGAAGTTGAGATCACTAAAAGGAAGAAGGTTGAGGAAATTGATGCACCAAAGGTTAAGAATGCCTGCATGCGACAAAAGTTAGAGGGCAGGAAAACTGTGCATGTCCACACAAAATAGGAGTACGAGGACTCGACTGGGTCTAATCAAAATCTGCCAAAGACATAGGAAGTTTACAGTTCTTATAACGTTCCTTTTAAATTACCCCCCTCCTCGACACAACATTGCATCAACCCTCCTTCATTATAGGACTCACGAAAATATATCTTCTTAGTAATTGGAAGAGCTTTACCTTGGACAAACACGATGGTAACACAGACATTAATGAGCACATTGATACTTACGCCGGATGACGCGGTGCTCTATTGAGTATTCCTTACCTCACTAAAAGGGGTTGTTCTTAACTAGTTCACTTCTCTCTCACCATACTCGATTGATTGTTTCAATACTATAACATCCTAAAAATTTTGAATAAATATTGTTATAATAATAGGAATTTTAGCAATATGATTTTCTGCATATTATCCATATTACCTTTAAGCTTCTCTGCATCAATAATCTGAAAGGGCAAAACGGTAAATGGAACCTAAGGGACAAATTGGTAATTTGAACAAAAAACAAAAACACAAAGCCTCAATTTAGATCAAATCAAGAGTACTATTTACATTAAATACCATATGAGAACCCATACCACAGCTCACTCAACTCTTCATCAACTCTTTCAATCTTCCAAAACAATGTAAGGGAAATGAGATATGCATATTGTCTTTATTTCTAAACATTTTTTTTGAGGTATCCCTAAGCCTCACATTTATCTTTCTTTATTAATATTGTTATGGATAGTGATTTTAACACATGATTTTCTATAGTGTGATTGTTTTGTTTATTTCCACTCATGTGATTATGGGATGCAGTTTGTGGCTGGAGGACATGTTTCTTGAGGTTTCAAATGAGTCGAAGTGATGTATTGACTGGTTGACTACTTATTTATCCTGACTATTCACTGCTACCGTTTATCCTATGTTGTTGTTTATCGATTTATATGATAATTTACTGTAAAAAAAAATTATCTATTTCAGTGAAGTTGATAATATTAACATATTTTAAATTTTATAAATAAGATTTCTTAAAAACAATTCTTTAAAAATATTATCTCACTTTTCCCACTCTCTCTTCTTTTTTGTTAAATATGAATGCATCATAGAGCAACAGTAATGAATGCGTCAAATCCTGCACTATCTTTCTCTGTAAATATTTCAACTTTCTTACCTGAGAATGATTGGAGGACGAATATAACAGAGAATTTAGTTACATTCAGGGGCGTAGCCTATACCATTTTTGCCTTCACAAATTTTAAAGATGTATCTTTAACATTGGAATGACCTGTGGTGGTTACGTTCTACATACCACCTACGATCCACAACAACCCAATAATAAATTTGTTTGTACCACTTATGTGATGAAGCCGCATATGTTTAATAATTTGTATGATATGTAAAATTTTGTAAGATTAATAATATATATATATATATATATATATATATATGAATCTGTATTAGAAATAATTAAATATATATTGTAAAAATTTTATGTAACAAAATGTAGTAAGAACTTTATAATGCAAAATAATCAATAACCATATATATTGTTAACTGTGGTTGGATATAAATGTGATTAATGAAGGTCACGTATTTTATTTCTTCAAATTCAAGGTTGTTTTTCTTTTATTAATACTATTTAAATTCGCAACAGATTTATGATTTTCGGATAGTAATCATATAAGCAATTCCACTTTTCAAAGTTAAAATTTAATATACATCTCTCATCTCCCTATTGTCAACTTTTTAAAAAAAAAGGCATACATTTTTTTTTAATTGGATTTGACAAAAAATAGATAAAATTACATATAATACCACGTAACAAAATTGATTAGGAGAAAAGTTAGTATATTTTAAATTTCAAATAATAACTACTTCTTGTTATTTATAATCATAAATTAATAAGATTTAATAGAATTATAATTTTATTTAATAATGTTACAGAAAATAAATAAATAAATATATCTATCTATGCTAATACGTAACAAATAAATCCATGATAATTTGGAAAACCTAAATACTTATTATAACAACCAATGATAACCGTTTCTAACTTTTATAAATTTCATATAATTTCACACTTAATTGAAAACTAATTTATGTTACGTTCAGCTCTTTAAAATTCTCACCCACTGGATAATAAAGTCATTAATTTATATTCTATATATATGTAAATGTTATAATAATAACTTTATATACTTCTTATAACTTTAAGTAAAGTTTTCATATTTCTCTCATCGCTCACCATTCTTATTTTAAGTAAGATTCCACTTATTTTACTTTATAATAAGAAAATAGAAATTTTATCATCCCAATATTGATAATTCTTTTTATAATAAATATTATATTATAATAAATATTATATTATAATAAATTCACCAAAAAAAGTTAATATACCATTTACATGTTATTATTGGAACTTTTATATGACACTTACTATTTTTATCCTATTTAAGCTTCCGTCATTTTGTTTTTATTTTATTTATTTATTTCTTTTTGTGAACGATTAAAATTATAAAATAATAATAATAATAATAATAAATAAATGAATAAATTTGGGACGACACAAATATTCTAGTGGTTAAATTCAGGACTTAGTTCGCCATAAGCCAACCTCACCATCTCACATTGATACCTTTGATCAACATTTACCAATTGAAGGCATAATCATTTTGTGTCTTTATGCAACGATTTGGAAAAGACACATTTACATTACAAAATCTTAGTCCCGAAGTGGCTATATATCACATGGTAATGACATTGAAACCAAACCCCTTTTTGAATAGGCTGTGTAAGAAACCAGAGATAAATCTTGACGAATTATGACAAATAACAACCAAGTTCATGTAATGATGCACTGATAGTCAAACGTCGAGTAAGGATTCGAGCAAATCGTTGTCACATAAGAGGCTAAGAAACCTTCCCTGAGTCTCACACTTCATAAAATACACCCATTAAACATTGAATGAGCCAGAGTTCTCAAAGAAGCCTTGAGTGCTGAGTTGAATAATTGTGTAAATGTGTAACCCACAAGCAGGGCTATTTATAGGTGCCAAAGACAAGGGACACAAAGCGACACAATGCTCTCCAACCGTTAGATCTTCTTGTCACCAACGGTCACGATCACGCGACGTTTCAGATACCTAACACCTCAATGTACGATCTTTCTAAAATCCTCGAAGTTCGTGTCTCCTCGAGCTTGGGGGCCAGTATTGTACATCTCCAACATCATGTTGGTACGTTAAAGAAATAAATTTTTCTTTTAAGGCTCTTCGCTTTTCACTTGAGCCTATGGAGTTAGTACATCTCCAACATCATGTTGGTACGTTAAAGAAATAATTTTTTCTTTTAAGGCTCTTTGCTTTTCACTTGAGCCTATGGAGTTAGTGAACTAACCAATATGTCAAATGGTTGAAAATAATCTCAACAACTCAAGATTCGCTTTGTCGAGTTCTTTAAAATGAAGATTAGAGTTTAATCATAACTATTATGCGACACACAATAATTAGCTCGCAAAGTATGATTAAGAAACTAAGAAACTAATAGGACCTACTTGGACCATTTCCACCATCCGTACATGCAAGGGCTCGCTAAGTCTCGTAGAACAATAAATAATGTAAATGTGACCTTGATGAGACCCAAAAACTTAAAAAGTTAAACAAGGAGACGTAAGATGATATATAGTTTTGCAAGAACATGTAAGACTTGATCGGATAAATAGTTCAAAATTTCGCAAAATCAACTCTATGAAGTAAAAGTAAAAAACCATTAAACTATTAAAAAGACTAGTCTAAACCGATTTCTAAGTGATGAAACAGGGATTTTCAAAAAGTAAGAAGGAAAAAAAAAGTGTAAACTGATTCAATTAAAAGTATTTAATAATATATTATTTAATTTTTTTTCTTCAAAAAGAAAATCTAGAATATTTGTCATTTTCTTTGTATTATACATATAATTTATTATTATTAATAATAGTTTTAATTTAGTTTAAAATCATAATTCCTATTAAAATTTTTCGTTCTATTGAATATCTTTTACCATCAACTTTACATATTCATTATTTTATATTTTCATATGATTAATTTGTTTTTTATTTTTATATTTAATTTATAAAATAAATCAATATTATCATTAGGATTCTAAAACTTATTCTTATTATTAAAATTTGTGACATTTTGTATAAAAATAAAAAATAAAACAGTTACCCCAAATAATATTATAAACTCAATTGAATAATATAAAAAAATTGTACACTGAATAAAATGAATATTTCTTAACTATAATTCAATTGAAATTACTGAAATTTATAGTGGATTTATAACTTTATTAAATCATTCTTTAATTTTATACAGAGAACCCTTCATTAAATCATTTCTTAATTTTCTATGCATAGTCGCCTGTATAAAATAAAAGTCATATCACTCCACCTATAAAATCAAATGGTAAATACTAATTAAAAAAATATAAAAATTTTAGATATTCATCAAAACGAAAAATTTTAATAGAAATTTAATTAAAAAGTATCCAAATTAATACAAAAATTAAAACTTAATCAAACCTAAAGTTATTAAATAATTTAATTAATTATAAACACAATTTGAATATTATTTTATAATTAATATGTTGATAAGATATTTTCTTAACCACTATATTCTTAGATGTTTATTATATTTATAAATAAGTGATAACTTTATGCTACATATTTATCACATACAATTTTATATCTTTCTTCTACATTATAGTTCATTAATTTTTTACATAAACCATTATATTATTAATAATAATAATAACAACAATAATTATATTCTAACTTAAATTACAAAATCCAAATAAACATTTTTATAATTTATTTAGATTTAAATTTTTTCCTTCCCCCCAACGCTAATTAAAATTAAATTTAACATTTTTAATTATTTATTTTAATTTTAATTATTTTTTACGTGTTTTTTTTTTTCATTTTTAAAAAGTTGAAAATATATAATTGAATTCGGTTTTTTAGAAACCAAACTTTTAGTTGGTTTCTGGATACACTTGGTTAACACCGAAAATTTGGTTGCTTAATGAAAATTTCAACTAGATTGGTAAATAAATTTGGAACATGTGTACTTTTTTTAAGAACGGTTTGTTGGTGAAAAGAAAATTCTAAGGCAAATTAGAGGCATTTAGTTGAGTTTTTATTTCCCCTTTTTTGTTTTCACTTTTTATTACTTAAAGGCGGCATTGTATTTAATATGTTTCCGTGTTTTTTTTTTTTTTTTATAAAAAAAATAAGTGTCAGTCAAACACTAAAATAACTTTTCTTTCTCATTTTCCTGTACAAATCTGTTAAATAAAAATACGAATTTGGTTCAAATGTGGTGGCCTAAATCCTTATAAATGAGAGATCGAAAGTGTCCTCTTGAATTTGAAGTTGCTTCCTATTATAAAGTGACCATCTTATTAAAGTTTTGCAGTAATAACAACTTTTTCTTATATTATATATAATATATAATTACTAAACAAGTAATGTTTGATTCCCTATTTCTATTTTATCTTTAATTAAACCACCCAAAATTTTAAATAAAAATAATGAGATCTTTATTCATGATACTTAATGGTGGGAAGATCTTAGGAGAGATATCTCACAAGAATAAGAACAGAGTCAAACTCATATAAGATAATGACACTACCTTTAACCCAAAATTTTAAGGCTTTGGGTTGAAGGTGGTGTCATTCCCTTGTATGGGTTGACTCTGGTCTCACTGTGTTTCATCTTCCTGGTGTTTACCCCTCAGATTCTCCTAGCAAGTGGTATCAGAGCTGATGGTTTGTCTCTATCACCGAGGACTCAGTTTGACCTTGTATCGAAAGTCTTTCTGACTGAGGTTTCAGGCAAGCGTGTCCCACATAAGTGTGTGAATGGCGATACAAGTAAGGAGTTGTTTGCTTCCGCTCGAGGGGGGTGTATCAATGTGGAAGAGAGACTCTCACTTGAGAAGGAGATTGTTAGGTATCCAAGTGTGAGTCTAGTTCCACTGGTAACGATTTTCCAGCAAGTATACTGGGTCCACAAGTAACATAATGAGTAAGAGAGTATCGTATCCTCAGGGAACGGAAATTGTAGATTGACTCAATATCAATTGTATTATGAACAAAGATTTAACAACAATGATTTGTTTTGGTAACTGAATATAAAAGTAACTTGAAACGCAATTAATAATAAAGAGGAAAAATCAATAATAATAACAACCTTGGGATTGAATAATAATATTCTCCATTCTCATATACTATTAACTGAATTCAATATTGTCTTTTCCAATTATCAATATGCGCAAATAAAAGCCTTTTCAACCTGATTTCTCTAGCATTGAATTTCATAAACTAAATTTTCTAACTTCTATGTCTAGTTATTAAAATAATTTAATTAACATTAAGATCAGTTGCTATATGCAGTCATTACTCTATAATTCATTCCTGAACTTATAAATGTAATGCATTAACGTTTGATTCTAATTCCAAAAAGTGTTTTCCAGTCACAAAGAGAAATTTAAAGTATGACAATTTAATATAAAACGTTAAACAAAGATAAATTGAATAAAACAATATCAAATAAATATCAAGAGTACATTTGAAGTGGAGAAATTACATTCAATCCCAAGAAGAATAGAGATTAGCTACGCATGATAGCCATGAATATACAACGGAAAAGGAAAAAGAAAATTTCTTGATTGCAAAAGTGCTTCCAAAAGATCTTCCAAAAGATGATGCCCTTTTGTTCATTCTAGCCTTCCTTTTATAAAAGATCCCTACTGTTTGTTACAAAGTGGTTGTTATTTCGCACTTCACACTTAAGTGGCGTTGACGCCTTTGTTCAAAACTTCTTTTCTGATTTATGTGAGTTTTAGCTCAAGCTCCTCCTTTAGCGTAAGCAAGAAGTCACTTAAAATCTGTTTTTTCTGCTCCTTTCCTTAATTCCAGCGTTCCTTATTCTCTCTTTTTTCGAATCTCACCTAAATCTCAACTGCATTCTCTTTCCATAACCAAAAACGCATTAAACAGAAAAATAAACAATAAAATCCCTAACTAAACAAAATCCCTAAAAATCCTATAATTAAAACAGAATAAATGCTAAAAATCCTAACAAATCTATGCTTAATTAACCCATTATTAACAGTTATCACCCACATTGTGTAGAAATGAGAAAGTTGAGCAACATATAAAAAAGAAGATGCATAAATTTAATGCCTTAAGGTTTTAGGTTGAAGGTGGTGTCCTTCCCTTATGTGGGGTTGACTTTGTTCTTATTGTTTGAGATCTCCCTAGTGTTTCTCCCCTCGAATTCTCCCAACAAGTGGTATCAGAGCCAATGGTTTGCAGCTTGGACGAGTACAGTTTAGCCCTGTATCGAAAGTCTCTTAATAGAGGTTTTAGGCAAGCATATCTCGTATAAGTGTGTAAACGACATCACAAGTAAGGGGTCATTTGTTTCCGCTTGAGGGGGAGTATACCAATATGGAAGAGGGACTCTCACTTGAGGAAGAGATTATTAGGTATTCAAGTGTGAGTCTAAGTCCCACATTGAGTAGAAATGAGATTGTTGAGAAACGTATAAGAAAGAAGACCCATAAACCCAATACCTTATGATTTTGGGTTGAAGGTGGTGTTATTCCCTTATATGGGTTGACTCTGGTCTCATTGTGTTTCATCTCCTCTGTGTTTCCCCTCTCGAATTTTTTCAACACTTAAGATTAATTAAAAAATATAAATTTTAATTAATTAATATTAATTAATATTTAAAAAATAATAGAATAAGTAATTAAAACTTGTAATATTAAATTCTTACGGTCAACACAAGAACAATTATTGATGTTTTATCTAGAATCAGGTCAAAATATTTTTGGTCAGACCGATTATATTTAAAGTTAAATCTTTTTATCAAATGACCTTTTTCATATACACATTTTAATTATATAATTTACTACTTACTATAAATTATCCATATTTAGAATGTAATTTTCTTTGCAAAAATATAAAAAAAAGTACATATTCTATCTTTTCACTGATATTACACATATTTTTACTAACCATTATATTTTGTCAAAATAATTATATTTATTGTTATTAGTAAAAACATAGGCATGTCTCTATTATCACACTTTTTATGATAATAAAAAAATTAATACAATCATCAAACCATAAAAAGAAAAATTATAATAAAATATATAAAAGATAATCATAAAAATAAATTAATTCCTTTCATTAATTATACAATAAAAGTACTTTCAATTCTTTATTATTATTAATTTCTTATAATTACGAAAATAAAAATTAATATATATTATATATAATACAATTACTAAACAAGTAAACTTTATTTCTATGTTTTGTATTTCTATTTTATCTTTAATTATACTACTCAAAAATTTAAATAAAAATAATGAGATATTTATTCATGACACTTAAGATTAATTAAAAAAATATAAATTTTAAATATTAAATAATATTAATTTGTTAGTTATTTTTAATGGGTTAATAAATAGTCCTAGTTTATAGGACTGATTAGTCTAAGTAGTTGCTTATTTTATGTCTAAATTGTTGTCATTTTGTTATTTCTGTTTTAAGAGTCAAATTCAGTTTTACAGGCCTATAAAGCCATGCTTTTGTTATTGAATAAAAGTGTGTATTTTTGTGCTTTTATGTACATTCTGTTTAAACAATTGGTATCAGAGCTCCGCAAGGGGCCTGATCAAGGGTGAGTGAAGAGAGCATCTAGTGTCAGAGTGCAACACCATGACTACCTCAGAAAAGTTTGTTCAACCAGTCATCCCAAGGTTTTATGGACCCTATGATTTCTATTCTATGACTATGGAAAATTTCCTACACTGCAAAAAATTGTGGTAGTTCGTGGAAGATGGAATACCTACACTTAGTGCAACATCCACTTAGGCACAACGAAGAAGTGTATCTGAGGCACAACTAAAGGATCTAAAAGGTGAAAAATTTCTTGTTTCAGGCTATTGATCGCAAAATTCTTGAAACCATCTTGGACAAAAACACATCAATGACAATCTGGAAATCTATGCAACAGAAGTATCAGGGTTCAACGAGGGTTAAATGTACTCAACTCCAAGCTCTTCGACGTGAGTTTGAGCTATTGACGATGAAGGATAGAGAAAAAATTGACAACTATCTCAGGCGTACACTTATCGTTAACAAAATGAAATCAAATGGTGAAGTAATGGATTCCAGCATAGTGGTTAGCAAGATACTCAGATCTTTGACCACAAACTTCAACTATGTAGTATGTTTTATTGAGGAGTCCAATGACTTGAACAACTTGAGTCTTAATGAACTCCATGGCAGTCTACTTGTTTATGAACAACGCATGCAAACTTCTCAACCAGAGGAATAAGTTCTGAAAGTCATGTATGATGATAAAGCAGGAACAAGTCGTGGTCGTGGTTGCGGAAATCATGGGCGTGGAAGAGGAGGTCGTGGAAGACAGTCTTTCAACAAGGCACTCATTGAATGTTTTCAATGTCATAATCTGGGTCATTTTCAGTATGAATGCCCTAGTGATACAAAACAAGCTCAATATACAACGTTTGAAGAGGCAACTGAAGGTGAAGATGAGATTCTGCTAGTAGCATATGAAGAGGTGAATCATCTTGTTCAAATGGAGAATTGGTTTCTTGATTCTGGGTGCAGTAATCATATGACGGGAAATAAACTCTAGTTTACAGAAATACATGAAGAATGAATCCATAGAACCATCAAACTTGGTAATGATACTACACAGAGGTAGCTGCCAAAGGAAACATTCGGGTTCAGATCAATAATATTGCTCATGTTATTTCAGATGTTTATTACATTCCGAAACTCAAAACAAATCTCTTAAGTCTCGGACAACTTCAAGAAAAAGGGCTTCCCATTCTAATCCAACATGGGCCATGCAAAATATTTCATCCAGATCAAGGATTGGTGATTCATACTACCATGCAAGGGAACTGCATGTTCTATTTGTCAGCATCAATGTGTTCTCAACATTCTTTGTGTTTCCAAGTGGAAGATATCTCAGAAAAGGAAACTCAGTTGTGGCATAGACAATTTAGCCATCTCTATTTCAGAGGACTCAATACACTCGCTCAAAAGCAAATGGTAATTGGGCTACCCTCACTAAAAACTTCCACAGTTGTATGCACTACATGTCTTGTTGGCAAACAACATCGTGAGAGTATACCCAAATTAAGCTCTTGGCGCGCATCAAGTAAATTACAGCTAGTTCATACTGATGTCTGTGGACCTATCTCACTTGCCTCCAACAACCACAAAAGGTATATTCTGAGTTTTGTTGATGATTATTCCCGTAAAACGTGGTTTATTTTTTGCATGAGAAATCTAAAGCCTTCAAAGCATTCAAGGATTTTAAAGCATGTGTTGAAAAGGAAGTTGGAACTCATATTGTTTGTCTGAGAACTAACAGAGGAGGGGAATTCACATCCAAAGAGTTTACAGACTTCTGCATTCATCAAGGTATCTCCAGGAAACTGACAGAGCTTACACTCCTCAACAGAATGGAGTTGCAGAGCGCAAGAATCGCACTATCATGAATGCAGTACAAGCAGTACTTTATGAAAAGCAAGTTCCCAAATCTTTTTGGCCTGAAGCAGTGCGATGGTGTGTTTATGTTCAAAATCGCAATCCAACTACTGTAGTAAGTCATGACACTCCAGAAGAGATATGGAGTGGAATAAAGCCTATTACTTTCAGATATTTGGATGTGTTGCACATGTTCATATTCTGGATCAAAGAAGACGCAAATTAGATAACAAGAGTCACAGTGATGAAACTAAAGCTTACAAGCTTTTTGATCCTATGTCAAAGAAGGTCATCGTAGGCAGAGATGTCATATTTGAAGAAGACAAAGGGTGGAGTTGGCACGAGGATGCAGTCGAGAGTTCACCTTCTGCACTCGATTTAGAAAGACAAGATGAAGAAGGGAATGACAACACTGATTCTACACGTCTACATGAAGTAGCTAGAGGTAACAACCTTGACTTAGAATCGCATGAAATAGTTGTTGATTATGCATCTCCTAATCTTTTAGTTGCAGGGAGGGCAACAAGAACTCAAAGACAACCTGTATGGATGAGAAATTATGAAACCAATCTGTTTGCAGAAGAAGAAAACTTGCTAGCAATGTTGACAACTAGTTCTGAAGATCCACAAACCTTTGAAGAAGCCAATAAGAGTCAGAAATGGAAGGAGGCCATGGACTCTGATATGAAAGCAATAGAAAAAAACAATACGTGGGAACTCGTTGACCCACCTAGAAATGTGACACCCATAGGTGTAAAATGGGTTTTCAAAACAAAGCTCAATGAAAGAGGACAAATAGAGAAGTATAAAGCCTGATTAGTTGCAAAAGGGTATGCTCAGACGTATGGAATCAACTAAAGTCTTTGCTCCAGTTGCTAGACTTGACACAGTGAGAGTGTTGCTAGCAGTAGTTGCTCATAATGCCTGGGAAGTGTTTTAGCTTGACGTCAAAAGTGCCTTCTTGCATGGTGAATTTCAAGAAAATATTTATGTTCACCAACCTATTAGGTTTATCAAAGAAGGCAGAGAAGGACAAGTATACAAGCTAAGGAAAGCTCTATACAGGCTCCACGAGCTTGGTACAGTAAGATTGGAGCATACTTTGCAAAAAAACAGTTTATGCATCAATGAACACACTTTGTTCACAAAACAGGTTAGAGGCAATATTTTGATAGTAAGCCTGTATGGGGATGATATAATATTTACTGGAAATAACAGGACTATATGTGAAGAGTTTAAACACTCAATGCAGTTGGAGTTTGACATGACTGATTTTGGTAAAATGAGACATTTCTTGGGAATAAAAGTTATACAAAATGAAGCAGGCATTTTCATTTGCCAAAGAAGATATGCACGTGAGATTCTAGCTTGCTTTGATATGATGAATAGCAATCATGTGTGAAATCCTATGGTTATAGGAACTGTTTTATCCAAGGATGATGAAAGAATTCCAGTAGATGCTACAAAGTTTAAACAAGCAATTGGAAGCCTTATGTATTTAATAGTCACATGTCCAGATTTAATGTTTTGTGTCAGTTTAATTAGTATATACATGGCCAACCCCAAAGAGTCCCATTGCGATTTATGTACAAGGAAAAAAGGACCCCAAAGAGCCATTGAGGTTTATGTACAAGACAAAAGGGACGGAAGATGAGCTTCTTTGCCTATAGTGACAACAATTATACAAGAGATTCATATGATAAGAGAAGCACTACTGGGTTAGTATTTATGATTAGAACTGCATCAGTTGTATCTTGGGCTTCGAAAAAACAGCCTGTGGTAAGCCTATCTACCACTGAGGCTGAATACATTGCTGCAGCGTACTGTGCATGCCAATGTATTTGGCTCAAACGAATTATAGAGCATCTTGGACTAGAAACAAAGAAAGCTACAGAGAGTGATAATAGTTCTACCATACAATTGTCCAATAATTCAGTTTTTCATGGCAGGAGTAAGCACATTGCAGTAAGGTTCCATTCAGAGACTTGGTTAATGATCGAATTATCACACTGAAATATTGCAATACAAATGAGCAAGTGGTTGACATTATGACAAATTTTAAAGATTGATCAATTTGAAAAACTTAGACGAATGCTTGGAGTTCTTAAAGTTCATGAGATAAGCTAGAGCTTAAGGGATGGATTGGTAGTTATTTTTAATGGTCAATCATAAGTAGTTGCTTATTTTATGCCTAAATTGTTGTCATTTTGTTATTTCTGTTTTAAGAGTCAAATTGTCATGTTTCTATTATTGAATAAAAGTGTGCATTTATATTCATGTACATTCGGTATAAATTAATAAAATAAAGAACTTGTAAACTTTAACTCTCATTAAGAGCAAAAGAACAATTGTTGATGTTCTAGCTAAAGAGCTAGAAATCAACTAAAAATATTTTTGGCCAAAACAATTATATTTAAAGTTAATTTTTTTTATCAAATTATCTTATTCATTTACACAATTTTAATTATACAATTTACTATTCACTATAAATAATCCTTATTTAGAATGCAATTTATTTTTTAAAAAAATATGAAATTACATATTCTCTCTATTCACTAATAAACGAAGGAGCATTTGAAGATGAAAAATGAAGATGGGATACCTCCCTTACACATCCATATCCGACCAACCGTTAATATAGAAACAACACACATCATCTTCCCCATAGGTCACTCCCCAGATTACACACTTACTCCATGGCTTCTTCCCGCGTTATCTTCAACCTCACTCTTCCTTTTCCCTCCGATGCGCCACCAATTCCCTCCACATGTCACTCTCTTTCGCTCTCTCACTCCCCTCTCTTCACCACCCCAAAGGCAATATTTCATTTCCCTTTTATTTCGCCGCATTTATTATTTCTTTATTTCTTTATTATTAATTATTAGTTTTTTTTATTATATTCCTTTTATGGGTATATTTGCTCCCGTTGGATTCGATTCTGATTCCATAATGTGCACCCTTTTTATTCCTTCTGCCTGTTATTTTTCTCTGCTCAGATCGTTTGCTCCAGTGTGCGGCGGCGGAAGTGTGGTGCGGTGTACTCTCACATGACCATGGAGGAGAAGCCCCTTTCCGAGAACCGAATGCTCGTGAGTGTTCTTCTCTTTTTTTATGTGTGATTTTGATTAATGTAATGGTTTTGGGTCAGGGAAGACGAAAAGTTTTGTTTTTTGTTATTTGTCGGTGGTGGCTGGTTTGGTTGGTTTATCTGTTTGTTGGGTTTTGGCTTGTGGGTTTAGGTCATTTTTTTAATTGCTCTTTTGGTTTTGGCTTCTGGGTTTATGGGGTTTTGGCTTGCATGAAAGAAAAATGGAGGTAGTGGAAATGAAAGGTCTTGTGCTTTGTATCGAAATTTATCTATGATGTCTTTAATGGTGAATGATCTGTTGTAAATTTTTTTGAATTGTTATTGTTCCTCTTATGGTTTTGGCTTTTCTTGGATTTGTTTAATTTATTTTTTGGTTGTCGCTTGTGGGGTTTTGACATTTGAGAAAGGAAAATGTAGAGAAGGGAGGCAAAGTTATTTTTTTAATCCTTTAGAGATTGATCTGTGGTGGGTTAATTAGTTAATTGATCTATTGTAATTTTTTGTACGGTTTTGGCTTCTGGGTTTGTGAAATTTTGGTGTGTTTTTGTTGATGAGAAAGAAGTGGAAAAAAGCAGCCAATTTTTCTTGTAGTGATGATTTATCTGTCACTGTTTAATTGGTTAATTTATCTTTGTATTGGATTATTGAATTCCTTTGGTGGTTTGGCTTCTGGGTTTAACGGGTTTTTCTCTGGTTGGTTGCGGAGGGAAAAATAATGGAAGGTGTAGGTATGTGTTGGTACATTCAGAGGTGGCTTCTTTGATTGATTACTCTGTTTGTTGGGTTTGTGAAGGTGTATGTGCCTCCTCATCCGTTGATCAAGCATTGGGTTTCAGTTTTGAGGAATGAGCAAACCCCTTGTCCCATCTTCAGTGAGTAGCAAAGTTTCATTTTTCAGCAATATTCTGTGATTTTTGAGTTCAATGTTAACCCGGTATCATCAATTTTGTTACAACTGACGTAATGGTGAATGAACAGTATCATCACTTTAGTTAACATAATTGCTACTTTCCCATTTAATGCTCAATGGTATTATAGCTTCTTGACAAAAACGTGCTGCTGGAATTTGATAAGGTTTCGAGTTTTGGCAAACTGTTGATTCAGAAAACAATATGGCATTTTGGAGAAAACATATCAACTAAAAATGAAAACATAAAACAAGCCAAATTCACAAAAAAGCTTTTTGTTTTGTTTATTTTCTAATGTTAATATTTTACTAAAGTTTAAGATGACTTGTTTCAAAATTTCTGTATCAATTATACAAATGACTCTTTGACACTTCCAAGTTTCTAATCTTGCAGGAAATGCAATGGCAGAGTTGGGAAGGCTACTAATGTATGAAGCTTCAAGGGATTGGTTGGTTAGTTGCTATTTCATAGTTCATATCTTGCTAATTCTTATGATTTTGCTTTGGATTTTGTCTTGTTCCTACTATATGATTTGATGTTGTTGCTATCTTTGATTTTTATATAACTATTAAATTATACAAATTTGGAGCTATTGTTTTATCTTAATGTGGTCAATCCTAAAGGGCTTACTTTATAAACCTTAAGCAGTGTTCCAACCATAGTTGTTATTCATGCGCTATTGTACTGCCATTCATAGCTAGGTCTGAAAGCAGGTCTTAAGGCTGCACCAGCATTTGGGCCTTGGATGTAAAAATACCCCTGAAACTGGGTTGTATCATGGAGGGCTTTTTGGGTGTGACAACTTGTAAAATAATGTCTATCAAGTCCAAGCCTCTTTGCTTGTCAACAAAATTATCACACCCACCACTGAAGCCCCAAAATATTGCAGTTTGATACCATTGGGCTATTGAGAACGTTTCCTGCAGATTGGAAAACAAAAGATGAAGTTAACAATTATTAAATCAAGGTTGTGATCGTATAAACAAGTGAAAGCAAATGAGATCCTCATCATCTAGGCTATTCAAATTTCCCACAAATAAAGAATTTAGGAATTCCAAGGTCATCAAACTCATTGATAGGACATATCATTTGACCAAAATCTTTCGAACCAATATTGGTAAACATATACTCAACATCATCTTCAAAGCCAAGAATTTGCAAGGTTCTCCTCATCCCAATAAACAGTAGGGTAGATTTGTATAGTTTTGAGAGAATTATACCTTTTCTCTAGGCTCTCAAATCCAACTGCTATTCAAGGAACATGAAATGTTTAGGTCCCGCTCCTTTGCATTTTGGGTGCTACCTTTGATGGATTTTCATTCTCGTTCTAAGGTCATTTGGAAGACGTAATGGGATATGAGATGAAATGTAGTTGAAGATGAAGAATAGTGCTTTAATGGAGGTTTGGTGGTATGGGTTTTTGTGGGCAAGGTCAAGATGGAAATGAGAATTGGAAGATTTATAAAGATGGGTGATGATAATGGAGGTGGGTGGTTTTTAGAATGGGTATGGGAGAATAGGAAGAAGAAATAGGGTTTAGAAGGAAGAATGCTGGATAATTTTGTGCTCTAGAGAAAAGGGAAAGATGATTTAATTTTTTTAACTCATTTTTATTTACTCCCTCCACGGTGCTACCTACACCCATTTTTTTTTCAACTATGAAATCTCATCCAAAGCTCCCCCGTAATTACTGCAATAAATCACATCACCCAGAATTTATTGTGCAGTGTTAGCATCCTCCACACCCGTAACAGTCTTCTGTGGTGAAATAGTACTTGATAATTGTTTGTGGAATTTCCCCACACTACTATAGAAGATGCTAGAACCAAGGTTATCAAACTTGAGAGTCTATGTAGACTTCTGGAAAGTTTATAATCTTGACTGGTAAACCCGACTCGTAGATTCATAAGAATCTATTTCATGTAAAGATTCAACAAAAAGATAAGCATTCATGAAACAAATTCCACAATATTAAAATAAATAAGTTCATACAATACACCAACAAAATATAAGTTCTCAAAGTTATAAAATAATAATTAAATAACTAAAAGAACACAAATGTTATCAAGTCTCTGGGTCCTTCATCTAATCTTCTAATGAAATCATATCCAAGATCTTTATCACCATCTTCATTACCTTCAAGTTCTTCTCTAGATGAAAATTGTTCATCAACATTGTTATAAAAAACTATATCATCAAGATCAATTGCATTTAGAGTTGGATCATTTAAACTCGCTCCAACTAAGTGAACATTTCCACCATCACCTTTAACTTGATTTGCTCAACTTCAATGTTATCTCCTTTTTCAGTTATCCATTCATCATCAAACTCAATGTTGTCAAATGGGAGAATAACAATTTTTCTAATTTGTTTATTTTTCAACTTCAAGTTATACATCACATAAACAAAGTCATTCATCTTTTTATGGTACAAACAATTTATTCTTTTTGTATGAACCTATAATTAAATATGAAATTTTAGTAAATATATAAATCAAATAAAAAAAAATTAAAAATCTTTAAACAACTTTCTGAACTTAAATTACCATTTCAAATGAGCTCTAATTTTGCTCATATCATAAAGAACTACAAGTCAAACTAAAAACTCGAATAACCAACTTCTTTAATTCAGGAGTTCCATCCCTAAACATCTCCCATCATTCTCCAAGAAGAGTAAGTTTTCCATAGAATAAAGTCCTCTATCATAGTGAAAGTCAATAAGTTATAAATTGATTTTTTTTTTCTTTCTCAATATCATTAACCAATCTTCTCATGCATATATACAACCTCTCTTTCACCTCAGGGTCATCATTTCTAAAAGTTGGTTCAAAATGCAAGTGGGAGTTTAGGTAATAGGCAGTTGCATGCAAAAGCCTACGAAACAAATTATCCAATCTTTGATCAATGATTTTCCAAACAGATTCATAACTATGAAAGTACCAATTATGTTATATTATAAATAATTTTGCAAAATAAATAATTAAATTTAAAATGAAAGAAAGGTTAGAAATGTTACATTTTCTTAATATTATTAAAGCTGCATTTAATCTTCTCTTTTGCACAATCTCCTCATATATGAATCTCATTGAGGGTTTTGCATCGGAATCCACCAATCAAAGGACTACCATAAGAGCGACATCAATTTCTAAGCATGTAGTTACGTTCTTCAAACACCGAATATCTAATATTACATTTTGAATTTTCTCCTTCTTGTGAAGTTTCAAACTTGCTTGTTTTCCACTCTTTAGAGCTAAACATGCTCATTAATGATGTTTTCATTTTGTAAAGACAAGTTAGAATAAGTTGTGTCAAATCTAGTCATTTCAAGCCTTATTCCTTTTGGAAACTTTTTCAACATGATAATTAGCATTGTTTTACCATAAATATAGGTAGTGATCCTTCTTTCCTTCTTAATAGTTACTTCATGGACCTTCAAATGCTTCTTAAGATCCTCAAAGATTAAATCAATATAATGGACAACTCATGGAGTCCAATATAAATATTCTCTCTTTTGCATCAATAATTCTTCAGTTGCCTTGAAATTTGTAGTATTATCATTAACTATCTATGCTACAATTTCTGGTTTGACAAATTCTATAGCATCTTCCAACATTTTAAATACTTTCTTAGCAATTTTGAGATGTTTGAGGTATCCCATGAATAAAGAAACATAGTATATTTAAAACCGTTCACAAAAAAATTACAAATTGAATGTCTTTTCTTTTCTATCTATCCATCAAACATAATTGCGCAACTTGTTCTCTTTCACTCATTCTTGTACACTTGAAAGAGTAGATCATTTTTTTTCACTACTTGTTTCAAAAGCTTCCCTCTAATATCATGATATAATGGAGGTTTATAACCAACACTATATCTCCCAGTCATGGTATACATTTTTGCAAAAGTTGAATTCCTAATAACATTGAATGGAATGACATTTCTATAAAAAAATTTAGCAACTTGAGCATTAACTTTTTCTCTATCAGCTTTCTTGAATAATTGATTTAGAGTAGCTTGAACACCATCACTAGCTTTATTTTTAAATATTTTGCTATTATTAAAACTCTATTATCTCTCTTCACCACCATCAATTTGTTTAAGGCTATTTAACCTTGTTTTTTCCAATGAGACATCCTTAGCATTTGAGACAACTTTCATCATTAAAACTTTAATATCAAATTCTACTAATGTTAGTGTTGGTAAATCCTCATTTTCACCTAGAAGTAAAAATGTTTTGGGAAATGGGACAAATATTGGGTGGAAACATGAAGTAGATGTTTCAGGTAGTGGAAAATAATTAAAATGTATTTACTGTTTGAAGACATTTGATAGAAGAATTTTCTGATTCAAACATCATCTTGCTTGTACTAGATATGATTTTGAACTTTGTTTTTCAGTGCCAAAAGAAATTTAAGTTCCATGATCAAAGTTGTCACAGAGGTTAAGGATGCCTCATTGAAGAAAAGAAGGTTGAATAATTTTGAACAAATTGATGGTGGTCAAGAGAATGAATAAATTCAAAATAGTACTAAGATATTTATAAATAAAGGAAAGGTAAGTCTAGTGATGGTTTTCAAGCCACTCTAAATCAATCATACAAGAAAGGTCATAAATAAATAGTTGATGCTCAAGTTGCTGAATTTCTTTACACAAATATTATTCCATTCAATGTTATTAAAAATCTAGCTTTTGCAAAAGTGTGAGATGACTTTAGACCTCCAACATACCATGATGTTAAATAGAAGTTTCTGAAACAAGCAGCGGAAAAATATGATCTACTCCTTCATGATTACAAAGATGAGTGAGAGGGAACATGTTGTCTAATTATATTTGATGGGTGGACACATAAAAAAAGATGTCCAATTTGTAATATTTTGGTGAACAGTCCTCAAGGAACTGTGTTTCTTTATTCATTGGATATTTCAGATATCTCAAAAATTGCTAATAAAATGCTCAAAATGTTGGATGATGTAAAATTTGTTAGAGAGGAAAATGTAGTGTAGGTAGTTACTGACAATGTTGCAAATCTCTCGGTAGTTAGAGAATTGTTGATGCAAAAATGAGAGAATTTATATTATACTCCATGTGTTGTCCATTGTATTTATTTGATTTTTTAAGATTTTGAGAAGCATTTGATGGTCCATGGAATAAACATTAAGGGAAGAAAAATCATTATCTACATTTATGGTATAAGTTTACAAAGGGAAGAGATTTAGTAAAGCCTAAAATGACTAGATTTGCCACAACATGACTCTAGTTTGTCTTTATGAAATGAAAGTATCATTGACGAGCATGTTTAACTCTGAAAAGTGGAAATCAAATAAGTTCTAAATAGAAAGTGAGAAAAGTTGAAAATGTAGTATTAGATGGTTGCTTTTGGAAGAACGTAACTACATGTTAAAAAGTTGTTGCCTCTTTTATGGTAGTCTTTTGATTGGTGAATTCAGATACCAAACTCCAATGGAATTCATGATGTCTTTTGATTGGTGAATTCAGATACCAAACTCCAATGGAATTCATGTATGAGATGAATTGTGCAAAAGTAAAAATTAAATGGAACTTTAATAATATCAAGAAAAGGTAATATTTCTAAACTTTCTTTCATTTTAAATTTAATTACTTATTTGTGTAATTATTTCTCATATAACATAATTGATACTTTCATCGTTATGAACCTTTTTGGAAAATCATTGATCAGAGGTGGGATAATCAATTTCATAGATTTTTGCATATAGCTGCCTATTACTTGTTGCAAGGTACATCAATTGTTCTGTAGTGTGGGTGAAGTGGGCTAAGTCATAATCAAATTGTGGTGTTTGGGCTGTTATGTTCTTAAGTAGATAGAGTTACGTTTGCTATCACCTATACCTTTTAGTGCAGTGATAAGCGTTCGATCCAACAATTAATATCGGAGTCAAGGTCATGAGTTCGTTTCCCAATTAGGAAAATTGCTTAGGGGAAGATTGTTGCAAGTTGCACAATTATTCTGTTGGATGGGTCATGCGGTTCAAGTCACGATCGAAAAGTTTGATTTCTAGTGAGACAATTGCTGAGCGGGAGATTGTTGCAGGATGTATCAATTGTTCCATGACATAGGTCAGGTGGGCAAAGTTATAATCAAATTGTGGTGCTTGAATTGTTATGCTCTTAAATAGAAAGTGTTGCGTCTGAATATTAACTATAATTTTTGATCTAGTAAGCATTTGATCCAACATTGCCTTAACCTTTACTTGCTCTATGAATCAACTTTTAGAAAAGATGATCCTTAGATAAAAGAGGGTTTCATATATGTATGAGAAGATATGTTAATGATGTTCCAGAAAGGAAAACAATCAATTTGCAATTTATTGACTTTCATTATGCTAGAAAACTTTTTTTTATGGAAGAGGCGAAGGATTGTAGGGAAAGTTATGCTTTCGGAAGAATTATGGGACATGTTGAGGATAGAACACCAAATTTGAAAGAGGTTTGTTATTCAAATTTTGAGTTTGACTTGTAACTCTTATAAGTGAGTGTAATTGGAGGTTATTGGAAATGGCAATTCAACATTATGAAGTTATTTAAGGTTTTTAGGTTCATTCAGAAAGAAGGAATTGTTTGCACCAGAAATGGATGAATGACTTGGTTTGTGTGATATATAACTTGAGGTGAAAATTAAACAAATTAGAAAAAAATGTTGCTCTGCTATTTGATGATATTGAGTTTGATCATGAATGCATAATTGAAGGAGGTAATGCTGGGGTTGAGCAAGCTTAAGTTGAAGGTGATAGTAGAAATGCTGACATAACTAGAGCAAGTTTAAATGATCAAACTCTAGATGCTCGTGATCTAGATAATATAGTTTTGATGCCCAAGTTGATGCACAATTTTATTTGGAGAACTTGATGGCGATGAAGATCTTGGAGATGATTTCATCGTAAGATTGGATAAGTTAGACATGTAAAGTTGATAACATTTGTATTTTTTAGTTATTTAATTATTATCTTATTAATTTAAGAACTAATATTTTGTCGATGTATTATATTTACTTATTTATTTTAATATTGTAGAATCGGTATCATGAATGTTTTTTTTTTTTTGAATTTTCATATGTAATAGAGTCTTACGAATTTACGTGTCGAGCTTACGAGTCAAAGTTTATAGACCTCGCATGAGTCAATGTAGACTCTTGAATTTGATAACGTTGATAAATTAATACAATTATTTTGAGATTGGGTTTGTAGTGAAAGTACGGGTTAGGGTAATATGCAATCACATGCACAGGCCTATAAAGCTAATTATCCCACTTCTCATCAATTATTTTTCAAATAGTTTCATAACTATGACAATGCCAATCATGCTATTTTAGAAATAATTGCACAATAAATAATTAAATTTTAAAAGAAACAAAGTTTAGAAATTTAATCTTTTCTTAATTTTGTTAGAGTTAAATATGAACTTCTCTTTTGCACAATCCATCTTTTCTTCAATGTTATTCAACCTCTTTTCTTCATTGATGCTTCTTTAGGCTCGACTACAACTTTCATCATTACAACTTTTACTTGTGGTAGTGAAGCACAAGGTTGAGAATCATATCTAGTACTACTAAGATGATACTTGAATTTGAAAAACCCATTGAATGTCTTAAGAGTCTACGGATCAAGCTTACGAGTCAAAGTTTATAGACCTCCCATGAGTCAATATAGACTCTTGAATTTGATAACCTTGATAAGTTAATACAATCACAAAACATAAATGTCTTCAAGTTTCCGTCTTCAATGCTTTAATTATATCATCTCCAATATCTTCATCTTTTTCATCACCATCAAGTTCTTCCTTAGATAACATGCGTGCATCATCAATATTGACATAAAAACAATGTTATTAATATTAAATGCATATAAAGTTGGATCATTTGAAGTTGGTCCAACTATGTCAACATTTCCACCATCACTCTCAATTTAAACTTGCTCAACCTCAATATCATTTCCATCTTCTCAATTTTTTTCTTTTTTGTATGAACCAATAAAGAAATATGAATTTATAGAACAAATAAAGAAAATTAAAAACCACAAAGAATTTGACAAATATAAATAACCATTTTAGATGAGCTCCAGTTGCGGTCACACTCACAAGAATTGTAAGTCAAGCTCAAAACTCGAATAACAAATCTCTTTGACTTTGAAGTTCCATCCCCTAATATCTCCCACAATTCTCTAGAAAGCATAACTTTTCTACAATCTTTTGCATTTTCCATGGAAAAAAGCCCTCTAGCTTAATGAAAATTAGCAAGTTACAAATTATTATTTTTTTTACAACGTTGTTGACCAATCTTCTCATTATATATACAACCCTTCTTGTACCCTCTAGAACATCATTTTTGAAATTGGGTTCATAGTGAAAGTATGGGTTAAGGTAATATGTCATCACATGCAAAGGTCTATAAAGCTAATTATCCCACCTCTCATTAATTATTTTCCAAATAGGTTCATAACTATGACAATGCCAATAATGCTATTAGAAATAATTGCACAATAAATGTTTAAAATTTAAAAGGGCAAAGTTTGGGAATTTAAGCTTTTCTTAATATTGTTAGAGATAAATATGATCTTCCCTTTTGCACAATCCATCTTCAGTGTTATTCAACCTTTTCAATGTTATTCAACCTCTTCAATGTTATTCAACCTCTTCTCTTTATTATGCTTCCTCAGGCCTAACCACAAGAAGATGCTTGAATTTGAAAATTTCCCCATTGAATGTCTTTGAGTGATAATTACATTTAACTTTTCTTCCATTGTCCAAAACATCTACTCCATATTTCCATTCAATATTTGTCCTATTCCCTAGACCAATTTTACTCTTAGTTCTAGGAAGTGAGGATGCATTTGCATTGGGATCATAAAAATTTGAACCAGTCCCAATCTCGGACATTGTAAACTTTTTTTGCAACTAAAAATGAAACAAAAACTTTCTTGAAAAAAATTAATATAAAAAATAGAAATAGTAAATAAAGAAAAAATCTTCTATTAAAAGACAAAAATTAAAAGAAAAACAGGGAAGGCAAAATAGGAAATTAAAATTAGAAAAAAAATCAAAAAGGAAAATCAGAAAAAAAATTATATTAAGAAATGAAAGATGAAAATCACGTGCGGTGCGGGTATCAGAGTTAACAAAGTTCTCCATGAGAAGAAAAGTGGGACTTGGACCATGAAGATTAGAAATGATGTCTGAATCAAGATGCGATGAAAGAGAAGTGGAACCACGATCAGAAATAGAACCACAACACAATGAGAAAAGAGAAGCAGAATAATATCGGAGAAGAAGTAGAATGATGTCGGAGATGCTACGCGAAGCGGTGGTAGTTGGAGACGAAACTCGAAAATGGAGGTACAATACGCATTTTCACTTTAGGTTTTTGATTTAGGTTTTGGGGTTTTCGATTTGGGTTTTCAAAAGGCAAACTAGAACAACGATTTTTCTTGTCATTTTTGTGCCAAATCACAAACTTGGTGACTCAATCTTGAACTTGTGATTCTACCACAAGTTAATAGAGTTTACTCTAAGTCTATCGAAAACCAAGTTCACGGACGTTAACAATGACCAAACTCGTAACTTGTATGAGTTCGTGAGTTAACTCATGGGTTTGATAACTATGGTTATGGACATATAAAACATCCCCTAACACAATAGAAAATTTGAAAGTTATATTCTCGAATACACATATAGGTATACTGTGATCATTTGCAATTGCAATTAGTTGTTTTCTTTTCATTTTGACAACTTGTTCCTAAATCAACAATCCAAACGCTTTGAGACAAAGGGCCAATAGTATTGAATATACTCTTCTCTTTTATTGGTACAATATATGATCTAGAGGACTTAATCATTGATTCAATCAATGTTCTCAAACCAAGTTCCGTTTTGGAGAAATCTTTCATACCAGACATTGGAACAAGAAAACCCGAAACAAAGAGATATTTGATTCGAAACAAAGAGAATCTGTTTGGCAAAAGAATCAAAAAATTTATATTTACTCAAATCGGAGTCAAATGAGACGCGTCATCCCTAGGAATGGGTTCAAGAGGTCTTGATGATGCTATTTGCGGTGACAACGAATAGGATACACCTTTTTTGGCCCACCACTAACCTTAATAATGACAACGAATTGGATACACCTTTTTGGGCCCACCACTAACCTCAATGATGATGACAAACAATGATGGTAGCGACTATTAATGAGTCAGTGAAAAGAGGGCTCGTAAGATTAGGAGCTTCAATAACATCTTATAAAGTGTACTTTAGACCTAATTCAACCCTATGAAACCAATATGTAAGGTGATGTTTGTACTCACTTATGTACACTATAACGCATTCCCTTATACCGAGGGTTGGACATCTCACGTATGAAACTACATATTTGTGGATAGTTCGATAACAAGTGATAGGCATAACAAACTTAATTGGTAAAAATAAAAGCTTTTTAGGAAAGAAAATAAAAATAAATGCTAATGGATAATTGTTGTAGGTTGCACCTATTGTCTATAACAAAGACTAGATGAGTCAAGTCACAATTGAATTGTGGCACTTAGGTTGCTATGCTTTTGAATAAAGAAAGTTGTGCCTTGACTATGAATTATAACTTTTGACATAGTGGTAAACACTTAATCCAACAAGAACAAATGGTTGGTCAATTAAGCAAAATGGAACCCATGGTGTGATATCCCAATATGAGATAATTTTATTAGTTGAATTTTCAATCATTTTAGTAAGTAGTTCTTCCAATTTAAATCCTAAACTTTTACTCCTTCATCATCATTATATTAAAGCATCTTATTTCAACTCCATTAATTAGCTACAATTACTTACCAAAAACATGGTCCTTGTAGCTTGACATGATTTCTTATGCCTTTCTAATAATTTTGTTGTTCCTCTTTATTAATTGTTTCACCTACTGACAGTTGAATAATTTGATGACCTTTCTAATAATTTTCTTATTCCTGTCTATTAATTTTTTTACCTATGACCTTGGTTTTACATTTCGTCTATTTTCTGCTTTGCTTTCGATGCTTTTAGCCCACTGTTTCTGGAGAGATTCAATCACCAATGGCTGTAGCCTCTGTGGAATTCATTGACCCAAGGGAGCCTGTGGCTGTAAGTAGCATATTACTTTCATTATCTTTTACTAGAATTGAATATTTGCGGAGTTCTTGTTGGCCTGATGATTAAATATTACAGGAATTTCTGTTTACTTGTACTTAATTATGAAGCAGCTTAAGGGTGTAATGTCTTCGGCTAAACCATGCTCATGTCATGCTTTTGGCTTTCCTTTCACGTCGTTGACATTGGTCGTTATTGATCAGACCCAAGTCATTTTGGCTTTTGCGGTGTTATTTCCATGGTCATGCATTGTCTTTCTGCAAGCTATTACCTAAATCATTTACTATTTTTTTTCAGGTAATTCCAATCTTGAGGGCAGGCCTTGCTCTCGCTGAACATGCTTCATCAATCTTGCCTGCATCAAAAACATATCATCTAGGTAATAAACATTTAGTTAATAGAAGGAAGGGGAAATGCAGATGCCTTAATGTTTATTCTGTAATTTGAGAGTCTAGATGCTAGAAGAGTTACACCCTACCACTGCTTTACTGTACTAGCAAACAATTCATACATAAAAAATCTGGTTATACATATTTGAATATAACTGTGATAGTTCATGTTAAAATGATAATTGTTTAAGGATCATAAAATCTGGGGATGCCCTAATAGGGGTTTGGGTATTATGCGGTGCCTATTATGCACATTTTAAAAATTAGGGCACATTTCTTGTTTGTTCCTTAAATTGAATAATTATACTTTTGTACTTTTATGGAAAAGGAATAAGAAGAGACGAGGAAACTCTTCAGCCAACTGTATATTTGAACAAGTAAGAGATTTATATTTGCAAGAAAAATATGTTCTTTTGTCCAATTTTTTTTTTTCTTTTCTCCTAGTTCTAGCATGGCTATTGGCTTAGATAAAGCACCCCATTGTTCTACTGGAGCACATTTTGACACATATTCTTCCTGTATTTTATTTGCAGGTTACCTGAGAAATTTCCTGAAGGATCTAAAGTTTTTGTGGTTGATCCTATGCTGGCAACAGGTAGGCATAGTCTCATGTTTATCATGTTCCAATCTCATGCACGTCATCCATCTACAATGCCTGCTTTTTATCTCTCTTTGTGTAGTATGAATTTTTTTGAAGGTGGTTCTCTCAAGGTTCTTAGTAGGATTGTTTATGAACCTTCACATGGGATCAAATCACAAACTAACATAAGTTTTTCCAAAAATAGGTTCTCAATGACAGAGTTCGAATCAAGGTTGCATTTTAAAGAGAGTACAAAGATAATATTTAGGGATCTACTTATTTTTTATTTTATCAACTTTTATGTTTCTAGCTACGATCCTAATAATTAGGGATATCTTAAAATGAGATTGAACTGACATAGTGGGGTCAAATACGCTTTGATACCAACTTCAATATTAGAAAAAGTGAAAAATGCTTGATTGTCTTCCCCATGACGGGTAGAAAAACTGTAAGTTGCTGCTTTGAACTGGGGTCAAAATGCTGTCTTGACAAGCTTAATTCTATGCTTGTGAAATACGAGTCATTGGCATGAAGGTAGAAGACAAAGATGCTGTCATGATTTTGTTAGCCTTTCTCCTGTCATTCTAGGAAAACTTTTTTAGTTCTTTTGAGTGTAGGAAAGGATTGCATGAAGAGGTTAAGTTTAGCTTCTATACTAAGGAGCTTTGACATAAAACATTAGGTAATGCTAGAATAGGTATTAAATATAGGTAGTAAGCAGTTGTATACGTTGTACCTATCTTTGTACCTAGGACTCTAGTTTTGGCTTTTGATATTTGCTCTTCCCTCTACTCATTATATCAAAATTCCATCAATATAAATATGAGAACATAAAAGATATCTGAAATATATTGTCTCTTTTATGTATCTTAAGTTGGTATTAGAGCGGTTGATCCTGCTCTATCGATCTTAGCCTTTGATAACCACCGGATCTGGAGCGTCTCTTTAGGTGACGACCAACCACGCCGGTCCTGGAAGCAGAATTTGCTCCACGTGCCGCCACGTGCATAGTCTTAGTTTACAACTGCGAGGCGCATGACATCCACACACTGCCTTCTTCTCATTGAAGCAACGTCGCGCCTCCTCCATAGAGTTTGGCGGACCGATTGTTCTTCATTTTTAGCGTGGTTGAAGGTTCTAACCTAGTTTTTTCTATTTGTTTCTTAGCGGCTGTTTGTTCTCTGTTCGTCTCATCTGACAAAAATGTCTTTTGGACTTGTCTCCTACTCTGGAACTCCTACCATTACTTCTGAAAAACTGAGTGGGAGAAATTCTTTGTTGGTTTGTCTCAGTTGAACTTTGGTTCCTTGGCTAAGGTTTCCATGATCACCTTGAGCAAGATAGGAGAGTATTGTGCCATCTAATCAAGCTGGACAATGGAAGAGAATTGATTTTCAGCTTTGTGCATTACTGTGTATGTGGAACCCAAATAATTTGTGGAACCCAAATAATTTGGTACTCTTAGATCTCCGAAAATGTGTAACTCTTTTTGAAAAAAAGGTTTAAAATATTTTTGCAAATGATATTCGGCGCCTCTCTTAAACAAATAGATTATAACATGATGTCTTTTATGAGTGAAACTCGATCTATTCTTGAGGAATTGAAGATGTTCTTGGAGGTTGTGTAATTAGACGATATCAAGGAGAAGCTGGACAAATTCTATATGATGATCCTCCGTGCCATACATCTATACTTTGAACATGTTAGAGGTAAACTTTTAATAGATCACAACGTCCCATCCATGGTTTCCACACGACTCCTTTTGATTCTAACGCTTCAAAGCAGGAATGTTCAAGAACTTGCGGAATCTTCTATCATGGTTCCCACACGTGGAAGAGGAGGATGTGGTGGTAGGTAGGGGACATCCTCAATGCACGTACTGTAAGAGAATGGGTCATGTTCAAGAGAACTGCCTCTCTTCGCACGCCTTTCCTAACAAGACAACCAATATCTCTAAAGCTGAAGTTGTTGAGCCCAAATTATTACCATACACCCATTATATTCAACATTAACCGAGCTCTTCCCTCTTTGGGACCCATTATCTTGCGGGTCCATTCCTTCAAAAAGCAGTTCCACTCTTCTTGACCAAGATTTTAACTTCTCCTCCTCGTACTCCTTCAATTTGTTACCAAGCACCAATCACACTTCTTTCTTTTCTTCTTCTTTCACTGAATTTTTTCCAGCTTTAAACTTCTTGCCAGTTTTTTTTGAGGTCCAACAACATTTCTTTGATTTCTTTGATGGTTTCTTTAATTACAACAAAATCAGCTCTCGTCTTTTCATCCATGTTCACTGGTCCACTTCTCCACAGCAACTACTCTTTGCTCCACCCCCACTTGGATCCGACAGGTCGAACCAATTTGTTAGGACTCCACTGGTAAACAAGAAATATTGAAATGCAATGTTTATTACCAAATAATTCTCTGCACAATGCATACACCCCTAAGGGGTTACAAAAGAAAATGACATCCTTTCACATAGACTAAACTCTGTCAATATTCACAATATTCCAAAAGTCCCCTACTCCTAAGTGGGTTGGTTTATTTAAAGCTCAGCCCATCCTAACAACCAAAACTACCCTGCTCCTTTTTTATTTAATTTCCTATTATAATAAACTCTCCCTATTTTATCACTCTCATTTCCCTTGTACCTAACAGATTTTATTTTCAGGTCTAAACTAACTTAGTATCCTTCCATTGTTACTTATATATGGGTGACTTGTATATTGTAAGAGGGTGATGGTGACATAATCATCATATATTTTTCACCAAAATTCATTGTATCTTGTTGTGTATATGAGACCTGCATCGTCTCCATGTTGAGTGTTTGTTTCTTTCTCTTTTCGTATTGGTTTATGATTTTCTGCACATCACAAACTTTACTTGCAATGTCTATGAATCGAATTCTTGAGTCACAAGTTTAGATCAGTCAAATTCAAGAAAATGACACCTGTTACTCAATTATGTATTTCATATTGTTATTTTGTATGAATTTCAGGTGGTACTATAGTGGCTGCTCTGAACCTTTTAAAGGATCGAGGAGTTGGCAACAAGAATATTAAAGTGGTAAGGAATAATAATATATTGTTGTGCTAAATTAGTTAAGTGAAGCAATGACTTTGTAGTGGTAGAACATTTAATAATGGAATGTATTTTTAATACTATA
>Ga0209489_100770_pt1 | contig 63412 bp, 38 predicted proteins | sample SiratrowhiteBW_FD_187527 | JGI IMG/M metagenome (GOLD analysis project Ga0209489, IMG submission 187527) | Root nodule microbial communities of legume samples collected from California, USA - Siratro white BW (SPAdes) (version 2) | ecosystem: Host-associated > Plants > Roots > Nodule | place... | reverse complement strand
GAGGTGGGGGGTGAATTGAACTTTCAATAATTTTTACAAAGTATAGAAAGTAACAAAGTGTAAAATGAAAGCTCTTTATTAAAACAATCAAAAGTTTGAGTTTAGAGAGCACATCAAAAATCAATTAATTGAAAGTAAAAAACAACCAATTGAAAATAGCACACAGAACAACAATAGCCAAAAATAATTAATTGAAATGAGGAAGCAATAAATTGAAAGAAGAACGCAATACAACACTGTTTAGAAACAACCAATTAAATACCATAAACAGTTAATTGAAAAGCACTCACAATACAAAAACAAGACACTCAATTAATTGAATCTAGGAAATAATTAACTTAACAGAAACTCAACCAATTTCAAAGAACTACTCCAAACAGTAAAAGAACGCAAATTGTGAATGTGGAATTTCAAGTTTCTTAAAAAAAGCAGATTCAATTGATTGAAAGCGAAAAACAACTAATTGAAATTTCTCAAAGAAAATCAAGTTTCAAGAAATTAATCAATTGAACAGCGAATACAATTAATTGAAAACACCAAACCTGGAACCAAGAACAGAAAACAATTTGTTAATCAAGCTAATCAATCAATTGCAGAAAAACATGAAACTACAACAGCAGGAAAAACAATTGATTGAAGTCGAAAACCAATTATTGATAGTTGGGTGTTTTGTGATATTGTGCATAAACTGTTCAAACTTCATTCATATTGTAATTGTGTGGTTGGGTTACAAATTACATAGGGTGTGTAGTTTGTAATTGTGCAGTAAGGTTCTGCATTGGTTATGCAACTTCTGTAGGGTTCAGGGGGTTGTATTTTATAGTATGCAGTGGGTTCTTGCTTGTGCAAGTGTAACTGTATTGCATTTGATAGATCTTGGTGATTCTTGAGTGAATTTTTTTGCTTGTTGGAAAAAAGACTGGATGTAGATCTTGAGGAAGGGTGAACCAGTATAAATCTTGGTGTTCTTGGTCTCTCTTTTCCCTTATCTTGATTCGCGAATCATAACAACTGCATTTTTTGAAAACTGCTAAATTTTCAATTAGTTGATTTCGGATTTCAATTAGTTAATTTTTCTAGAACTTCATAATACATTGGACTGTTCTACACAATCTTTTGTTTTTGTGGTTTCAAATTGGTTTTTTGTGTTTATCCATTAGCACCTAATAATATTCTTGTGCAACAGTGCAATTTGGTTTCTGACACAAAATGCAACAATTATGATTCGCAAATCAAGATAAGGGAAAAGAGAGACCAAGAACACAAAGATTTATACTAGTTAACCCTTCCTCAAGGTCTACATCAAGTGTCTTTGCCAACAAGCAAAGAAATTCACTCAAGAATCACTAAGATCAATCAAATCCAATGCAGTTAAACTTGCACAGGCAAGAACCCACTGCACACTACAAAATACAACCCCTAAACCCTACAGAAGTTGCAGACCCCCACTGCACAATTACAAACTACACACCCTATGCAATTTGTAACCCAACCACACAATTACAAACCACAAACCCTATGTAATTTGTAACCAAAACCACTCAAATACAATATGAATGAAGTTTGAACAGTTTCTACACAATATCACAGAACACCCAGCTATCAATAACAGTGCATAACACTTACCTTTGATGCTGAACCAATGATGCATGAAAAACCCTAAAAGAGAAGCTCCAAGATTCAAGTTCTTGAGGTTTTCTTGATGTAAAACAATGTTGTAAGAAACTATTTTGGCTGAAATACAAGAGGGGGGTGAATTGGATTTCAAAATCTTTTTCAAAACTATTTTATCTTTTCAGAAAATGCAAGTCAGTTTGATAAACTGGATCTTTATTGACTTTACTGATCGGTGCAGTAGAATGAATCAGTAAATAAAACTCAATCAAGTCACAACACAATGCAACAAACCAAATAGATTTATCAGAATTCAAATGTTTTAGACAGACTTGATTCATATGTAATTGCGGAAGCGATCTAATTAACTACACTGAAATAGGCAGAAGTTAACTGCACAAAATGAACTGGTCAAATTTAATTCAGTTAACAGTTTGAATTATTAAGAAGCAATCAAAAATAAAATTCTTTTTATGAAAGAAACAATTATTAAAAGATGATTAAGTCTTTAACCAATAGAGTCCAGTTATTGATTATGAATACAGTTTATATAGTGAATAATTCAATTAAATCGGTGATCAAGAAAGAGAAGGAAGATTCAAGAACACAAGAATATTTATCCTGGTTCACCCAACAAAACGGACTACGTCCAATCCCTCACACATAGTAAGGATTTCACTAAAAATGATCAAACTGGTCAAGTTTACAACACTTGCCCACAACAAGAATACACTGCACACCGCAACAAACTACTGCTGAACCTATAACAGACCAAGAAACCACACAGAGTCCACTGTGTGTTTCAAGAACACCCTTGCTGAAACCTACAAGTCACAGTTATATAGAATCCACTGTATAACCCAGAAACGCCTCACTGCTCCCTGCAGCAGACCACTGCTAAACCTACAACAGAATAAGAAACCACACAGAAACCTACTATGTGTTTCAAGAACACCCTTGCTGAATCCTACATCAAGTCACAGTTATACAGAATCCACTGTATAACCAAGAAACGCATCACACTGCTCCCCGTAGTAGGCAAACCACCAGTACAGACTCACTGTACCACGAATTACACTCCAGTAATTCAAGAACTCAATAGCAGTTTTAATATAATTGAAAGATTTACACAGAAATCAACTAACACAAGCGACTCTATACAACATATCAGACATGTAAGAAGAAACAGGTATAGAGTGCTTAGGCTAAGGTCAGATCAATGATGTAGAAATGTGCAGTCAGTTTCCAAAGCTTTAGCAGAATGCAGAAATTCAGTTCTTGATGAATTCTTTGAAAACTTCAAATGATCTTGATATCAAAAAGTGTGGTAGCGTTTTCTCTTGCTTGTAAAATCTCAAATCAAATCAGTGTAGTATGTTTGAAAATTCTCTATATTGTTTCTTTTGAAAACGCACCAGCTATATATAAAATGCTGTAGTGACAACTGTCAAACTTTAGTCGATTGATTTGACACTCAGTCAACTAAATTTTAAAAGACAGTTAAAACGGTTTATCAAAATTTGAAATCAAATTTTAATGATTTTTTAAAACCTTGCTAAAGCCAATTTTCATGGTGGAGCTTATCAATGATCAACACAATCATCATCACGGATTTTAACCTCAATCTAGACACACCAACACCACCTAAAGCCTAGACCCAAAAACTCCAATCTTCATGCAAACTCCATGCATCTTCACTTGAAAGCACTTGGTCTTGACTTGGTCAACTTGACTGGTTTCTTCAAATTAACTCAACAGCTTTAGTTGTAATTGATTTGGCTTCATCAAATCAATATAGCAACTCCTGGTGCTAACAAATGTCACAGTTTGTCTCTCGGTATTAGCATGTTTTTCTCACTCTTAGGTTTGCAAAAATCAGTCTTATGTTAAGTGAGCTTTCAATAACTTTTACAAAATATAGAAAGTAACAAAGTCTAAAATGAAAGCTCTTTACTAAAACAATCAAAAGTTTAAGTTTAGAGTACACATTAAAAAATCAATTAATTGAAATTAAAAAACAATCAATTGAAAATAGCGCACAGAAGAACAATAAGCAAAAATAATTCATTGAAATGAGGAAGCAATTAATTGAAAGAAGCATGCAATACAACACTGTCTAGAAACAACCAATTGAATACCATAAACAGTTAATTGAAAAGCACTCACAATACAAAAACAAGATAAATTCAATTAATTAAATGCAAGAAATAATTAATTTAACAGAAACTCAACCAATTTCAAAGAGAACTACTCCAAACAATAAAAGAACACAAATTGTTAATGTGGAATTTCAAGTTTCTTAAAGAAAAAAAAAACAGATTCAATTAATTGAAAGCGAAAAACAGCTAATTGAAATTTCTCAAAGAAAATCAAGTTTCAAAAAATTAATCAATTGAACAGCGAATACAATTAATTGAAAGCACCAAACTGGAACCAAGAACGGAAAACAATTTGTTAATCAAGCTAATCAATCAATTGCAGAAAAACATGAAACTACAACAGTAGGAAAAACAATTAATTGAAGTCGAAAAACAATTTATTGATAGCTGGGTGTTATGTGATATTGTACAGAAAAATTTCGAACTTCATTCATAATGTAATTGTGTGGTTGGGTTACAAATTGCATAAGGTGTGTAGTTTGTAATTGTGCAGTAAGGTTATGCATTGGTTCTGCAACTTCTGTAGGGTTTAGGGGGTTGTATTTTGTAGTATGCAGTGGGTTCTTGCTTGTGCAAGTGTAACTGGATTGCATTTGATTGATCTTGGTGATTCTTGAGTGAATTTCTTTTCTTGTAGGAAAAGAGACTGGATGTAGACCTTGAGGAAGGGTGAACCAGTATAAATCATGGTGCTCTTGGTCTCTCTTTTCCCTTATCTTGATTCACAAATCATAGCTGCTGCATTTTTTGAAAACTGTTAAATTTTCAATTAATGGATTTCGGGTTTCAATTAGTTGATTTTTCTAGAACTGCATAATACAATGGACTGTTCTGCATAATCTTTTGTTTTTGTGGTTTCAAATTGGTTTTTTGTGTTTATCCACTAGCACCGAATAATATTCTTGTACAAGAGTGCAATTTGGTTTCTAACACAAAATGCAGCAAAATGATTTGCAAATCAAGATAAGGGAAAAGAGGGACCAAGAACACCAAGATTTATACGGGTTCACCCTTCCTCAAGGTCTACATCCAGTGTCTTTGCCAACAAGCAAAGAAATTCACTCAAGAATCACCAAGGTCAATCAAATCCAATACAGTTAAACTGGCACAAGCAACAACCCATTGCACACTACAAAATACAACCCCTAAACCCTACAAAATTTGCAGACCCCCACTGCACAATTACAAACTACACACCCTATGCAATTTGTAACCCAACCACATAATTACAAACCAGAAACCCTATGTAATTTGTAATCAAAACCACTAAAATACAATATAAATGAAGTTCGAACAGTTTCTGCACAATATCACAGAACACTCAACTATCAATAACAGTGCAGAACACTTACCTTTGATGCTGAACCAATGATGCATGAAAAACCCTAAAAGAGAAGCTCCAAGATTCAAGTTCTTGAGGTTTTCTTGATGTAAAGCAATGTCACGGTTTGTCTCTCGGTATTAGCATGTTTTTCTCACTCTTAGGTTTGCAAAAATCAGTCTTATGTTAATTGAATTTTAAGTAATTTTTGCAAAATATAGAAAGTAACAAAGTGTAAAATGAAAGCTCTTTATTAAGACAATCAAAAGTTTGAGTTTAGAGTGCACATCAAAAAATCAATTAATTGAAATTAAAAAACAATCAATTGAAAATAGCACACAGAACAACAATAAGCAAAAATAATTAATTGAAATCAGGAAGCAATTAATTGAAAAGAGAACGCAATACAACATTGTCCAGAAACAACTAATTGAATACCATAAACAGTTAATTGAAAAGCACTCACAGTACAAAAACAAGAGAAATTCAATTAATTGAATCCAGGAAATAATTAATTTAACAGAAACTCAACCAATTTCAAAGAACTACTCCAAACAGTAAAAAAACGCAAATTGTGAATGTGGAATTTCAAGTTTATTAGAAAAAAAAAACAGATTCAATTGATTGAAAGCGAAAAACAACTAATTGAAATTTCTCAAAGAAAATCAAGTTTCAAAAAATTAATCAATTGAACAGCGAATACAATTAATTGAAAACACCAAACTGGAACCAAGAACAGAAAACAATTTGTTAATCAAGCTAATCAATCAATTGCAGAAAAACATGAAACTACAGAAGTAGGAAAAATAATTAATTGAAGTCGAAAAACAATTTATTGATAGCTGGGTGTTATGTGATATTGTATAGAAACAGTTCGAACTTCATTCATAATGTAATTGTGTGGTTGGGTTACAAATTGCATAAGGTGTGTAGTTTGTAATTGTGCAGTAAGGTTCTGCATTGGTTCTGCAACTTCTGTAGGGCTCAGGGGGTTGTATTTTGTAGTATGCAGTGGGTTCTTGCTTGTGCAAGTGTAACTGGATTGCATTTGATTGATCTTGGTGATTCTTGAGTGAATTTCTTTTCTTGTAGGAAAAGAGACTGGATGTAGACCTTGAGGAAGGGTGAACCAGTATAAATCATGGGTTTCTTGGTCTCTCTTTTCCGTTATCTTGATTCGCGAATCATAACTGCTGCATTTTTTGACAACTGTTAAATTTTCAATTAATTGATTTTGGGTTTTAATTAGTTGATTTTTCTAGAACTGCATAATACAATGGACTGTTTTGTATAATCTTTTGTTTTTGTGGTTTCAAATTGGTTTTTTGTGTTTATCCACTAGCACCGAATAATATTCTTGTACAAGAGTGCAATTTAGTTTCTGACACAAAATGCAACAAAATGATTCGCAAATCAAGATAAGGGAAAAGAGGGACCAAGAACATCAAGATTTATACGGGTTCACCCTTCCTCAAGGTCTACATCAAGTGTCTTTGCCAACAAGCAAATAAATTCACTCAAGAATCACCAAGATCAATCAAATCCAATACAGTTAAACTGGCACAAGCAACAACCCACTGCACACTACAAAATACAACCCCTAAACCCTACAAAATTTGCAGACCCCCACTGCACAATTACAAACTACACACCCTATGCGATTTGTAACCCAACCACACAATTACAAACCACAAACCCTATGTAATTTGTAACCAAAACCACTCAAATACAATATGAATGAAGTTCGAACAGTTTCTGCATAATATCACAGAACACCCAACTATCAATAACAGTGCAGAACACTTACCATTGATGCTGAACCAATGATACATGAAAAACCTTCAAAGAGAAGCTCCAAGATTCAAGTTCTTGAGGTTTTCTTGATGTAAAACAATGTCACAGTTTGTCTCTCGGTATTAGCATGTTTTTCTCACTCTTAGGTTTGCAAAAATCAGTCTTATGTTAAGTGAAAACGTGCCTCTGCATTTTATATAGACACCCTATTTTAAAACCGCTACTGTAATTTCAATTCAATCGATTGATTTTTATGAAAAATAGAAAAATCAGCAAGTTGATTTTCGAAAATAGTTGATTGATTTTCCTCTCAAAATGGGTTTTCAAAAACTATTAATTCCTCACTTAGTTCCATTCAATTATTTAGTAAACAAAGTGAAATCTTGGAGCTCTTTTTAAGTGAAATATCATGTTACTCATGGTTTTGAATCAAAACCATTCTCTCACACATACAACCTAAGTTCTAAACCAAAATCCAAGAAATCTCCCATCAAGGTTCATGATGGCTTCACCACAGCTTTGATCCAAATTGGCTTCATCAAATCACGTAGCAACCCCTAGTGCTAACACAAATATCACACAATCATTGGTGTTTTATCGTATAGTCAAAGTTTCACTAGCACCTTAGTTCCATTACAAATCATTCACTTACAACCTTATTCCATTACAAAGACCACTTACTTCATCAATGTTTTTCAAAAGAATTACATGTACACCAACTTTTAATTTAAGTCAATGAGTAAAAATTTCTCAACATTTAATGTCATTCAAAAGCTCTTATATAAACCATTCACCTTTAATTTCTTAGTCTTCATCTAATCAAAAATGTGTTTCTAACTTAAATATTTTTTTTTCTTCACTAGATAAAATAAATTATTTACCTTTTCTATTGATTCAATTGCTGTATCATAAAAAAAACTTTAAAAGAGATCACATCATGGAAAAAAAATAAAAATAAATAGGACAAATAAAATCAATCAATAAAAGTAAATATGTTTTATTATTTTCAACTAAAAGATCTCAAAATATCTCGCCTTCACCATTTTTATTTAAATTCATATTTCGAAAATTCAATCATCAAATTTTCTTTTATATCTTTTATACAATCAATTATTTTCTCAATATTTAACCTCATTCTTTGATGAGATTCTTCTTAGCCTCAATTAATTAAATAATAGCATGTCTATAAACAAATATTTCTTCGACACTTTTAGAGATCACCAATCAAACTTCAAATATTAAATCGTAGAGTATTAATATCTTTCTTTTCATAAAATTAGAGACACAGAAAAAAGAAAAAAAATAAATCTTTATTAAGAATTAAAATACTTAGCTAAACAAGGATTATAAATTTGACCCAATTTATTTTTAACGGTTTAATTTGTCAGGACAACTAAATCTTAATTTCTAAACTTGAAAAAATAAATTACAGAAATAATTTTTTTAGTGAAATAAAAATTAAATATATATACCTTTTTTTTTTCTTTCAATTCTTTATCCATTAAAATTTTTCTTTTGATAAAATTTTGATTTCATGTTATATATATCCTATTTTTTTATGTTTTAAATACCGATAATACACTAGTCTTAAGTTTACTAGAATTAAAATTAAACTATAATTGAATAGATATTAGTAATTAAATAATATATAAAATAACATTAAAAATATAATATCATATTTTAGTAATACTAAAAACTAAAATAATGTAACTTTATAAATTTTAACATTCAATAATAATATTTTAAAAATAATAAATTATTTTAAAGGAAAATTATATATTTTAATTTTTTATTTTTAAGAAAATATAGAATATTTTTTTTTCAAAATACTTGCTTTTGAAATTATGTTTACCTTATTTTAACTTTTGTTACCATATATTTTCAAACTAAAAAGGTTCTTTTTAGATATTTGATTTGTTATTGACACGTGTAAAGCTCTTTTCTAGTCGTCACCTTGATGTGTAAAGCATATATTAAAGCCACGAAGACGTCATGCACATTAAAATAACATAAATAATGATTTGCATGAACATTGATAAGAACATCACTTATCATTTTAAATATTAATTATATTTTAATTAAAATTTAAATATTTTAAAAATTTAGATATTTTATTTAAGTTTTTATTAAAACTTTAGATTTAAATATATATATTTTTATTTTTATTTAAATGTTGTTCCGTATGATTTTGTAATTAAATAATTTTTGTTCGATTAAATTGTTACTATTTTTAATAATATATTTGATTTTACTATTTTCGAAGATGATATAACTATTACTTGTATTCAAGTTGTTCTTGAAATAAAAAAAATTAAGTTGATTATAAAGGAAAAACGAGTTGAGAAGTGAATTAAAATAATAATAATAATATTAAAAAGAAAAGTTAAACCATACTAAAATAAAACCTTCTTTTAAATAATTAATAAAATATTTTTTTAATATAAAGTTAGTTAAAAATATCTAAATTGATGATTTACTTAAAATTTATAACTTATAATATTCATAGAAAATGAAGATATTTGTGGGCTGCCAAATCAAATGAGATGAACTCTAAGATGATAACATCATGTAGTGTGGAATTCTGAATCCTACCAATGAAAATGCTGAGTTATCAACATCAGCTACTTGTTGTGTTTTCTCCGCGTTAAACACTAACAAAAAAATTTACAAAAATTAACTTCAAGATAAGTTTCTTCACTTATGAAAATAATATTTTATTTTACTTTTTTTTGTATTTTTCTAAAATTATTTATGAAAAATTTCATCAAAATAAGTCTAAATTATACTTTAAAGTTTCATAATTTTGAATTTTATCAATCTAAGTGTTGTAAAAAGTTTTTGAGATATGTCAGGTATGTAAGTAATTAATCTTTGTCTGTACTATTTTATTTGAATAAATTATATGCTAATTTAAATTAAAATTGAATAAGATAATTATAATAATAAAATTTAATTATTTAGAAAATATTTCTTTAATTTAATATAATAAATAACATATGAAGTATTAATATAAATTAATACATAATATTGAAAAATATAAATTAAACACTAAATTCAAAAAAACAATTATATTTAACGAAAATAAAAATAATCCAAAAGCAACTTCCATATCCACATTTTAATACTAATTTTTTTAAAATATAATTTTTATTAATTATATCTTTTTGAGATTCCAAACTAACTAAAGTAATTATTTCAATAAATTTTACCAAATAATAAAAATATTAATAACGTTGTTTTTTGTTTTATTGTTTTATTGCAGGGGAGACTGGAAAAAGCAGAGACATTCATGTTTTGATTAACTGATTGATGTTGATTTAAGAAAAAAAGAAAGAGATGTACACGCATGTAAGTGAAGATAAAAAAAGGAAATCGTACTGAAATTAAAAAAAAAAACAATTTTAACTTGGATTATTTCAATGTAATTTGTAAAAAATTACTCATAATCGATTATATAAAATAATGGACAAAAAAAATTGATTATCTTTATTTTTTTCACTTATAATTAATTATTCAATTATCATAATCAATCATATTTAATTTTTGTTACAAACAAAACATAATCAATTACTTCCATTTTTCAATATAAATAAAAAATAATCAATTACCCTATTTTATTTTTGTCAATTATACATATATTATTATTTATAATCGATTATATCATGTAAGTAATCAATTATATTTTACACATTTAACATAATAAAAATTATTTATTTTTCTACTTTTAAAAATTAAATTTAAGTAGATTTCATGTATCACGTACTAATTATATTTTATTTTTAATTATTTTTAATATTATGAATAAATTTATAATCTTATAATTTTATTAACTAAAAAAATTAAAATATTACAGTTAATACATCATTTATAGATTTTTACATTTTTTTCATTTCTCTCTAAATTTTATATTTTTTTAATTTAAAGAAATAGTTTTTCTATTTTTGATCCAAACAAACTTATAATAAAAAGTTTAAACAAGCATTTTTGAATTGTTATTTTAAAATAATTCTTAAAAACTCATTTAAGATTAAATTTAGCATTTATAAGTAGAGAGTGAATTTTATGATATAGATATTTTCAATATATTTTATTTTATTTAATAATTTAATAATGTTATTGAAAGTTTTATAGATATTCTTTCAAGAAATAGAAACAAGCAAATATATAGATTAGTCCTTTTAAGTTTGAACACTCAGTCAAAAGACTCAAAATTTCAGTGCCGACATATATTATCAAAATATATTAAAAAAAAAACATAAAATCTCGTTTGCCGACACGTTGAGCTCAATTGCTGACACGTGCCAACCAACCCGTGTCCAAAACTTTATATATTAGACTGAGAAAAATTCAATATTCCTTTATGTATTGTTAATAAATTTCTACCGCTTTAAAAATTTTAAATATAAAATAAATACATGTATTTCTGAAAAATATAATAATTAATAATATAATAAATTATATTAACATTAAATAACTTTTAATTTTTATTAAAAATGTTATCAGAATAAATAAGGCTGAAACTTTGATGGTGTATAATCAATGTAATTTTAGAGAATTGACATTTAATTGTTAAAAACTGATAAAACCTATGTGCATTAATATCTAAATTAGTTACAAAACCAGTAACTAATTTATCAATACAAGTTCATTTAATTGGTAAAACAGTATTCCAATCTTACAGTCCTGTGTGTCTGAATTCTACTGATATTAACAATTTTTTTTAGGGAAATTTATAAGCTTTTATTAGATATTAATGTAACGAAAAAAAAAAAAACTTTAATGGATTGTTTAGTTTCTATTAGAGCATCTTAAAAACTGCAGATTCATCTTATATTTTTTTATTAATAAAATTACTATTTCAGTATAGATATTACATATATGAATTTTATAAAATTGAAGTTATTTACGTAAATTACTCTTTAAATTTTATTCTTTTGCCGATTTTATCCCACTAGCATTGTCTAATCGCTGTGAGGTTTTGTTAAAATTTATTTAATCATAAAAAGAAAAAGTATTCAATAAGAAATGTTGGGAAATTTTTAAAATTATTATTCTTTCGGTATTAGTTCCTAATCTGTGCGAAGCAGTTCCTTTTAGGTGTTAACTTCTGTTTCTCTGTTGTTACCAAATTCTGCTACTCTTTCTTTCATTTGGCCGCGTTACTTCTCTTTTACGGCACCGGTTCACTGATTCTTAATCAATACAAAAATAAAATTGAAATGGTTCAATGGTCCTGGGCCTCTTGATTGGGACACACTCAGAGCAAACTTTGCCATTCACCTTCTCTAACTATTTTTTAATCTTGGAATTCTTCTTTTATCTTTGACACAAATTCCTCTATTTGCATGTAGTTGTCACAACAGTAGCGTATCTCCTTCTGGATTTGAATATTCAATTATTTATACCCTTTTGGGGGTAGTGGGGCTAGGCACGGATTCAGTTTTTTAATATACTGGATTTGGGGTTCCTTCATGGGCATGCATTTCACATTTTATCAGGTTCAGGGTTGGATTTGGATCAATGGGTGTCTATAAAGTTTGGAACTTTGGTTCTAGGAGTGGTGGTTTCAGTTAAGGGGTGGTTTTGCGGTTTGATTTTTTTTTTTTTTTATAACCTTGTTTTGGGTTTAAGGGGATGGATATGACCGAAGTTTCGATCTTGCACCATGTGGGGATTGTGCTGATTGCCATTTGGATTCTCTCTGCTTTCAATTGGTGCCACTCTGTTGTTTATTTTGCAGCTCTGATCTATCTTTTCCTGGTGAGTATCATGGTTGGAGATTTGACAACTTTTGGATATATTTGATTTGATTTGCTATGTTTGTTTTCCCTTTTATCTCTGGGTTTGCTTTTTGTTTAGTTAGTTGATGATGTGGATAAGAAAATAAAATAAATGTAAAAGGAATCGTTATTTGGGTTTTGTTGTGTTGGTCTAAAGGTGGAGAAAAAGATGTGGAATATTACTATTTTTCTGACTTTGATTTTTTATTTTTCTTTGGAAAGGTTCATGAGCGGTATGTTACGAGGCTGCGGAAGAAGTTGCAGTTTGAGGAGAGGAAGCAAGCCAATCAAAGAAGGGTAATTCTGCTGAATTTATTGTGGTTATTTTGATTTTGTGGACAGTGGAGTTTGAGGGGAAAGTAGTAACTTAATTTGTTTGAAAAGTAAACAAAATGAACAGTGGTCAATGAAGAAATATGAACTGGTATCTGAACAAATTCCTTTTACTTTTAAGTTAAAGCGTTTCCTTAAATTGAGGTAGAAGCTGACCCTGAGAGAAGAGATGAAGATAAAATTCAAATCCTCTCTACCCCACCCCCATCTGCGTTTTGAATGGATTTGTACAGCATTCTTATGGATAAGGTTCTCAAGGTTCTCTCGGATGAAATTCCAAGGTTCTTTCTGTTTTTGTGTGCCTTTCTTTGAAAACAATGCTTCATGTTTTGGACCTACATATATCCAGTTTTCTGAGCTGGAAACTAATTTTACTTTGAAAATTAATTGATAGGTTTTCTTCAATCGATGATGAAGACGAAATTATATGACTTAATTAAATAGGAAACAACTAAAACTATGTAAAGATACAACTCTCCCCTGCAGTAAAACACACACAAATATATATTTTAATTTTTCTGTTGAAAAATAGTTTTTAGTTCTTTTATTTTATAATTGCAAGTTTGAATTTGAGACATCGAGTTCTAACTGCATGGATTGTGCTATAATGGTTTACTGATATAACTTGCGCAATGTCCTTGATTCTACTTCAGGTGCTTTCAGATTCTGAAACAGTGCGGTGGTTGAACCATGCAGTTGAAAACATATGGCCTATATGTATGGAACAGATTGCCTCTCAGAAGATATTATTCCCCATCATACCATGGTTCTTAGAGAAGTACAAGCCTTGGACTGCTGTATGGTTCAAACTGTTTAGTTATTTGTCTTTGATTGTGTTCGATCAAACAATATGAATTTCAACCATTTTCTTGAAAGAGATCTTATATGAATTTCATATTCTGTGTGACTTGGGTTATTTTTATGTTTGTGTGAATATAAAATTGTTTACTTCGACTTTTGGTGTGATAAGATATTGATATATGTGAACTACATTTGCAGAAGGAAGCAGTTGTTCAGCATCTATACCTGGGGAGAAACCCACCTTTGTTTACTGAAGTTAGGGTTCTTCGCCAGACTGAGGATGACCACTTGGTATGTGATAATTAAAGCAGCATATCAAGAGAATGTTTTGTTCTGCATCTGTGAATGATTTTTTTTGGTTTGACTTAGGTACCATGTGATTCATGCAGGTTCTGGAGTTAGGAATGAATTTTCTTACTGCTGATGATATGAGTGCTATACTCGCTGTCAAACTAAGAAAAAGATTGGGGTTTGGAATGTGGGCAAAACTGCACATTACAGGAATGCATGTTGAAGGGAAGGTATGACATTGAAATTTTGATTTTACAGTGACATATCTGTTGAATAATCTTTTTTTTTTTTTTTTTTTTTTTTTTTTTTTTTCTGTTATTTGCTCAATACAAGTTCATGGATAAAAGCATGGATTCAGGGATATACATGTGCCAAGATACAACGGGGATTCCTTATGATATGTAGTTTGATTCTTAGAAATGATCTTTTGTATTGAAGAAGAGTTGATAATTGAGTATTATTACTGATGGTGCACTTTGTTAGTTAAAAATAAAATAATTCTATTTGAAGAGAAGGAATACAGAATGAAGGAGAAAGTTATACTTTTTATTTGAGAAAATGGTTTTTGTTTTTATTTTATATTTTTTAAATGTGATTATAAAAGGGCCATTTTCACCTTGTTGCTGTGTTCAAAGATTTATCCTGTTCAAATATTTGTGAATAGGTAGTAACAGATTGGCAACAGATTTTTTGTGAATACAAGAAAAAATGAAATCTGGAAATGTTTTCAAAGTAAGCATGCCCCAAGCTTTTGTTATATTCAAGTCTTTCACCATCCTTCTTAAGTCTGACCATAAAGTTTATAATTATTCTCTAACCTTTATTAAACCTTAGCTATTAGTATTGATGAAACACTTGGTGAATAATTCATTATGAGATTTGTATAGTTGAAAGCTAATTTCATATATCTAGATGCAGATTTATGATGTCTTCTCTGGTAGTTATGAGAGAAAAGGGAATAAAATAGAATTTTAAATCATCATTGTTATTATTTATTATTTGATAATGTTATCTTATTGTTCTATTCTCTCTGTAGATATTAGTGGGGGTAAAGTTTCTCCCGACATGGCCTTTTCTTGGCCGTTTGCGTGTATGCTTTGTTGAACCTCCATATTTTCAAATGACTGTCAAACCTATGTTTACTCATGGGCTTGATGTGACTGAACTTCCAGGCATTGCTGGGTGGCTAGTAAGCAATTTTTGCAAAATCTGCCTACATTCTTACTTGCTCATGCTGTAAATGATGTCTAATTTTAATCCTTTCTTCATCAGGATAAGTTGCTGTCTATTGCTTTTGAACAGACCCTTGTTGAGGTGAAGTTTGTCTTTTAGTTGTTCACTTTTTCCCACCTTGTTACTTTTGTATTTCTGAGTATTCTTATCTGTTGGCTTCTTGGGGTATTGAAATGATGTGATATAAATATGAAATGTGTTAGAAATCTTCGCATCTCTTAGTTGTTTCTGCTAATAGAAAATTATTGTATCTTTTTAATTATTTGTCTATATTTACATATTTTTGCAGCCCAATATGCTGGTTGTTGATGTTGAGAAATTTGTTTCGCCAGAGCAAGGTAAATATTTAATCTTTTTCCTAGTCTTTTGCAATAACTAATTTATTGGTAACCTTGGTGATTGAGAACATTAGGTGTTGTGCTCATCAGCATATCATGAACATTTAGGCTACCAGCTTGTGGCAATCAATCATTGTTCAAATAAAGTATAAAATGTCAATTTTACTAGTTCTTGTCGTGAATCTTTCAATTTTACTACCTATTTCAAGACATATATGGGTTTAGTTCTTCGAGTAGGCATGGGGTTTAACTTTTTATGTAACATTTGCGGAAGTACTCATGGTTTCATTAATAGAAGGTTTCAATCATGAAAAATTTTGGAGAAACTTATGGTTTTCATAAAACAAAGTCATCATTGTTTTTCTCTCATCACACATCTTCAGTGGAGAAAGGACATTTCCATTGCCCTCTATAGAATCCCTATCGTATAAATCTTTGAGTTTAACTCTGGATGGCATATTCAATCCTTTACATATTAGATACTCATTCATCCCTTAATCTTAATGTTATAGAGTGTTGGTTCTCTGTGGATGAGAAGGAGCCTGTTGCTTATGCTAAAGTAGAAGTTATTGAAGCATGTGACATGAAGCCATCAGATCTAAATGGTTATCCCTTACCTATGATTCGTGTGAGCTTTTTTTTTTACAATTTTTATTTGTGCATAACAAATTATAGTATGTTTCAGGATTAGCTGATCCTTATGTGAAAGGTCATATGGGTGGATACAGATTTAGGACAAAAGTACAAAGGAAAACACTTACTCCAAAATGGCACGAGGAATTTAAAATTCCCATCATATCATGGGAGTGTGATAATCTGCTGGTTATTGCAGTTCGTGACAAGGACCATTTCTATGATGATATCCTTGGGTTTGTTCCATTTTATATACTTTGTATTTTTTAAAATGTCTGTGAGTGTGTGTATGCAGTATTAATTGCCTTTTAGACGCCAGTTAAGAAAAAAGGAGGAAATATTTATTGAAAGGGAAAGCATCATTCCCATATACCCAGTATTTTAGCTTTTGTTGGACTTCCTATGTCCATTTCTAGAATTTCAGAATGTCTGTCCCTGACAAAATTGTTTATCTTTTATGGATTGATTACTGAGTTGAAATTCTGAGTAGTGGAAGTTTTGATTTCCTACGAATCTGACAACATTTGCCTAAATATCTTGTTTGAACTATTTTCTACTGTTTGATCAAATGTCTTGTCAAATTTTATTCATTCTATGTTTTCGATGATTTTCTGCCACTTATTCTGTCACTGGTGTATTCATCCAAATAATTTTATGTTGTGCTGTTTTCAGGGACTGTTCTGTGAACATCAACCAGTTTAGGGATGGGCAAAGACATGATATGTGGTTGCAACTTGAGAACATGAAAATGGGGAGGCTGCGTTTGGCAATAACTATTCTTGAAGCTAATGGAAAGGTAATTTCCCTCTCAAAATATATTTGTACTTATCAATATTTAATAATGCAAAACATTCTGATAAGAACAGAATACAAAAGAAAATGAAAAATAATAGCATGTGGGGCAATAAGTTGCTCCTATGTTTTTTACCTCTGGTTAGTGTTTGTCTGTTTGATTTCAATTTGAATTTTATCTGTGCAGGGAGTTGATACTACAAGTGAACATGAAAAAATGGACTTTGAAGTACGAAAAAACTCATTTGGAGCTCATAGCACTTCTGAGAATAGTTCCTTTTCACCTGTTCAACCTGAAAAATCTCAGAAGGTGGCAGATAACTTTGAGCCTATAGACATTGAAGGGCAAAAGGAGACAGGAATTTGGGTTCATCACCCAGGAAGTGAAGTTTCCCAAAGGTGGGAGCCTAGGAAAGGGAAGAGTCGGCGCCTGGATACTGAAATTCATGGAGAATCTAATGATTTAGTTGGTAGTGGTAGGTCAGCCGTATCTGGATCCTTGAACAATGACAGCAGCAGTTCTGATAATAATAATCCTGAAGAAAAGCACCGCCTGAGATCGGTTAGGAGGGGCCTGCACAAGATTGGTTCAGTATTCCACCGTAGTAAAGGGGAGGAGCCTGTTGGAGAGTACATTCCATCTCCACATGATAACATTAGATCAATGAATTCTAAGGGGATGATTGGTGTGCAGTTTGTGATGGATGAGAACATTCCTGACTTTCCAACTCCTAAGGCTCAGGGAGAAGGGGGATCAACTGAAGGGAGTGGTCCTGAAAGCCCTGCAAAAGGACATGTCAAGGATATGGCAAAGCATATTTTGAAACATGCAGAAAAATCGGCTCGAGGCTTGAGACATGTTCTTTCTTGTAAGTCAAGGAAATCTAAAGATGAGTCTCTAGCAGTTCCAGAAAGAGTAAATGAATCTGATTCTTCAGATGATGAATCCACCTCAGTTCAGTCTCCCCCAGTTGAAACAACTCCAGTTGGTTCTCAGGCTATGGCCCCAGGCAGCAATGGTTCCCCCAATTCAAGGGTGGAGGTGGTTCAAACAGTTCCATCTAACACTCATGAGGACAATAAAGCACCAATGAAGATAGTTAATATAAAAGATGACCCTGAACAGGCATGCTCCCCTGAAAGGTCAGGTGAAGAGTTTGTTAAATCTGATGAATTGGAGCATGTAAAAGAGGAAATTGTGAGCAGATAAGGATTTTGCCACTTTGTTCCTCTGAAGAATGTCTCAACCAGCATTTCATACTCGTGTTGTTTGTTTTGTACAGTTCAGTCTTCGGAGTTTTTCTACAATTCTGGCAGATTTTGATTGCTGGAATAGTAGTTATGGTGATGGATAGACTTTTGTTACTTAAACAAGTTTGGGTTTCAGGTGCTGCAGTTTGTAAGCAACTAAGCATGTAAATAGTTTTACATGTATACAAGGAGCAAACATATTTACAATCAGATTTTGTCCTATAGCGTCAAGAGAGCTGAGAGCTTGTTAACCATTTTTAAATGTAAAAACATGCAATATTCGAGATGGCTAAGGGTGAATCTTAGTCCACTTGATGCCTGCTGAAGCAAAAACAGTCAGAGAAATAAGAAGTATATCGATAGTGTAAAATGATTAGCTGATTCAACTTTTTTTGTACGTAGACAAACTCATATGGTGAGGCAAAAGCAATAGATTGAAACAATTAGTTCTTTTTGTGTCACTTTTGATAAAATTTTAAATTTCGTCTTACTAATTTCAAATTTACTAATTGAAACAATTACTCAATATTATAAAACTCGTGAAGATTCCAACTTGACTCTCATAAATAAGAGTTACTAGTATGAAAAGAAAATCTTTCATATATTAAACTCATATATTAAATTCAGGGTAATCATCTTTCTCATCCTCATTTTCACTTAATCATCTTTCTCATCCTCATTTTCATTTAGGTCATTTCCATCTTTATCATTTTCAGCAATTGGAGGGACCTCCAAATCATCTATAGGTGTAGTAACACCACCCCTACCGGTTTCTTCAACTTCATTTTCTCCACCTTCAATTAAGATACTAGCTTCTTCAACTTCATTTTCTCCACCTTCAATTAAGATGTCATCTATAGGTGTAGTAACACCACCTCTACCAGCTTCTTCAACTTCATTTTCTCCACCTTCAATAAGATACTAGCTTCTTCAATTTCATTTTCTCCACCTTCAATTAAGATGTCTTAATCTGAAGTATCTAAATTTGAATTTGCTTCATTCTTTTTTACATTTCATTCATCATAAGAAACAAGATTCTCAATGTTATAATCTTTTATTTTTCTAATATCCTTTTGTTTTTACAATCTTGAATTAGCTATCACAAATACCACATCGTTACTGGTCTTTTATTATAAGCGATTTATTTTCTTGGTGTAGACCTACATAATTATAAAATTAATTAACACATCTAAAAAATAATTATAAAATCAAGTTCATATCATAAATTAAAAGTCTTACCCTTTCAAAAATGTTTCAATTACGCTCACAACCAGATGAACTACAAGTCAAACTCAATATGCTAATTGCAAACCTTTATAACTCTGGATGTTCATCACCATATGATTCCCACCATTGTGTTTGAGTTTTGGTTTTGAATGCCCGTTGAGTTATTGGATTACCAAAAAAAAGGATCATAGTGCAACATGGGATTAAAGTAATAGCCTGCTGAATATAATAACCTATGCAATTGATTGTCTCATCTTTCATCAATGATTTCTCAAAGAAGAGTGTAGCTAAATAATATAAAAATAAATAAATTAATCTCTAAAAAAAGTCTATGTTTTTAAAGAAAAAATAAACAAGAAACCAAATATAAATGAAAGGTAATTAATTATTATTACTTTTTACTAACTCCATTGAAAAGACTTTGTATCTTTTCTTTAGCAAGATTCATTTTTTCATATAAAAATCCCATGGCTGGTTTCTCATATGAATCAACCATGCACAACACCTTAGTTAGGAGAAGAGCAACAAGCAATTCAAAATATTTTTCCAAAATCCTTTATCCAATATCAAACTCTCTATAAACCCTCCATCTCTAGACAAATTGACTATATTGTCACTCCTGGGATGTGAACATCCTAATAAGTGATCCTTTGTTATCATTCAAGCATCCCAAAGTCAAATAAGAAGTGACAAAGCAAGTAATTGTTGGTCTAATCAAATTTGTCCCTTTAGTATATTCATGCAACAATGAAATACCATGGGTTATTGTGTCATGATGAAGTGATATTTTTTTCTCAAAATCTTCCAACATTATTGCACAAGGTGTCCAATATTTTTTTTTTCTCTTTTGCATTAACAATTCTCCAGCTGCCTTTAAATTTGCAGCATTATTTACAACTTGGATGACATTCTCTTCCCCAACCTCTTCAACATTATTCATCATCTTGAAAAAATTTTCACCTATCTTACATATGTCAGAAACATCAATAAACTTAAAAAAAAAAAAAAAAAAACAGTTTCCTAATTTCATGATATGGTATGGTGGTAGTTTAAATTCAAGATCATGTTTAGCAACTAATTCAAGTGTTCTTATAAACTCTTCATTCTTTGCTACATTAAATGCAGTAGCATTATTGTAGAAAAATAGAACAATTTCTTAACATGCATCCTCCTTTTCACTTTTCTTGAGAATGGAATTAATATTAATTTTAAGTATTCCTTTTCTTGAAAATATTTGATGACTCCTCATTTTCTTCTTGAGAGAATATCTTTTTAGGATTGTGTGAATAAATCATACTGTTCTCCACAAACATTTTTTAAAACTATTAAATTATTTAAAATTATTAAATAGTTTTAAACGTGTATTAGTGGTTAGTCAATATAATTTTGTTTATTAAATTGATGAGGAGGACGATACAAATTTTAACCTCGATCTATACAATTATAGAAAATTTTAATTAATGAAATACAACCTAAAAAGCATAAAGTCCTAGATGGAATACATCTAATTTTTTTAAAGAAATGGACTTTTAAATATAATTAATCAAATTAAGACTTATTTGGCCCACCGATTGAGTGTAATACAGGATCTAATAAAAATAAATTTGACTAACCACTAATACACGATATAATAAAAATAGTTTATTAAACGTTACAAAAAACACTTAACTAAGAGATTGTGATTAGTTAATTAATTGATTCAAAGTAGAACCCAAAGTAGAACCCAATATTAGATATTGTTCTCTTCAAGTTTTGGTTCGTTAGATGTTACGTGACAAAAGTTCGCCGAGAACTTTATATCCTAACCTTGACGGTTACTTGTACGATTAAAGAGAAAAAAGATAAGAGATTTAGTGATGCTTCAGTAGAGAAAATAAGAAATTTATTTAATACTCAGATTATGGCTAATCTTTCACTTGATCATTTATTTATTTTATGTATCTAATAATATTGAATCTTTCATTTTTAACATTTAATCTCAGTATTTTCTAACCACTTATTAAAATTATCTATCGGATAGAGATTAGATCCTTTATCTAAGTTACTAATAATTATTTATCTATCCACAATATTTTTGCGTCTTTTAAATTTTTAGCATAGTCTAGTATTTAAAATCATGTATTAAATCGTAAAATTTAATTATTTTAAACTAATAGTTCTTCTTTATTTTAAACTTCGTCTAAAAGTGTATATATAATTGTAACCTTATAATCTTTTAATGATCCTATAATATATTCTTTTAATATAAGACGTCACTCTTAAATCTTTAAATATTTTTTAAGAAAATTTTGTATAGAGTTCTTCCTAATAATCTTATGAGATGATATAATTTGGTGATATTAACAATTCATATTTCAATCTCTCAAAAAATTTTATATTTTAATATTGTGATATAAAATTTCTAATGTTACAAGGTTAGCTATATTCATTATACTATGAAAGAATATTCCATTATTTATGAGTGACTATGTATAAAAAATACTCAAGGTTAGTTAGGAGTAATTTGAGCTAAAAATATTGTGTCAGTCAAGAGTGAATTGAGAAAAGAATATTTAAAAAATACTTAGTTAAACCAGAAGTAATTTGTATCAAGAATACTGTAAGGGTTAGCCAGAAGTGACCATAAGCCTAAGTAATACTCAATTTGTACTTCGAAGCATTAATGAATTGGTATAAATTTTTGTGTGCACTATTTTATCTACTCCTTACCTTCTTTATATTACATGTTATTTGTCTATATTAGTGTAAGAAGGAGACCAATTTGTGAGCATATAGTAAAAGTGTTTTAATTAAAAACTTTTTAAACCAACCTTTTTATCTTATACTTGTGTTGGTTGTTCAGACATTAAGATTGTGGTCCAATCACTTATTGAAACAAACATAAATATATGTTAGTTAAGTAATTTAGTTGAATTGTAAATTTACTTCTGAATGACCTCTTGAATTGAAAAAGATAAGGATAATAAAATTGTTTAAGTATGTCCATCTAATCATATTTATTGTAAAATCTCATAATAATTTATAATTTATAAGACAAAATATAAGGTATATCTTTTAAGGACGCCTTTATTAACAAATCTTCATAGGTTAAATATATATTTGATGTTGTCTGTTAAAAGAGTCTTATCTTAATTTTTAGTTATAATAAATATAAAAATAATAAAATAGATGATTATGAGAAATTGGTAAAAAAAAATATAACATGACACATCTATTAAAAGAATTTTAATTAAAATTGTTTCTCAAACTAAATTGTCTTCTTAACATGAATAATTAAATGATAATTTTTGAAAATTATTAAATATTAATTAAATCACAATTCAATATGTCTTTATTTATGATTTTCATGTTTTTTTCTTACAAATTAGTTATCTAATTTTTTTAATCAATTTTTAATTACTTTTTTTTAATCACTTCAGTTATAAACACTCCTACCAACAACTCATTAAGAGAGCTTCTTCGTACACCTTCATACAATTTTCAATTTCCCAATCTGCCTATTGTAAAAAGATTTCTTTGTCCTTGCGAAGGTTTATTATGTGTTTGAAACACTAATATGGAGGTGGGTGAGAAGGTGGTGCTGCTGTGGTGACCGTGGCGGCGTGGTGCTGTAGCGGTAGCGGCTTTGAGTGGAAGGTTGGTGGTGGTTGGTCGTCGTTGGCAATGGCGGAGCAGTAGTGGTCGCGGCGAGGTGCTGTTTTCATCTGAGGTAAGTTTGGGTAGGGGTGGGTTTGTTTTGTATTTCGGAATACAAGATCCAGATTTCGCTTTCCGAAAGCGTTCTTTGATTTGAATTCATGCTTTCACTGGAAGTCAAGATGGTCACGAACAAGGAAGAAAAACAACTTGTAGGTAACAAGGTCACGAAAGCTGTTTTCATATACAAAATATGTTTCCGAAATACATCATTCCAGAAGTCATTTTCCAAACACCCTTTTGTTCCGAAATGGCTCATTCCAGAATAGGATTTTCGCATGCAAAAAAAATTCCTGAAGGACTCATTCCAAAAGCTATTTTCGGATCCGGAAAGAGCTCATGAATGGTCCATTTCAGAACGCTCTTTGCGCGTGAAAAAACCCCACCCCCAAACGCAATCGCAACACCCCTTCTCCCATCTTCTTCCAAAACCAAAAATACATTACCTTCAACTCACAACAGTGGACACGACGACACCTATAGACGACAACAGCGACAAACAGTGATGACAATGGGGACAAAGTGGTCGTAACATGTTCAAAAATGAAAAATGTGAGATGTATGAAAGTGAAAAAATATATGAAGGTGTACAGTTGAAAAGGATAAATGTGTCATTGTAATACTTAATAAAAAATAATTTGAAAATATCAAAATTATATTGAGGTGCAGGAAGAACGTACGGAGGGAGGTTCAGGAAGAAGCTCTCACTTATTAAACTGTTAACTAAAGCTGGATCCGAATCCTTCCACCAATAATTTCTTCCACCACCCCAATTTCTTCCTCACCCCATGTCTTTCATGCACCTTCATGGATATTGAAAAACTCTAAATTATCCATAATTCAAATTTTTAAATTACATAATTAGAAGACATATTTTGAATTTGATAATTCAAAATACATTTTAGTATCAGAAACATATTTTAAATTGCATAATTTAATTTAAAATATATAGTTTTTATTATGCAATTTACAAATGTATTATATATTATACGACCTAAAGTATATTTTGAGATTTAAAAATACATTTATTCTTGATTTGTAATATGCAAAATAAATTTTTAAATATACAATTACATTAAAAATGTATTTAAATACATTTCAACATTGTAATATGGTTACACTGAAAACTGCCACGTCGGCATCTACCTCTTTCCAACAACAAAACGCCACCTTCATCAGCGTCGGAAACTCCCGCAGCGCCTCAAATGCCGCGCTTTGCTCCACGAGCACGCAGAGCCGCTTCGGCGCGTCGGGTGCTCGCCCTGCCGTGGCGCGTGAGGAAGAGGTCGCGCATCGCCGAGGAGGTTGAGAACGAAGTTGAAGGTGCGAGAGATTCTCGCGCCGGAAGGAGTGCGCGTAAGCTTTGATGAGGGTGAAAAGAAGTTGTCGGAGAAACGGCGTCGTCGGAGAATAAAGGTAGCCAATTTTTTTTTTTTTTTTATTATTTTATGCATTATTTTGAGTATAGAATAGTGAGATTTGCATGAAACAAATACTGTTTTAATTCCCTTTTCTTGAACTTATTCAACTACACATTGAGAATCAATAGTTTCCTTTTTTACATCAATGAGTGTGTACTAATGTATACTAATATGAATGCAGCTGTACATGGTGTAACCATTATCTAGTTCCTAAAATTTTCCTATAGAATATGAAGACATTAATGTTTGACTTTACAGAAACGAGTACAAGAATCATGGTCAAGTCCTGTGCTTCTTCTTTTTGCCTGATAGAATTGGTTGGATTTGCAAGTGCCTTTTGAATGCCTCATTGAAAAGGAAACGAGCATGGAAGGCTTTGATGATTGGTAGCCACGCCAAAATAGCTATAGGTCCGAAAAGAACTATCCCCATTCCATAATCAAATTCTCTTGCAAGTGCACGTGTGAAGTCCCACAACCCTGTGTGCTCTATCTTTGGCCTTGCAGCTTGTGCGATCTGAACCAACAAAAAAATTTCATGGTCTTAAGTCTAGGGAAAAAAGTATGCCAAACAAGGACAAACTTACATATAGTTTGTTAGGTAGGTTTAGTTCCGTTCTTCAATCAGAATTGATGTTTCATCTTTTTATTTTCATCAAGTTTTTCTTTTGCACGCAGATTATCTAGATGAAACTCCAATTCTAATTGGAAACATCACCGAAAGTGTCTGTGTAACTGCATTTAAGTTTTGTCCAAAACAAATTGAAAATGTGACAGTCTAGCTGAAGCAAGGTTGCTTAAGATTATTACCAGTATCAATCCCCACGCAGTTGGCATGAATGCTAGACAGCAAACAAAAAGGTCCATCAATGACAATTCACATATAATAGAAAGAGTAAAGATGAGGGCAAGAACAGCCAGGAACAAGAATGCTTTGAAAAGTCTGAATCCGAGCTGATAGTTAGCACTGAGTAGTTTCCTTCCCATGTTAACGGCCTGCATGGATGTTTATGTTATTAACATGCAATTTTACTATTTGGAGGATTTTGCTTACTAAATTTCTTAATAGAGTAAGGGAGAAGCCATGAAGAAGTTACCTTCACCAAGAGGAAAATTGCAACAATCACAATCCATGAAAGGACATAAACCAGAAAGTTTTTGCTATGCTGAGAGATGTCTAGATGATAGACCAGACCATACTGATAGATGAAAAAACGGAGAGAGAGCAATATTTCAGTGACCCTAGAAGCAAGACCTGACCAACGAAGATGACTTTGCTCATCATGCCACCAAGAATGCCAACTTTTATCTTGTTGAATTCCTATACCACCCTGTTGTCTGATCCATTTATTCCACTCTTTCCAGTCATCTACTGTCTTGGTCCAACTGAACCCAGCAGGGTTAAAAAGAAAAGGTGCACATAACCAAGTTAGAGACATGAACCAAATGGCATATGTTATCAACACATACGCCATGTTACTTTGGTAGGACTTTCTGAACATGTTATAAACAATCAACAGCAGCAATAACTCAAATGCCTTGACAAAGTGGCTTCTTGAATACAATCTGTAGTTCTCAGTGAAGCTAGCATGGAAGACAACTTTACGCCCAGTTGGTCTGTACTTTGCACCCCCATGCAAAAGCGTTCGTCCATAGTAATGTGTTTTTGTTCCAAGGGCGAAAGTGAAGAAAACTGCAGCGAGCTGCAATTGCATAAGGACAAAGTCCTTTAAAGCTGTGAGGAAACCTTTCTCAAGTCCTATTTCCATCACCATTGGCAAGCCTGTCAGAAGTCCAAGTTGTATGAATGACTGGGAGGCAAGAGCTGTTTCTAAGGACTGCACATTCTTTATTCGTGCCTCAACGATAAGTGCTCTTTCCAACCCACTGAGCACTAGGTATAGCTGCCCGTAGAGAAATACATAGATTCCTATCACTGAAATCTGTGGAGTTATTCAATAGAAATTTAGCTTAGTCAAACCGGATGGCACGTCATTACTATATATAAAACATCAGACAAGTTGATGCTAGTTTAGAATTTGGGTAATGTCTCATGAATTATTTCTGTGTGATACTTTGTGTTTATCTAAGATGTAGCTAGATCATGGAACGTACAAAATGCTTCCAAACTATCATGTACACAAGCTTATTTGCATACATTAACCTTAGTGAGCTTAAACTTTGTTTGCTTTATAAAGAATCACTTGTTATCAATTCCAATATTCATGTCCTGTAGTGAAAAGTGAAATACATAACAATAATAGGATATTTAAACATTGTGTTTCAATTAAAAGAGTATAAAAAGAATTTGATGGTTCAATGAAATTACCAAGCTGCTGAAGTAAAATCCAATTGTTGTGAAATAGCATGATAGCATACGGAAAAAATCGAATTGTCGCCCAAGGCGGAACATGTCACGGCTTATAGTTTGCTCACAGTTTCCATTTGCTACCTTAGCTTCAAATTTTGAGATCTGGTTAAGAGCTACATCGCGACCTTTGCCAATTTGCAAGTATTCATGATAGGAAATACATCCCCGTCTTAATGTTGAATTAAATCCTGCATGACATAAACACATTTGTAATTGTCTCCCATTATAAGAAAACATGTGGTCAGAATATGGTTTTGAACTCATCAATTCCTACCAGCGAAAACATCCTCACTCAAGTTAATTGTTTTAGATGCTTTGCTTATTCCTCCCCTTGTGATGTGAAAAACCCTATCAAATACATCTGGATGGCCATAGTGGAACCGCACCCTGAGTGAGATAATACATTAAAAAACATGATGAAAAAAAGTTGGTGATGTGATGAGATGAAAGTAGTAATTAGAGGAGCAAGAACCTTTCGAGAGCGGAACAGAACAAAAAAGAAAAGTAGAATGAGGCAAATTTCATATATTTATATATGCAAGAAAATTCTACTTCACTTATACATGTACACTACTTTCAGAAAATAAGGATCACCATTAGTTTATTAAAGAGAAACTAGAGTATGAAAGCGTCCTTGAAAAAATTTCAAAGAGTAATATGAAGTAAAAAGGAATCACGCTCTTGATTGCAGAAAGCCAAATTTTGCTTGCCTTGCATCACAAGTACAAAAATTACTACTACATGTATATACAACTATGAAATCAAATCTAGTATATACAATTATTAATTCAAAATTATTGTAGGTTTGCTAGATAACTTGGACACTTACATGAACTTTTCCTATTTTAGAGTATATCCAATGAGAGTTTCTCACAAGAGTTTTATGTTAACAAAAACACTATTTTAATATAGGTTATACAAAAATTAGTTCCTTGAAATTGAATAAAGTTTCTTATATAAGTAACCCTTTTCAATTTTAAGGAACTCATATTTTTGGAGTTCACATTCAAATACTGTTTTTTAATAAAGAAATCTTGCAAGAAATACTTTTACTTCCTTTCATTTTCAAAACAACGTTTTATATTTATTACCTGAGAGGATTAGCGAGAAGCCTTTGACCAATAGTGACAAAGCTGGTCTCTTGATATGACATGAACCATGCCAGAGAAGACACACTGAAATTAGAAAACATAGAGAAATCCTATTAGTATATTAATTAACTTACTAATATTAAAGCAAAAGGCATTTATGAGTAAGGGGGGTAAAGCAAGTAGAACAAAATGTGAGTGTAAAATAAGACATTTGATTTCGCATTATCCTCTGGCAGCACGTTTATATTCTATTCTGGAGGCATTTGGTTTTATATGTTTCTCATAATATGGTAGCATGAAATGCTGTCTTAGACTTAGATCATGTTTACGCATTCAAGGAGCATGTGATTAACATTGTGCCTAATATGAATATGCATATTTGTCTGATGAAAGGAACCTTGTTGAATCTCCCTTACTGTCACCACAATGCCATTTTTTTGATTTATGAGATACAAAGGACTAACCTTCCTGTGAAAATGTGTTCCCTTAAGCCAAGTATTGTAGGAGGACGCCTTCCTTGGCGCCGAAGAAATTCCTGGAGAAGGTTTCTCATTTTCAGAGCTTCTTCCAAGTAATTATCCTGTTATAAACTCGTAAGAACATTGAAATGAACAAGTTTTATAATATAATGATAGAAAGAAAGTAATTAATTTGTAAGAAAGTAAACAAAAATTGGGCCTACTTGGTTCATATCAATTGTTTGGAGTGCTTCACCTCGAGTGAATATTATTGCATTGTTTTGGTTTTCAGGCTTCCCTTCTCCAAGATGCGGTGGACCTGGTAGTTTTATTTGATATATTGTCTATAAAAGAAGGAACAGTTTTATCATGTCAATAATGATGGTTACATGGCTATACGTGTAATAATAAAATTAATGATTTGGACTTATCAAAAAATTATCGGATTTGATAAAGTATTTCTGAGATAACATTAAAGAAATATACCAGTTTTGAGCCTAGGCCTTATAAAATTGCACTTTTAGAGTAGTTGTATTCATGGTATGACATCAAAGTTTGTTAAAATAAACGTTCATTAGGAGTATGTTCATTCCAATCTCATTCTCTTAATCTTATCACTGAGAATATTGTAGTTTTTTTAGTAAAGGGTTACAATTTATCTTTTCTAAGAATAATATTGATATATATAGTTTGGAATTTGCTATAGTTACGTTTGATCCTCCCACATGAAATCTAAGCAATGTGAGCTTTAATCTCATATTTTTCTATACTTTCGAATTTGCAGCAATGCGTTCAGCAGAACTCCTTATTTTTTGTTTTAAATATGCAAAAAGGAATTAATAAATAATCCTTGGCATCACTGATGTCATTAGATAAAAAGATTTTGAGCTCAGGAAACTATTAGAAGAACGACAGGCACAATAAGTAAAAGGCAACTCAAGATTTTTATAGCAACAAAAAGCAGACATCCATGAAATATTGAACAACATGACTTGTATTGGGACTATCCAAGACTCGAAAATATATCAGTTTGATGACAATTGCTGCAGTTAAAAAATGAAGTGAATATACGAACATTCAGCTTCCAACATCTAAATTAAGGGATTCGTTTGAAGATTTTATTTTTTATGAATGTGATTGTGGTTAACATAATCTATTGGTAATAATATCTCTTGCAACTGATGCCATGCTGTTTAAAAGGCATTGTGACCTATTAAAAAGCTCAACCAGATTGTAAGTACAATCCTTATCAATATTTCTAAGACTAATTTTTTTCATGATGTAGAAAAATACCTGTTCAAAACCATTGACAACTTTAACCAGTTTAGATGAATATACTTTGTGAGGCCTACCCTGCACTATCTCCTCCTTTTCCTCAACATAAGCAACACGAAGAGATGGATATCTGCAGGTAACACACGCAAGGTTTATTGTCTGCTTATTTCATATCAAGAAGAAAGTCATCTTTCTCTTTCCTTGAAAAAGGCTACCTTGTCATCAAGTCGATCATATCTTGATAACGAGGATCATTCATAGCCTTCTGTGATGCAAATGATTGACAGGAAATAACATAGGTGTATTTCATGTCTGCTAGTGCTTCTAGACGAGCAAACAATGCACGGTTACCTCTTTCAGCGGTCTCATATCCCTCAAGAATATCTGCTTTAACAGAAACAGTCCTGAAGTTATTTGACTATGTTGATTTTTTCCCTATATTTCTTTCCACCATAGCAAAATACTGATTAATAATGTTACTTATACTTGGTCACAAACCTTCTTCTTCAGCCATGTCAAGAAATGCTTGTAATTTTAAGGCTTCTCTGTAGTACATCATCCCTCTAACTGTTAAAAATATGATTGCAATGATCACATAATGACTTATAATTGAATGCATATCCAAAAAAGAGTGGTATAAAAACCGAACCTGTTCTGCTTAGCGTTTGGCCACGGAATGAAGCCCACAGTCTAAGATCTTCTACCTTGTGTTCATCTTCTAAACTTCGTCTGTCTTCACAACCCATGCGTTGTAAAAAATTTCTCCATTCATCTATTGAAATTGTAGTAGCAATCTATGAGATGAATTCAAATAGAATGTTTAAGATACAAATAATGTCATACGCAAAGAACCTGGATATATCTTTTGCATGTAGAATATGATGGAGTCCTCCTCTTTCTCTGAACCAAGCTCCTTAAGCGAAAAATTAATGTCCTCGATGTAATGTGGAGTTATAACACTACCAATCACAGTTATATATCAGAGAGGGTTTTGTGATTGAACTATAGAACTATAATAATTTTCACTAATCCTTTTTCGCTAGTTTTTAAGCATTGTGTCATTTATTTCTGAAAGGATTGTTAAAGTTGGTGTGTGACATCCCACATTAACTAATATGACCAATTTATAGTATATAAGTGAGAATAAACTTTACCTTAACGAGCTAGTTTTGTAGGACTGAATTAAACTTAAATTCGCTTTCTAATATAGTATCAAAGCCATTAAGAGTCTAACATAGTCGAGATTTAAGCCTATTGTATCATTTGTTATTGGAATCTCTCGATATCATATAAGTGGAGACAAACCTTATTTACAGAGTTGATTTTATAAGATTGAGTTAGACTTAAACTTTCTAACAATGTGGTTCAAATTAAGAATTGAGCGAGAAGAGTTATGAATGCCACTACAAGAACATAATGTACAATTTTTAGCCAGCCTATCGAAGGAAATGCAATGCTGGATATATGTAATTACCAGAATGGCATCATATTGTGAACTTTTGGAGCATCAGGCATATCTGTGAACAGAGAGGTAGCAAAGAATGATATGCGCCTTCGAGCATCTAAGTTTGCAGGCACATCCATTGCTGTTTCTTTGACCGTAAGCAACAAATGAAAACGCTTGATCTGCCATGAACAGGCTGATTGTATCAGAGCATAGCATGAGTTTATTTCTTTCTCATTACTCTATATATGTGCCAGCATTTTTATGTGAAGTTGTGAGTATAATAACTAGTTCTTGACGAAAAGAGAATGATGACAAGAAAACACTATAGGGGTAATAAACATCACCTTTTCCATCATAGGACCATTTTCTGGCAATGGAAATTGGATAGAATTTTCATTCGAAAATGGATAAAAATCCCTATTCATTTCCACGGAGTCAAATAGTTGATCATCATTTCTAAAATAGACAAAGCCACACTCATTTTGATCGGGAAAGTGGAACATATCCAAAATTCTGTACAAATTTAGCAAGTAATTAGAAGCTGAAGCATAGTAATATATTAAAGGACAACAGATTTTTAAGCAACAATACCTGGAATCAACCATCATATCATTTACCACCAATTCAAATATATCTAGCAGGGCTTTCACAACTTTGTGCTGATTGTCTTTTTCTCCTTCCATCTGTTGGAATTTATATCAAAGTTACTAGGACTCAGTCACCGATCATACAAATTTGTCAACATACTTAGCCTTTAGTTTAGGTCTACGAAACAATTACCAGAAGTTCAGCTAGCTCAACAACTTTAGCATGTAGGGCTGGGAGAACTTTTATGTTAAAGTTCTGTAGAAGAGTTGTTTCTTGGATATTCTTTTCAATTTCGCTTAGTATATCACATATGATCCTATATATGCACAAATAATGATCAAATAAATAATCATGCTAAAATTTGGTAAGCTAAGTAATGCCCACTAAGAGAAAAAAAGAAGCGTCAGATTAAACAGAAAACTACACTAGTTCAAGAAGGAAGATTGAATCCAGATAACCATTCTATTTACTTTTACCTTTTCTCCATGCTACCCTCAACCAGAATTTCAAGAACATATTTTAGCGACTGGTAACACTCTCTTACAGCATAAAACATGTATTTGTCTCTTGTAATTTTCTTGACAAGAATCTCTTCCTTTCCCTCAAAATCTTTGGCAATGGTCAGAGCTGTAGAAAACTAGAATGTGTACAAGAGGAGTTCATTAATGAATAAGAAGATGTACAACTAATAATTCTACAACAGTAATCTCATAATACTTTGGTTAAAAGTACATTACCTTATTTGCCAAGAGGAAAACAGGCCAACGAACCTTGGAAGAAAACAATTCGGAAGACACGGGCATCATCATCAAATCCATCTCTCTGTCGAAACAATCATTGTCAGGTGCTGGAATAAGACATAGCTGTGCAGGAAAGTTACAACAAAAATCACCTGTTACTGATCAAGTCTTCAAGACGTAGCTGATTTACAATTTGATTCCATACTACAACAAATTTGGCAGTGGCATTTTTTTCATCCGGCAACTGCAACACAGATTAGTGGTCAACACAAGAGAACAGATATACTGAAATAATCTTATCTTACTATTGCTAATTTAGAACACACCTTCTGAAATATATTGCTGAGGAGACCTTTTCTTTTCTTTTTACCACGTTTGGAAGATGGTGGGATCAGACAGACGTTAAATGCTGAAGGTAAGGAGTCAAATCTACTTCTCAGCATTCCGAGTGTTCTTATCTATTTACAAATTAGAAATATGAGATGATCATTTCGTTTCTGTGGGAGAAGAAAGAAAGAAGAAAATAAGAACTTAAGCTTACCTCACCGAGGTGATGCAAAATGCCATATAGTCCACCAATTATTGTACAGAAAACAGAATACCAAATTTGGGTATCCATAAAATATACCTTAATAAACAAAGAATAAAATGTTGTTAATAATCAATGAATATGGTTTTCTTAAAAGAAAGAATCATTAGTTGAAGGAATTTTATCTTAACACATAATGACTGATAGACCACTTCATCGACAAAGATTTGTACTTCAATCAGTAGAACATGTTTTCCCCCCTTGGTAAGTACGCTTAAAATGACGATTTGAAGTTAAAAGTAAAGAAGTCTAAGTGTCAGAGAAATGATTTCAACTCACAATTACTACAGGGCTCCATACAGCTACAATTGCACCAGCATTACTCTTGACTGCAGCACATCCAAACTGTTATCAGAAACATTAACTGGTCCCTTGTGTAGTGAAAACAATTAGAAATGCACCATACCTCTTGGAAAAAGCTCATGCCATTCATAATGCACCCCAATTTTCATAATCTGTCTGGTAGGTGCTATGAGTGGTTTTATCTGCATGCATGGATATTGCATTGGTCGCTAAGAATAAGTTGCTAAATAATTAAACCAAATTGATGTGGTCGAATAATCGGTGTTCTGTTATTATTACCTCAAAACTGTAGCTAAACAAAAATTTACTTGATAACACCAATATCCAGAATAATGTGTACCTGTATGGGAAAAAAAAATTCAACATATTTATATAAATCAGGATGGATATACTAAAGCAACTAAATGTAAATAATCAGAACAAGCCAACAAGGTAATGTGATATACTTTAAAACTGAAACCTGGTCTTCTTGCATCCCTCGACCAACATAGATTCTAGGCTGTATAATAAACAAATGGTGACACTCAAGTTACAACATCTAATGACATGAATGAATATAGCAGTCAATTACACCCACATATAAATCACAGGAAAATAATGTATACTTGTGAATTCTAGAGCTGACTGATGGTGATGAAAAATGAACACATCAATCAGATGTAGTCCTCCCAAATGAGGGAATAGAAAGAATAAAAAATTCATTGCTTTAAAAGAGTATGTGTGTATAGTGATATTACTAAGATGATGTTAAAAAATTCACATTATCCGATAACTGGACTCATTAAAACAAGTAACAGACAAAAGTAGTCACTGAAATGATTATTAAGATCTGGAGTGTAATTGAAGTTCACCAAATGGAAAATTGGTATAGCAATTCTGCAAATTTAACATGCTGTTGGAAAATATAGTAACATATAAGTCGAACTTACTTGAGTCCACCAAGACAAAACTCTGCATATCTTGTAATTAGAGACCTCAATATACTTGGCAACAGAAGGGACAAAAAATAACACAACTTCAACTGCATTAGTTGTCAGGTATATTGCCGCTGCAACCATATAGGAAGTAAAGCACCATTCCTCAATCAAACTTCCGTAGTTGGTGGAATAACAAGTATATTTTCTTCTCGAATTAGCATAGCATACAGGAAGGACAATAGTCCATATAATGGCTAAGACCAGCTTCATCACTAGTTTGACCTTTTGAGAATATTCCATGGTATATCTTGCTTTCCACAAGAAGGCAATGTCTAAAATAGCTGTGTCAAAAACATGGGAACCTTTATTATCATGATTATATGAGAGGAAGAGGGGCACACTTCCATGCATAATGTCAAGAATGTTAATAGTAAAATTGAAAAATAAAAGGCTAAACTATACTTTTGGTCCTTTAACATTTTTTTTTATGTTGAGTTTAGTCCCTTAAATTTTAAAAGTTTCATTGTGGCCCTTTAAGATTTTAAAATTACTTATTTTGATATTTTCTGTCATAGAGTTAACTTGTAACGTCAATATAATCTGATGTGACTGTTATGAGTACATGCATGTTACTGAGTTAGCTTACTATTTCCAAGTTGACAATATTTTTTGTTTGAGAAAGAAGAAATTAACCATTGAGATGTTACCGTTATAGTTGTGGTAGGTTAAAAGGGGATCTTCCTCCCCAAATTGGCAAATTAAGGTTAATGTTGAAATTCTCATAATTTATAACTTTAGTCATGATTTAGAAAGTAACCTCCCAACACAAATACCCAAGAAGATGCATGCACAAGGAATCAAGTGACTAGAAGCAATCAATGGATTAGCACTGCAACATCCCAGGGGTATGCCATTCTACTCATTATATAGTCTGGTCCAATAATGAAAAGGGAAACCGTTTTGGAAGCTCCTCCTTAAGAAGTGGCTAATAAAGTATAACATTGATACTCTACTTCTATTTGTTTCATCCAATTAAACAAATGCCAATCAATGATATAAAAGATCACCATACCTTGAATTAGTTTAAGAATTGAAGAGGTAATGAAGATGCTAATTATGTCCTCAAATACTATGGCATCAAACAACTGTAGTGGAGATCCCAAGTCATGACAAGCAATGACTATTATGGCCTGAGAACCAACAGTAAGTCAAATTCCAAGATTATATATATTATAAGTAGCTGTATATTATCCGCACTAGATTTTGAGTAAACCTGAAGGGATATAATGAAAAAGCTCCACATTCTATCAAAGCATCTAAAAATTTGCCAGAATGAACGAATCTCTACAAAATTTGTCTTTCCCAGCCACTGTGGTTCATGGATTTCCTCCTTTTTATCCTGTGCAAGGAAAACAAAGAAAAGCAGGTATGTTATTCAGTATAGAGTGGTAGTCTCTTACAAGAGAAATTGAATAACAGGGTTAACATGTACTATGTCAAATGGGAGTACAAAAGACTTAATTCTTAGTAGTTGTATCAAACTCTATGGTAGATGTACACAACCTTACCCTCACATGCAAAGAGTCTGGTTTCTAAGATTTCAACCTGTGTGACATAAAAGTCATAATGCGGAAGCAACTTTATTGTTGAACCCTGGCTTAGACTTTAGTTGTACCATATGCATTTCTTTTATCAATAGATTATAAGGCTATAAATTCAAAGAGAAATATCCCTACCTATCTTTTGGGTAATAGAAATAATGAATGAATTGCCTCTAGCACATGACTCCAAAGGAAATAGGAAGTATATGGAAGGATCAATATAAAGATTCTGAATGATCCTCCCAACCAAAAAAATGTTATGGAACTTTTATTCATGGGTTACTAGATAAAACTAATGAACTATGGAACAAGATACACAGCCATCTTTGAGGTCAGAGAGTACTTTGTAGACTTTAGGTCATGGTGGAGAAAAATAACCTCTATACTTTGACAGTTCAAGAAATGGAACATCATAGTCAGCACTAACTTAACTAAGAAGTCACTTGAGATTCATATTATTCAAAAGAATTTCTGAAGAAAATCTCATTTCATACAAAAGTAAATAAGCAACAGTACCCATGATATGTCTACCTACCAAGAGCCCCGATTTGTGAGTACTATATATAATGATGAGTAACAACATATGTCGAAGAAATATAAAATTCAAATGTCATTCGAAATTCTCTATAGCTTTAGTTTAACAATTCAAATTCACTAATACAAAATGTGAAGTATAATGCATCTGAGAATCTCAGAATCACCTCTGGTTCGTCTTCATCCCTCTTTTCTCTCTTTTTCTTTCCTTTTGTTTTACCAGGTGACCTATCAAGATCATTCTTGACATGTGGTTTTGGTTTAGTTCTGGTTTTTACAAAGAAAAAGTCATGATCTGTACGCATGGGCCAACCAATTTTGAAACAATCAGGAGACCTGCATATATTGAGCAGCAGTAAGGATCTAATGATATGGAATGAAGGGATTATAAAAACAACTGGAGAAATCTTAATCTAATTGTAATGCTGACCAGAAATACTCGTTCAAATCATCATAGTTTCTCCATATAGAATGATCAGATGCCCCACCATTGCTATTGTCAACTTCCTTTGGATTGAAAATAAATTAGTTATATTGAAGAAGACGATCCAAAACAACAGAGTGGATAGATTAGAGAGTACCTTTCTTATAACAGTGTATATTGGTGTGACAACCTTGTTAAGGAAAGACTCTGGTTCTCCTCCGTATGCAGGCATGACCTTTTCCCATGTCGTTAAGCTGATAGCACCACTTAAAATACCATGCAATTCATATGCCATCTTCAGAACTCACAAAAGAAGGATGAAAGTAAATTAGATAATAATCATATGATTTAAGGTTGTTAGCAATTCCAATCAGTGAAGAAAATAGTTTTGTTCATGAGTGCATTATATAACTTCATCATGTATGCCAACTCAGTTTTCTCTATGATGAAAGAATAATAAAACCATAAACTTGTTAAACAACAAGGTTACATGGATCAAACAACACTACAATGTCCTCTGTGAATCAAGGATTCAAGATTCTTTTATGAACTAAATTTCGTCACATACTCTTTGATCATGAAATGTTTAAAAGTTCCAAATGGCATTTGTAGTATCACATAAAAACAAAAAGATATCTTCTAACATTTTTTTTTAGAAAAGGAAAATAAAAATTGGTTGAGTTTCAACCTACATGATGAAAAATATAGCAGAGACATTCTGGCATGAACCGCAAATTAGCTGCCTCCCCCCATATGAGCAGGTAAAGCCCAATGTACAATATTTTATATTGCTGGGCTTCCTGTTTCACAAAAGGTAAACTGCAACACAAGTAACAGGCTTTAGGCTTACTAAGTAAACAGCAGGTCAGAAAACAGAAATAATGTAGAAACAAAACAAATTATGGTTCAAAATCAAATAAATAAAACAGTAGAAAGCTTGAAGGAATGAAGAATGCTCAACAAAATGACAAATCATCAATTATCAGCATAATCCAGATTCAGAGAAAAAGAGAAAGGCGACACTCTCTCCTTTATCAGAAGAACAAACACACTAAATTATTGAAAGTTACAATATAATTAGATCAATAAACATACCGGATATTGCTTTTCCTTTCTAAAAACTTACACCAGTTGGTATAGTTTTTGAAAAACTTTCTCATCAGTTCATCCACACCTCCTTCCCCTAACTGATATATAAAAATGATGATGTAGTTTATATTGTCAATTATCGTAAAGTAAAATCAAAACATACAAGTTCAAAAGCAAATGCACCTTCAAAACAGATGTCTGATTGTGAGTTTGACGAGTCTGCATGTTGGCTAGGAGTAGAATGAGATGTTCCCTTTGGTTGGCAACATTGGCTTCCTATGGTAAAACACAAATATTGAATGAAAAATAATGAACGACTAGAAAGAGCAATGCTGATCATACATTACTGAACAATCAATATTATACAGAAGTGAAAAGGAAAGTTTGAGTCCAATTTAACAAGGAAAAGTGACCTGAAATCCAAAACAATGCTGAAGAAAATCAAATAGATCCACAAAGGATCCGTGCTTGTTGAAATCTTGGGCTGGGGGTAAACCACGAACATTGCGAATAACTGCAATGGCAGCCTTAATCTGTATCAATTTTGTTAGCATAAAACTCAGTCCATCATATTGCAATTGAGTCTTCTGTTGCTTGGACACAAGACATCAATGAAATGAGAAAATGTGAATCATTCAAGAAGTGTCAGACCTCAGGTTGCTGCATAATTGCATGCTGAATGCCTCCTTGCTCAAGTGGAAGAATGTTAAATTCAGTTTTTCTATGGATTGCATTTCCTTGAATAAGTGCCTATGTTGGAAAAGGTGAGAAACTCTAAGGAAAAGAAATGCATAGCAAACTGATATTATTCTTATTTCTGACTAAGCAGATCATGAAATTACTAGGAAAGGGAAGATTAAGAAATATGAAAAGGACGAAATAAAAAAGGGATCACCTGAGAAGCAGCTGGATCTGTCACTGTCTTTAGCACCTCAAACAGAACAGAAGCAATATCTCGTGCATTTATCAATTTCTGTCTTCGACTATTTGGATATAGCATCATATGAGTTGGTTTAGTAGGCCATTAAGGCGTTTGCAAATTTTTGTTCAATGGGAAAACGATGCAATTTTAAATTTAAACGCACTTAGGTACCTTTGTTCCAGATCGAATGCTTTATCATGTCTGCTATAATAATCCCTGTAGGCACGGTAAACATTCTTAAGTTCACGAATATCACTTGTTCCCCTCTTTTTTGTAACGTGCTCATCCTGTATGTCTCAATTGACAAAACAACATGCAATGATTAACTTCCCTAACCTTGTACGCAAAACATCTTACCATAGATGTTTCTGAATAAGAAAATATAAGTAGAGACTAATTAAGAACTTCTTATCTCATGCTTTTCTTGCGTATATTGATAAGTCACAACACGAAAGCTCAAAGAGATCATTCTTAATTTTGTTGCAGACTTATTATCTTAGGCAATCAAATCCGTTGAATTCATATTCACGTTGAAATGAATAGAAATTGAAAAACATTCTTGTTTACCTGTTCAAGTCTATGAAGTAGTGAAGTTTTGAATTGTCTAACACCCCTTCCACTAGAATTTTTGTCCAAGTTGTGTGCAATCACGAAGGCATGAACACGGCCTGCAAATTTGGTTTACTGGGACAATGTGAAATGCATATATTGATGATAATCAACGAATAATCTAATTGTTGTCAAGTAAAAGATGATCTACAACACAGGAATATATAAAATTCTAGTGGAGAGCCGTCATGGCTTTGTGGCTTACAATCAAAGTGAAGCTAAAAATTGCACTATACATAAAACTGTTTACCAATTAAAGAATGATACAAAAAAGATAACAATATCAAGAAATTGAACAGCACGGTTAATTCTCCTCTCCTTATTTGGTGTAAAGTTTTAGTGAGATAATTTGCGCTTTTAGTGCAATTTCTGGATTGAGATTAAGATATTTGGAAAGATAAATTCAGCCTCCTTTCTAACTTCTATTTACTTGGTTAAATATAACCACAGTGAGTAAAAATCCATTTCACTGGAAAATTGATTAAGTCATCACCATTATGTAACAACCAATTTAACTTACACAATAACCACTGACAATTGTAGTTGTTGTGGCTGTAACCTTCTAGTCTTAGATACTCATGTCCCAGAAACCAATCATCACCTCTTTCAAAAGACATTAAAAGTCCCACTTTATACACTCTCCTTTCAATCTAGACCTCCCAAATATAAAATCAAATAAAAAAAGTATAAATTCCAAGGTTAAATATATCTTGGCCCTCAGAACATCACTAGTGTTTATTTTAGTCCCCAACTTCTAAAATTAAATGTTTTTGTCTCTGTATTTTTCAAATACCAAAATTCAGCTCCTAAAGTTGACACTATAGACCCTAGAGAGGGGTTACAATCACGTCATTATGTCAAATATAATGTTTGAAAATGAAGTTTTTCATGGAGATGGACAAAGAATTGTTTTTTTAAGTATTAAAAACATTTTCAATCCAAGTTCATACATTTCAGAAAAGAAAAAGAAATAGAAAATCAGTTGCAGGACCTCCAATTACGCACCAATTTCAGAAGAAACTGAATTTCCAAGAATCAACAAACAAAATGAAGAAAAAGAAATAAAAAAAAGAGAGCCAGAGAAGGAAAAGGACTCACAAAGATATGCAACACGAGGCTCCTCCTTTCCAAGCAAGTTAGCCACTCGAAGGAACCTTTGGATTTCAGAAGCAAAAACTGTTGGCAACCTCTCACTGTCAAAGGGTTCTGGAGCATATTCCTCGTTGTTGGTGCCATTGGTAATGGCCAACGTGACATGGGGTGCCTCTGATGTCGTTGCTGATGCTGTTGAAGTCTCTCCTCGCTCGAAATAGATGCCTTCAATGGGATCTGCAGGCACAATCTCTGACATTGCTCTGAGCTAAGAAACCAGCAAAAGGGTGATGACACGCATGCATGGTATATATGTTGAATCTTCTCCATAGTGTTTGCTTAGTGAGGTAAGCTTTGGTGCACTTTGCTTTGTGGACTAATTGGAAAGTTTAATGCATTCTTTTACTTTTTCTTTTGGAGCTGTTTCTGATTTTGTTTTAGCTTTGGAGTGTGTCTGTGCGCTTTGCTTTGTGCACTGATTGCAAAGCTTATTGCCTTCTTTTGCTTTTGCTTTTGGAGCTGTTTTTGTTTTGGCTGTAGCTTTCTTTTCCCTCTGAGAAGAGATGGAGGGAAAAAACATAAACAAAGACACGTGTTCCTGACTCACTGCTTTCTTTACCAAACTGTGAAGACTTATTGCATGGTCACAACTACAAAGACCACAAACACGAGTTGTTAATTCCGAATGTATAACATTGTACAAGGTCCTGTAACGTGACATGTTTTCCCATAACAAATTTCTTAATGCTTAAGAAAGTAAGTGCATGAAATTTAAAAGTATTTAATTCATAAAGGAAAAAAAGTTGCCAGAACTTTTTGCTAGTGCTATTGTAATCCACCCCAATATTATAATCTTGTTTGCTCCATGCAAATTGTTTTATAATAAGAGCTCACTGAATATGACATGTAAGAGAAATGTTATTTGCACAACAAATTTTGCTACAAGGGGAGAAAAAAGAGGCATAGAGAGAAAAAAAAAATTGCTGTATATAACTTATTGTATGACACAATTCAACATTTGAATGGAAAGTATCACTGCTCATTAAAATGAAAGAAAAAACTGAAAATATTAAAAAAAATTCAAGGGTATATACTAAAGAAAAATACAAAATAACTAAGATATCTAAAGTAAGCAAATGATAGCTTCTTTCCATCTGATTTTGGTGATAACCTCAAATTCCTTTTGCTATTCTGTTTAGACAACAAAATTACAGCATTAATATAAACACTAAAAGTTGGAATTAAAAATTGTGATTCATGACGATTGGTTGCAGTGTTATTTACTTTTCCAGTGTAGTTCCTGCTGTTCATATCCATATTGTACTTTTGAAATTTTTTTTGTGATTGAGTTTCCATCACAGAAAGTCTTTATATTGGACATCTGATCATGCATACTGTGTGAGGTGCTGGAAACTTCAAGTTGCAACTTGCCTTGCAAAAGCTTGTAAGCCTTGGTAACTCTTCCAAGTTCAATTCCTTTAATTTCCTCAAAAACTATTTCACCTAGAGCATCATCTTTACTCCCAATTTCAGGTTTTAATTCCTTTAACTTCAAAGAAGCAATCTCATTCAGTGCATCACTTTCATTTCCATGGGAAGCATCATCATGTGCATCACAACTATTTCTCTTTTCAACGATGTTCTGTATGTTATTGGACATTGGTATTTCAAGCACTTGGAGATGTTGAAGCTCCCTTAGCCACCGCAACTAGAAAGAGATGATGGAGGGTGGCATCCTATCTAGTAATTAGTATTTTATTCAGGTTGCAGAATGATTTTTGAGCTTGTTGATTGCTATTGACTTCAAACCATTCATGCCTAACAGTTTCTCCAAGTTTGGTAATGTAACCCATCACCAACAACATATCAGTATATAGGCAATTACTTCCCGCACCCCCTCATTTGCTTCCTGCACTCCATCATATTTTTAAAAAATCAAAACTATCCTTTGTAATGTAAAAGTTGCTTCTGGAATTGGTATTTTGGAATGAATATTAGGTGTGTAAAAATGACTTCTGAATGAATTTTGGGAATGCAAGAAGCAGATCCGAAAAATGATGATTTCTGGATTTGGTTTTTCAAAATGTAAAATTGACTTCCGAGAAATCTTTTTCGAAAATATGTTTCAGAAAATATTTTTCAAAAGCCAAATTTACATCTTGAAAAATATTTTCAAAAATAAAAATTGACTTCTGGAAAACATTTTTCGGAAGTCATTTCTCGCATCCCCAATCAATTCTGGATTTCGAAAATGATTTTCGGAAACAACTTCAACGTAAACTTCACACCCTATATCAAATCAATGTTCAAAACGAAAAGTCACTCACCTCCACTCACCAAGACGCTTGTTGGAGAAGTCTGCACACCACCCACGATCATGCCTCCACAAAACTCCCAACAGCCACCACAACACCACTCTCCCTTTCAGTATTCTGTGAAGGATGAAAGTGGTATTATGAAAAAGTGATAGGGTGCAGGAAGTAAATGTGGGGGTGCAGTAAGCAATTGCCCAATATATATTCTAGCAAAATGGTTAAGAGTTGGATCTAATTGGGAAGTTTAACTTCCTTGTTCAACAAATATTTCCACCAACTGATATAGTGCACTAGCCACTGAGGATGAGAACAAACTTACTAAACAATGACAATATCTCACTGTCAAAATCGTCGAGTTATGGAGTGGAAGTTCATCACTCCAACATTTTAAGGTTGGACAGCGGAACCTATATATTGACACTATCTTATCACAATGTAAATAAATTATGGGCTTGTTTGGAGAAACCTTCTTCATAAACCCTTTAAGGAGAAAAAATAATAAGAAAAAATGAAATCAACTTCTACATACGCTAGATTTTGGAGAATTTAATACAAAATAAGTTCTATAAATTAACTAATGCACAAGTTAATTGTAGGTTATGGATGAATTGATATAATTTTTTCTTCATATTTTTTTCTCCAATCACATATAAGAAATTCCTCCAACCCTATATCAACAGCGCATTATTTATTCTATCAAATCTACCGTTTCCTTTTATTTTTCAACAAAAAACTCAAGTATGGTGTTCAGCATTTAATCTGCATAATAGATCTTATATAGTGAAGTACTGACATACTTTTTCATCAAACAGTGCAAATGAAATAAAGACGCATTATCATCCTTTTGACCATTTTTTATCTCTCCATTCACATTGTACTATTTGGTTTAAATTTACTTGCAAAAGTTTGTGAGAAATGGCACTTTAATTCCTTCAATTTGGTAAAAGCAGTCTCAGTTGGTGCATTCCCATCGTTCTTGTTTGCAAAAATTGGTCAACACCATGACTATTATTCTCTTCAACAATGTTCTCTATATTAGATGTGAATATTTCAAGCACTTGGAGCTGTTGAAGTTCCTCAAGCATAGCAATTGAAAAAACATGATGCAAGTTGCAAAACGGATTAGGAGCTTGTTGATTGTGTCATATTGACTTCCAGCGATTCATGTACCTGATAGCCAGCGTCTCTAATTCTGGGAATTGTAACCTGTCATCAATAGCATATTAATATAACTTCAACTAAATACATAAGCATCAAATCTAGTGCAATATCAGTTACAACCAGTGCAACAGATAGATGTGTTAAGGGGTCTTATATCAGCAGGTAAATTAGAAAATCATATACATATACACACTGAATTGAAAGTAATGAAAATGGATTATGAAAGAGTGGATATTATTATTTTGAGAAAATGCATAGCAGTTGAATGTTTATGTTGAATAAGAGAATTTAAATACGAAAAAGAAATCATATAATATGTTTACCTTTTGATCATCCTTATAGCTATCATTGACAAACTAAAACTGTGAAGCACAGACAATTTATCAGAATGTAATTTAGAGAGAATGATCATATATTTTGTATACACATTTATAGTTTTTATTGTATAGTGAATATACTTTTCATATATTTTATTTTCTGTATTTATCTCATTTCTTTCAATAGTAATAGTAATAAATTAAATTTATTGAACATATATGCTTTAATTTTGTATTTTTATCTTTATCTGACCTTTGCTCACTGTTTTGAATATAACTTCCCTTTTAGATAGTATTTTTGACTGACTCTAATTACATTGTATTATACATCTCCAGATATGTACATATGATTTGCTGAATTTGGATTTATATGATCTTTAGAATTGAGTATATTTGCTGAATTTTCGTAGGAGAACCATATAGATTCAACTTTCCTTGTTATAGTTTAATTGTGATTTAAATAATAGACATAAATCATTTTAATATATTTCAGAGTTTAGGAATTGTCTCTCCACCTTCTTTTCTCTCAAATCTGAGTTTACCTTTTCTTTCCTTTTCTCTTCTTTTTTGAGATTCCCTTCCTAAAGGCATTCGTCGTTTATGGAAAACTAAATATTCAAGAAGGGACGACCAAACAAACCGAATTGAGTCTGCATTGATCTCATTGTTCCGAATTTGTTTTTCTCTTCTCTAACTTTTGTTTTGTTCATTTTATAATAAAAATAGAAATTGATTGAATATTGATTTAATAAACTAAATACCAATTAAATTAAATGATATTTTGATTTGTAAAATCAGTTTAATTGGTTAATTGAATTGGTTAGTTGTTGATATGAAGCTTTAGAGAACTGTGATAAAAAGAATTATATAATTCTTAAATCTGATATGCTTTTTTACCTTCTTCTATCTTCAGTTTTGTCATTTGTTTCATTTTTTCAACTCTACATTTTATGTTTTTGAAATTATTATGGGCAATGCTAGAGATTGAATACATATATATGTATTTTTTTCAAAGAATTATCTACGTTATGTTCTATAATGCAAAATCTTATAGAAAACTTGTAATATTTGATTTAATGAAATGAAAATCAAGAATTTCCTTCTCATCGTCTTCGTCAGATATGATCAAATGTGTTGGGGAAGGTTTTTTCTGGAAAAAAAAAAAGGTAATTTTTTCAATGAATGACAACTTTGGACTTCAACAACTTGCAGTTTTTCATAATAATGTGTTGGAACTGAACCATAGTTTATGTGCAGATTTCAAAAAATTAGTGTCTCCAAATTGAAAATACATCATTTGATATACTTTGTACCACCAACTATTTTTTAAAGTAACTGATTAATAAATTATTTACTTTTTATATTTATTTTGTCATACTTTTAATTTTGAAATCATCACTCGATTAATTAACATTAATTCTTTTTTATGTATCTTGAATCAAATATTGAAAATATAATTCGTAGTAAATACGTGTAATGATATTTTACATCTTGAGAAGTTAAATTTTTTTTTTAATTTTAATATCTCTTTCAAAGTTAAACTTAAAAATAAGAATTTAAAAGTAATATTATTTTTGTTTAATAAAGCCTTTTATTTTCTAGAGAATAAAAATTCAAAAATAAGCTAAGACAAAACATTGTTGTAATAAGATGAGGAGGCAACCTAAATTAGTGCACATATACATATATATAAAATTATAAACATCCAAGATAAAAGATTTAACTCGTTATAACACATTTTAAAACAAATTCTTTACTGTTAATTACTGAAACTTATTATAAAAAGAATAAAATCTTACTGTTCACAGTCCTTATTTAACGAATATTTAGTTTGTATTAAACTTTAATCAACAGTGAAAAAAAAAAAAAGATGTGTTACAAATAAAACAAAAAGTTGTTAAATAGCAAATGTGTACGCTTCCTCTTACTATTTGAAGAACAGAGCAATTGACGAAACAAAAGTAATCAGAAATATTTGACATAAGGAGTAAAAATGATTTAATATATATGGATACCTAATAACTTAATTTGGAAGAGAATAATTTACTAGTTTAAGTTAAATAAAATTTTATTTTAAAAGATTTTGTTCTGACTTCAAATTTGTTGAAATGATATTATTGAGTCAATTATCATATTTTGGTAGATAAGGAAAGAAAAAAGTATCTCCAAAAGTTAGAAAAAAAAATGTATTTAATCAAACTTTTGGTCTCAACTCTTAAATTATACAGGAGAATTATATTAGGAGATATGCCAGGACAAATCTATATAAAATATTGAGTTGTATTGAAATGATGTTTCTAATAAAATTTTAACGATTTAGTTATGAGTGTAACACTTTTAGATTTTGAATTAAAGATGAAGAAATTTAATCATCCAAGTCAATTATTTAGAAATATATTAACATTCTACACTTAACGTGTCAACTATTCAAAAGTAATAAAATTACCGTGAAAACCAAATTCATACATTCATTAAATATTAGAGTATAAAAACATTCAAAGTAATAGAATTACGGTGAAAACCAAATTCATACATTCATTAAATATTAGAGTATAAAAACATGTATAACAATTGCAATTAAAAAAATAAACTTATTTAACTCATTCCAATAACATTTAAACTAAAACCAAGTGAAAGGTAGATCTAGCAAAAAACATACGACTATCGTACTACATCAAATCCTGGACAAGGGTGACTTTAAATTCTGATTAATTGCCAAAGAGAAGAAGGAAAAACTTTAACTTCTCATTAATTGCCAAAGAGAAGCAAGAAAAAAATTTATGGAGTTGAATTACAAGAGTGGAGTAGAGTAGAGGAAGGTTGGTGGTGAAGTGGAACGCACTACACCATTCTCCATCTGTAATAACATTTTAACAGTTACATTTAATTAAAATATATCAATAAATAAGAATTTTTTATCTTCTGTAACCTTTACATTTTAATAAATGTTACAATACATAGATTTTAATTATTATAATAACGTTTTTCTATATAAATGTTACTATAAATTGGATTTATAATATAAATAAACAATAAATAGATTAATTATAACTTTGAACTAAAATAAAAACTTGTAGACTTTTTTCACCACCACATTCCGACTCACTTAACATTCATAGTTCTCATCTTACCATTTTTCTTTCTTTACCATTCAATCTACTCAGAACGTCCTATACTCAGAACGTCCTTCTTCTCACTGAAGTGAAGGAATTAGGGTCCTGAATGTAGTGGAACATCACACGTATGTTAGTTTTTAATAAAGCGAAGTGACAAATATTTGTTTTCATGATGAAATGGAATAGTAATCAATTTTAATACATTGCTCAGACTCTCAATTATCTTGAGATCTGTTTTCCAATTCTTCATCAGGGTGAGTTAGTTTGTGGTGTTATTGTGATCGAATATAATGGTTTGTCGGTGTTGTTCGGGTGGTCTCAGCTGCACATACAACCTCTCACATTGGTCTCTGAAGTTTCAGAGCTGTTGGAGTTGCCGTCGCTATGCCTTGACCTCGGTGCCGAGACATTCACATCACAACTGATCGAGGTGGAGAAAGAGATGGAGGAGGCTGAGGAGATTGAGTCGCCGCCCGCCGTCGTTCCTTTCTCTCGCCTCTTCGCCTACACTGACTGCCTTGACTGGTTTCTCATGATCATTGGCTCCCTGGTTGCCACCACGCACGACACTGCTCTTATCGTTTACTTGCATTACTTCACTAAGGTTCTTTAGGTTCTTGTAACACACGTGAAGAATGATTCAAAGATAGTGGAAGAATTGGATAAGTGTGTTAAATTGCAAGAATGATTCTCTTGTAATGGGCATCCAAGACTATACGACATCCTTCAGTCACTAATTCACTGTTTATTTTAAGTCCATTGTTATTACATTTCTCTATTACTTGTTGTTCAGATACATTTCCTTTTTGAGTAATACAAACAATATCGTACTCTTCCTTCATTTCTAGTATTGTTACATTGGTGCTTTCATTGACTCCAATTTTGAGAAGACATGGATGAAGAAATTACAAAATGAGGTAAAAAACAATGTAGAGGACCTACATCGTTTGTTGATAATAGTGGAGAAGCTTGAAGCAGCTCTTGCAGCTCAATCCAAATCCCAAGACAAGAAGATGGACCAGATTCAATTGATGTTACAACAATCGATAGAAAATGTTTCTCAGTCTCATGGAAGTCCAACGAACTCAAGATTGACAATCAAAGTTACTCTGATCAACAGTATTCGCATGATAAAGGATATTTCGATGGGTTTTCCTCATTTTGATGGTTCTACTATGATGTTAGAGTGGATCTTCAAAGTGGACAAGTTCTTTAAATATCATAACACTCCTCACTCATATAGTATGGAAATTGCTTCAATGCATTTCAAGAAAGAGGTAGTACCAGGGTTTCAGATGTTACAGAAGATCGAAGCAGTCACCACCTAGACAACCTTAACCCTTGCATTGGAGTCTCAATTTGGACCTTCACCATTTGATTGTCCAATGGTAGATCTCTTCAAGCTGTAGCAAAATGGAACAATATTAGATTACTATTTAAAATTAATGGCTCTTGTTAATAGATCGGGAGGTTTGACAGATGAAGTTGTTTTAAATTGTTTCATTAGTGCTTAAATGTTGACATTAAACGTGATGTAATGGCCATGACTCCAATAAATTTGTTGAGAGTTGTAGCATTGGCCAAATTATATAAGGAAAATTATACAAGTATACCCAAAACATCACCCTTATACAACAACAGATTCACAACCTCATCATCCTATTCCACTCCCTACAACTCATTACCCAGAAATGCACCTAAACCTTACATGTGCCCAAATCAAATACACCACCCTTATTACCCACACCACCTAGCCCACAACTTAAAAACCCCAATGTCAAGAGGATCAGTCCTGCTGAAATGCAGTTGAGACGAGAAAAAGGCCGATGTTATTTTTGTGATGAGAAATTTTATTTCAACCACAAATGTCCTAACATACAATGTTTTGTGTTGCAACTAGAAAAGGAGGAACATGAGAATGAGAAAGAACCATTGGATGATACAGTAGAACATGAACTACCAACCAAGGATGGCCATCATTTATCTTTGAATGCTTTAAAAGGAGGCTTGGGAGTAGGGACAATAAAATTCATAGCTTATATAGACACCCTCTATGTAACAATGTTGATTGATGGAGGAAGTTCTGATAATTTTCTTCAACCAAGAGTGGCAAAGTTCTTGAAACGTCCAGTTGTTCAAGCTTTAAGGTTCAAAGTCATGGTGGGCAATGGTAATTACATGGAGTCAGAGAGATTGATTCAGGACTTTAAACTACAAGCTCAATGTAATGTATTTAAGTTGTCTGCATTTTTGTTACCAATCTAGGGTGTGGATCTCATACTGGGTGCTAGCTAGCTCAAAACCTTAGGGCCTCATTCAGCAGATTATGATACACTTCAAATTAAGTTTTTTATAGGGAGGGAAATTCACTAAATTACAAGGTGACAATGACAATCTTCCTAAGACAACTCAATTACATCACATAAGGAGAATGGTCAACACAAAGGCCATATAGTTCAAGAGGAATCCAATCTAATTTCCTTGTTGAAACTTCCTAATGATATGGAACCAGAATTGGAACTTTTGTTACACACATATAGTTCAGTGTTCAGCTCCCCTTCTGGCATACCACTACCTAGGTCTCATGTCCATCACATACCACTGCTAAAAGGCTTAAATCCTGTTAAAATCAGACCTTATAGGTATCCTCATAGCCAGAAGGAAGAAATTGAAAAGCTAGTGGAAAACATATTGAGAGAAGGTAGCATTCAACATAGCAGCAACCCTTTCTCTTCTCCAATCATCCTGGTTAAGAAGAAAGACAGATCTTGGAGGGTATGTACTGATTACAGGGCTTTAAATGCAATTACTATAAATGATAGTTGTCCCATCCCGATAGTAGATGAACTGATTGATGAGCTTTATAGAGCTTGCTATTTATCCAAGTTGGATCTAAGGTCTAGTTAGCATTAAATACTGTTGAATCCCGAGGACAGGCTCAACGTTACTTTCAAAACACTTCAAGGTTTATATGAGTGGTTGGTCATGCCTTTTGGGCTGTCCAATGCACCTGCAACCTTTCAAAGTCTTATGAATCATATATTTAATGGTATTTTAAGGAGATTTGTACTAGTATTTTTTCATGACATACTAGTCTATAACATAAACTGGAAGGATCATTTACAACACCTTGAAATGGTGCTTAACATTCTTAAGAACAATAAATTGTTTGCAAAATTTTTAGCAATTTGGCCTTGAATACTTTCTACATTTGAAGAATCGGTCACCTCATCCATAGCTACAACATCAAAAGAACTATCTTTCTTGACTTCTCGAGCTAACTCTTTCACTAGTGTCGTTTTGCCCACGCCATCAGTCCCATACAACCCAATCTTGTAGATGTTAGGATCTTTCAACACTTGTTGAATTTCTTTTATTATTGGTGTTTTAGAAATTTTATCGAAGTTTCCTTCTCTAGGACTTGATGAATCTCTTGTATCATCATTTGCAATTTCTTGCTATGCTGGTGCATGAACTGCATATTAGGAATGTGTATCGGATAATTTGCTTGGACATCATTCAAAATAAGATTTTCTGCCTTAACAATTGTTGCATCCAGTTTCTTCAGCCAAATATGGACATTGTTTAAAATTTTTTCTCTATTTCTTTTAGCCTCATCAACTTTTTCTTGCACACTACTTTTTATGCCCATCAGGTTTTCAACCTCAATTTTGAACTTTTCAAGGTTACTTCTGTAGGAGGTTATGTAGTCTAATTGACTTGTCGTGGATTCAATAATTTTAAAATACATTGCCACCACTTCCTTCTTGACTTTCTACTATTTTAAATCAATAATAGAAACATGGAATATATAAATAAACAGTGAATCAAAATTAATCAACTGAAAATCACTCTCAACTCTACTAATTGGTTTATTCAATATCGCATAATTCTATTAGTCCTTCACTAAAAAAAAGGCATAACTCTATTAGTCAAGATTTGATGTTTAGTGGAGATTGAATGTTAATTGAAAGCCTATAAGGATATTTAGTCGTATTTATATGGCTCTTTATATTTGTAAGTGTTAGACTACTCTTATTGCTTGAGTTATTATTTTTGTCATTAAATATTATTGAATAAATAAAGAAAAAGAAAAAAATCAAAGTAAAGACCAATTCAACCTCCAAATTACCTTCATCTTGTTCTAAATTTTATTGCATAATTTTGTAGAAATTAAGTTCTTTGATTATTAGATACAGATACCACTTACCACCAAGTGGTGTTAAGACTTGTAAATCCTTGAAAAAAAATAAAAAATAAATTCAGTAGCACGATTTACACTATTAGAAAACTATTGAATAGTGATTAAAATTAGTAATTTTAATCACTATTTTTCAATTAGTGACTGAAAAATTTGGTCACTATAAGTGACTAAATCAATGATTGATTTATGACTAAAATTAATGATAAAAAAATTCAATCACTATCAATGATCGAATCAGTGACCAAAACATAATAATAATAATAATACTAATAATAATAATAATAATAATAATAATAATAATAATAAACTAGAGACAATCTCCGGGGAGAGTGTATTCAAAGCTCTCTCAAGCCTTATCTAAGCCTGCTTGTGAAATCCTTCATTGCGCATGCCAGCTTCGGCGCCTCCTTCCCATCGCAGTGATTTTCAACAAGGAAACGTGTGGCGGCAACCCGCTGCAATGTGCTGAGAAGACGGATCTCGTAGAGAAGCTTAACATCGTCGGTCTTGAAGGCGGCGAAGAGGTCGAGGTCGACGTTGGAGTCGACAAGGGAGTCGCAGACCTGGACGACGGTGATGAGATGGTTCAGTTCCACACCGGAGATATCGGTGGTTTCCTCAATGGTGGGAGGAGAGAAGCCTTCGCAGATGAGGGAGGTGATGAGGGGAGCATACTGATAATAGAGGCTGAGGCGGTTGGCGAGGACGTTGATTTGGCCGGCTATGTCGAGGTTGTTGTATTGCGAAGGGAGGGGTTCTGATGGAGGTGGAACACGTCTTCAAATTTCCTCACTCTCATATGGATTGGTGTCCGAGAAAGAGAGCGAGGTTGGGCTGAGACATTCCCGAGCTCCCTAAGGTAGTATATTCATCCTAAAATCTCATATCTGATAATTCCTTTAATTTTCTTGTTCTTTGATCTTTTTTGCTTGTAGATCTGGTGGAATATATGTAGATTAGGTATGTTTGGACCAGGTATGTTTTGGTCACCATTCAACAGTTTTTTAGTTGTAATTAAAACAATCTCCAAGTTCATTTGTTTGAAAGGAAAACCTATGACCAACTCATTGAAGAGAAGAGGTTAGCCGCCGTGTGTTATGGACAGTTATACCGAAGAAGAATGAAAAAGGCATTTGATAAGAAAGTTCGCCCGCGAGAATTTCATGAAGGAGACCTGGTAGTTAAAAAGATCATATCTATTCAAAAAGATAATTGCGGTAAATAGATGCCTAATTATAAAGGTCCATATGTGGTAAAGAAAGCTTTCTCAGGAGGCGTATTAATTCTCACAAATATGGATGGGGATGAGTTACCGTTGCCGGTTAACTCTGACACAGTTAAAAAATATTATGCCTAGTCTGATTCTATGATCCAGGGAATGTAACTTTTTGCGAACATGAGTTTCTTGTACAAAAAAAAAATGAATTGTATTTGTATATTCTTTTGATGAAATAAAATGTGCTTTGAATTCTCACTTATATATTCTTGTTAAAGTTAAGAAAAAGTATACACCACGGGTTGACTACACGACTTCTCGAATTCTAAGGGATGTCACGGAATAAATTAAAAGAAAGAAAAAGATAAAAGAAAAATTGCTCAATAAATCATAGTTATGAAATCATTGAATTTATTGAATTTATTGAAAAAAAGATTGAAAAAGTTTTGATATGATCTTGAAGCCTGACAGGAAAAGAGGGATTAATTGATCATTATCAGACAGAATATGTTTGCATGCATATGTCTTAAAAACCTCTTTGAGCTTTCCTGCAACCATTCAAAAAAGGGTTTGCTTCAATAATTCCCCAGTGTTTCTTATCAAAACTATGAATAAACATCAAACTGGGACAATCTGTTAGAATTTTCATCAAAACAAATTCATTATCAATTTTCTCTTTCAAAGGCATTCAAAAACAAAAAAGGTATAATAAAGAGTTCGCTAAATTGAAAACTTGCAAAGGGCAATTTAGGCAAAAAAAATAAAATAAAATAAAATAAAATAAAAATAAAAATGAAAAAAATTGGATATTAAAAGAGAAAGAAGAGAAAAAACGGAAAAGACAAGTGTTAGCAGTTATCGAAATTTGTTGCGAGAATTAATCTCTTTGAAAATCAAGCAATCAAAGATTCAAAATGATATTTGGCCATGTTTCTTCATCCCGAAACATCAATAATTTATCCATTGAACCTTCTTTGAGCCTAAAATAAAATTCTTTCAGAAATACCCAAAACAAGAATCATCAATCACTTGAGACTCAGTTCGTGGTATATCTCAAAATCTTCCCAAACCAAAAGAAGAGAAAAAGAAAAGAAGTCAAAAAGCATAGTGATTTCATCAATCGATGATCTACAAATGATAAATATTTTCAACAAAGAAAGAAGATGACAATGATAAAGAGGATCTCAACAAAAGCCTGAACTGTTGTTTCACAATATTAAGTTGATGATTGTTGTTACAAAATAATAAAACCCACAAACATTTTTTAGCCTTTATACCTATTCTTGCAAAACCCAATAGCTCTTAGCCACATTACAAGCCATAGAAAGTCCATATTGATTGAAAAATGATTGTTGATGATTTTCATACAGAATAACCTTGCAATAGGATGAGATGATTGCTAATATGCGTAAAAAAAATGATTAAAAAAAGAGGAGAAAAGAAAATTTTGAATGCCTTTAATAGAGAGGATGACATCAAATAGCTAATTGAGCAACAACAAAATTTTGCTAAATAATAACATTGGGGCAATCCTTTGAATTCTTCCAGCCAATTTTTCTTTCATTTCAGCTTGTTGCCATTCACATTTCAAACACTGAAGCAATATTACTCGATCAAATGCTATTTGAAGAGCAACATTCTTCATATAAGTTGCACTGCTTTAGTGTTTTATCAAAATCCATTTTTCCTTACCTAACTCAACAAAAAAAATAAAATAAACTACCCTTTTGAACCTAACATCGCATATTTCAAAATAAAAAACAATTGGGGCAACTTTGTATAAAAAGAAATGTTCATAAAGTTGCACTCATTTCTTCAAAATTATAGCCCACATGTCAAAACTTGGGCCCTGCTATAAGCAGTTTGAGGTATTGTCATTTGGATTTTCCTCAATGAAACCTCATCATCCATTTTTTTGTTTAACCACCAATGTAAGTGCATATGTAGCAAAATATGTTAAATAGTGGAATCAATAATTTCCTAATTGCACCTGTCAGGCATTAAGATTTGTTAAATATTAAAAAAAAAATTCAAATAGATATCATCAGATTTCAATAAATTCAATGACAACTGAGGAAATATTTGATTTACAGCAGGAGGGAATGATGAAGAAAAAAGAAAAAATAAGTATGATTAATGTTGTACTTCAAAATATTATGCATTTTCTAAAATTGCATTTCATTCAAACATGCATGCATAAAAAAAATAAAAATAAAACTAAAAATAAAAAAATAAAAAAAATTCATCAAATCAATTTTTCATGCATTCATACATGAATTAAAAATCAATTTGCATGCATTCATACATGAATTAAAACATCTAAAATTTTCATGCATTCTTACATGAATCAAAACACCTGAGATGCTCATTCATTCAAACATGTATTCTCATAAAATGATGGATCAACATTCTTTGAAATCAATTTCTCCATAGACAAATGACCCTCTCGATACAAGGTCTTAAGCAATGATGATCAGCGATCCTCTCGGTACAAGATCCTGTTCCCATGATTTTAGGTATGACCTACTAGCACGAAGTTAACCTTAGGTCTGCAATGATGATCCGTGATCCTCTCGATACAAGATCCGGTCTCACATTTAATTTTTCAACAATGATGATCCGTGATCCTCTCGATACAAGATCCGGTCTCACGTTTAGGTTTGCAATGATGACCCGTGATCCTCTCGATACAAGATCCGGTGTCACATTTAGTTTTCTGCATGATGATCCGTGATCCTCTCGATACAAGATCCGGTCTCACCTTGTTTTTTTTTAGCTGTGATGATTTGTAACTCTCTCGTCCTGAAAAGGTCAAGGTTACGACATCATTTTTTTTTGTTTTCTTTTAAGTTTTAAGTATTAGATATTTTTTTTTTATCACGGACAAAATCAGTTATTTTTATCTTTACTTGTCTTTTACTTTATAAACGTGAAAATCTCAATTTTCAAAGTTATTAAGTAAAGTCAAGTAAAGAGGGGCAACTGTCAATACCCGATTTTGTCCGGATAAAAGAAATATATACCCTTTTTTTTAATTTATTTAATTTTGTGGGTGCTTTAATCAAAATAAAATAAATAAATAAAATTGTTTTTTGATTGAAATTTATGGTTAGGAAAAAATTAAAGAGTATTTAAAATAATTAAGGATTAAGTATCTTTAAAAAAAAAACCTATTAAGGAATTAAAAATAGAATAAAAATGTTTGCCACGTGGCAAGCTAGGAGTGGAGAGTTTTTGCCTGCCACGTGGCAAGATTCGAACCCAATGAAGCCGCCAAGATTCGAACCCATGCCCTGAAACTGGTGCCTTAAACCAACTAGGTCACCTTGATTTTGTTGTTACATTCTTCCAAAATAGATTCAAGTGCCTATTTCGCAAGCCACTAAATTGTTCCCTGCACCCCCACATATTCTGACTTGCACCTCCAGACTTTTGGAAATTTCTGAAATGCCCTCGCCACTAGCTGGTTTGGGCATGCTACCTGCACCTCCATTAATCAGAATTCACACTTGTCGCAACCGGGGCCACGACGGGGAGGCGAACAAAAATATTAAGTTTTAATAAAACAGGGGAGTCGCCACCATAATTTATTAAAGGAAAAACTATGGAAAAAACCAAAAAAAGTCAGATAAAGCAAGTTTGCAAAACCGGATTTAGAGTCCGGGAGTCGGTTACGTGTGGGGAAGGTGTTAGCACCCCTACAACGTCCGCCCTAAGGCGATACCTTTAATTAAATAAGTAAAATAAAAAGTGTGGTTTTTCAAAATATTTTATTTTTCCCAAAAAGAGTGCAATGCAAATGATAACAAAAAGAATATATTATTTTTTAAAGGGGGAGCCCGACAAGGATTTGACCTCGCTCCTACGTATCTCTATCAAGGATAGAGAATCAGGGTTACGTAGTTCTTTGATTGATAGAATTGTAGGTTGGTTTGATATTTTGAAGTTTTTGAAAGCTTGAAAAGGCTTGGGTTTGAAAGTAAGGGAAATGAATGTCATCAATGCCAGGTTTAAACCCTGGGCTTTGGGTAAGATGCCAAGTTTAAAGCTTGGGCTTTGGAAAATAGTGCCAAGTTTAAAGCTTGGGCTTTGAGAAAATAGTGTCAAGTTTAAAGCTTGGACTTTGAGAAAATAGTGCCAAGTTTAAAGCTTGGGCTTTAGTAAGATCATATATGCAAAGTGGAAATTCTTGGTTTCGGGGTAATTTCGGAATTTAGAGAAGGGTAGGTGCAGTTATTAATTAATGGGTGTATAGGAAGTAATCCCACCAACCAAAACTTAACTTATGGTCAAGGGTATTCTGGTAAATATGAGGAACTGGGGGTATATAGGGATACAGGGGGTGCGAAGAGAGACTCCTGACCAATGAGCCCACTTATATTGAGGGGGCAACTTGGTAATTGTGGCAAAAGTGGGTGTCAGCTTCAAAAATGTGGGGTGCAAAGAACACACCCACTATCCAGCACCCTCCTAGGGTTTGGAAGGCTTATGGAAGCCTGGTTCTAAGGCAGTGGGGTGCGGCTATCCAGGGCTGTGGCGGTGCAGCAGTCAACGGCCCACGGCGGGGCTCACGGCGGCGCTGGCAGTGGGCGTCGCCGACGGAAACTGCAGCGGCGAGGGGTATTTGTGGTGATTGAAGCCTCGGGATGCAATCTGGAAGGTGGCTTGGTTCGTTCTAGGCTGTTTTGGGGCACATGGTGACCTTGCATGCATTGGATATGCAGCGTGGGGCGCTCGGTGACAAAGGCAAAGGTGGCGTGTTCATGGTGGAGGGCGAAGTCTCGGCCGTGATCCCAAGGTGGTTTGCGCATAGTGGTTGCATGCTTGGGAGATGCAATGAGGTGCATGGTACGCATGGAGGTTGGAGAGAGAGTGGAGCGGTTCGAAGGATATGAGAGTGAGATGGCGATAGATTTGCATGGTCGTATGGAGTGCAGTTTGGAGGTTGAAGATGAAGAGATGTAGTGATGCGTGATGGTGGCTTGGCGCAAGAGTTACTTGCAAGGCATCATGGTGGTGGTGCTAGGGGAGCTTGCGAGGCATCATGGTGGTGGCGCTAGAGGTGCTTGGGGCATCATAGTGGTGGTGCTAGAGGTGCCTGCGAGGCACTATGGTACTGCGAGGGAGGACGGTAGTGATGTTATGGAGGTGCATGGGGTCATGCTGATGAAGTTTGATGGTTGTAGTTTGGTGGCCTAATGATACAGGGAGATGGCAGCGTAGTGTTAGGAGATGCAAGGCGCATGGTGATGAGGTTTGATGGTTATGGAGGTGGTTTTGATGAGGGCACATAGGGGCCATTGGTTTGGCATGGCGATTAGATGGTGCGAGATGATGGCGTGAGGTTATGCTAAGGTTCGGTGGTTATGGAGGTGAGTTGCGGGTTGATTTTGGTTTGTGTGGTACACTGAGGTGCGTGGCGTGGTGTAGCGGAGGCACTTGCGGTTTGGGAGGTGCAATGGCTTGGCGTGTGGTGCGGCCTGCCTTGGTAGTGGTTCTTGGAGGCACCTGAAGGTGTGGCTGCTGGTGGCGAGGGAAAGGTGCAGGCTTGGACGTTTAATGGAGGAGAGGCATGGTGTGTTATAAAGGCACGACTGAATGGTGGAAGAGGAGATGCGTTGGTGGTGTAGGAGGCGTTGTCTTTGGTTAAGGGTATTAAGGTGCAAGGAGGTTTAGGTGAGGCTTGGGGTAACGAAGGTTGTGATGGCTCTTACATGGCCGGAGGTAGGAGGTATCATGGTGGGGGTATTAAGTGGCCATGACAAGTATAAGAAGTGCATGGGAGGCTGTTTAATGGGGTTGATTTTGGTCCGGGGGTACAGTATAGGTGCAACGTGAGAGGTGCATGGGAGGTTGTTTGGTGCTAGGTAACATGGAGATGCAAGGTGCATGGTGGTGGAAAGGTTAATGAAATGTACATGGCGCCAGTTGTGGAAGAGGGCTTTAAGGGTACTGTTAGGGGTGGTGGCCACAAGATGCAGCTAGGTGCATGTGGCAAGAATGATTGATGTTGGAGGTGTAAGCATGGGAAGGTTTATGTGAAGGAGGCTGATGGGGCGTTTTTTTCGTTGAGTAAAGGTGGAGATGCTGCTAGTAGTTGACGTAGCACCGTTTGTGGTGCAGAGGAGCTTAGTGGGAATGTAAATGTTGGTGGGGAGGAACTGGTACTGGATAGGGTGATGGAATCGTGGTACAGGTACAGGGGAAAAATGAAAATACATCTTGCCATAGGAATAGTTTGTGGATTTTTATTCTATGCAATGTGCAGTGAAGCTTAAAAAATCAACAAAAATAAAAAACATACCTGGTACTAACAGTTGATCCTTTTTTCTTCTACGTCTTTTTCTCTTTTCTCTCTTCTCAATACACTTTTCTCTTCTCCCTTTTTCGTTCCTTTGTTCTTCGTGTTTTCTTCCCAGTATCTTTTTTTTTTCAGAATGCTCCCCTTCTCAATATATATCTTTTTATTATTATTTTCTTTTCTTTTCAAATCTAAGTGGTTATTATTATTATTATTTTTATTATTTTTTTTAAAATCTAAGTGGTTCAGAGCAGTTAACAAATCTTTGACTCCTTCTCTCTGTTATTATTTCTTTTAAACATTTTTTAAATTAATATTAAAACAAATCTACCCAGGAATGAGACCTAAGTCACTTTTCAACGGTAAAATACAATTATTTATTATTAATCTTATTTTTAATTAAGTGGAAAACATAGGTTAGTGGTTATCTGAGTGGTTTTAAAAATTGTTATTTAAAATATTTATTTATTATTTTTTTTAAAACAATACGTGAAGTTAAAGAGTGAGAACATGGGAGTTTACTGCCATTGACTCATTCTTTTTATTATTTTTATTATTATTTATTTATTATCTTGAACGTGCAAAATCAAGTAAGCAGTTTCAAAGCAGTTTCCTTTTCTTGTTTTTTTATTTTATTTTATTATTTACTTTTCTAATATATATTTATTTTATTTTGTTTTTATTATTTAATCATTAATTATTTAATATTTATTATTTGTTATTTGTTATTTTCGTTTTTTAATTAATTATTATTCTCTTTTTTTTAATTGTCATCTTTTAATTACCACATTTTTAGTTTTCTTTTAATGGAAAAATTTAATATATTTTTAATTACTATTATTACTATTATTTTTAACAAATTTTAAATAAACTGACTTTCCTTACTATTTCTTTTTTATGAATTTTATTTTAAAACTTTATTTATTGAATATAATGGAACCAAAGTCTCTCCGTTTTCATTATTTAAATGACAGTAATATAATAAAACTAGATAACACACCTTTTTATTTTAATCTTTGTATTTATTTATAATATGAAATAATTTGCCTGTCCAGACGAAATTGGGTGTTGACAACACCTATAAGTATTTGAAAGTCCTAAAATGCCCCTGAAGCTATTTGGGTTGAATCTGCTTCTTGCACCTCCATATTTCTGGATCTGCACGATATCTCTCTCTAATTCCTAAAACACCCTTAATTTAATTGATTTTTTTTAATCTTTTAATATTGGATTATTTTTTTTGAAAGTCTACTCTTCATAATTTTTTTTTTATTTTGTTGTTTTAATAAATCCTAAATGACCATTCGCGTCATGAGGGATTATTATTTTTTTTTTTAAAAATAATAATAAATATCAATTCTTGATTTAAGTTCTAAATGACCACACGCGTCATGCGGAATTTAGTTTAAGGAGTTTCAATTTTCGTTTGGGATTATCAAAAGACCGAACGCGTCTATGATATGTCGAAATGAAATGAAATTTTCAAACTAATAAATATATAATAATAAAAAATAAATAAAAATGTCAAATTTCTCAACATAACTCAAATTTTGTAGAACTACGTATTCCCTGATTCTTAACCCGTTAAGGATGTTGATACGTAGGAGCAAGGTCGATCCTTGTCGGGTCCTTTAATTTAAAAATTATTATTTTTTATTTTATTTTGCATTTTAATTATATTTTTTTTGAAAAAATAAATATTTTAAAAACCACATTTGATTTTGATTATTTAATTAAAGGTACTGTCTTAAGACAGGCGCTGTGGGGTGCTAATACTTTCCCCACGCGTAACCGACTCCCGAACTCATTTCTAGTTCGCAGACTTATTCTTTATTCTTTTTTTGGTTTTTCCATAGTTTTTCATAAAAAATTATGGTGGCGACTCCATTTCTTTCTTTTCATTAGTTTTTATTTGGACCGCCATACCCGTCGTGACTTTTATGTCGCGACAGAGATGACTAGTTTAAATTTTGCATTTACTTTTGTTTAAAGCTTTCATTCCTTTTTAGTTTAAACTTCTTTATCTTGTGTTAGAGAAGTTTCATTTGAAGAAGTATTGTATAGTCATTAAGATAAGGTTTTGGCGAGGAAAGACTTGGTTTTTAAGCTTGTCCATTATAACTCACCTCTCTGGTGTCCTAAGCGATATCTTCTTCCTTTGAAAACTCTTTATACATAAGCTTAAGATGTCTAAGTGTACTTCTCACCATAGTTAGTGACTCAAGTGAATCTCCAAAACGCTTAAAACCATTATCAAAAGAACTTAAGTCACTAAGTTATGGAGGAAGCAAGAGGCAATTTTGAGAGAAAAAGAGAAAATTGAAATAGAAGCCCAACTTATAATTCTTAAGAAGGGTCTTAGAATTTTAAAACATAAAGAAGAGAAAAAAAAAAGAAAAAAAAATAAAAAGTAGAAGTGGTTCTTTTTGGAGTTCAAAATCTGAAGATACTCAGGATGATAGGGGTAGTTTAAGACTAAGTGAATTTTATCAACCCCCTCCACCTAGAAGACATAGACAGGAAACTAGACCTTCAGAGACTAGGGTTGACCTTCCTTACTTCCTTGGTAAAAATGATGTGGAAGTCTATCTTGATTGGGAAATGAAGGTAGATTATTTGTTTGTCACCAAGTGGGTGAGGAGAGAAAAATACCCTTAGCCACTTTAAGTTTCCAAGGTTACATGATGCATTGGCGAAACTCTACTAAGAGAGAAAGACGTCTTCATAATGAACCTCAAATTTTATATTGGAATTATCTTAGAGTGCATTGATGTGTCGACACATCCCTATCTATTATAACATAGAGCTTATGAATACGCTCCAAAGACTCCATAAAAAAGATATGAGTGTTGAAGAGTATAGACAAAAGATGGAGTTATACATGATGAGAGTTGGGTTCAGGGGGGATAAGAATACCACCATAACTAGGTTCTTGAGTGGATTAAGCCTACATATCATAGATAGGGTTGAGTTTTTTTACCTTATAGAGATTTGAATGATTTACTATAGTTGTATAATGTACAACAAAAAAAAATTTAGAAAATATTTGTCTAACAAAGAAAAAGCTCACTCTAAAGAATATCACATAAGAGGGGCAAAATAAAACTATAAAAAAAACAAAAAGTAGAACCTCTTAAGAATCTAGAGAAAAAGAAAAGAAAAGAAAAAAAAAACAAGCAAGACTTTTACCTACATTAAAACTAATTAAGTGCTTCAAGTGTTTAGGTAGAGGTCACAAATCTTTTGAGTGTCCTAACAAAAGAGTCATGATCTTAAGGGGTAGAGACTTGTATAGGAACCAAGATGAGGCTAGCTCTTCTTCTGAGAAAGAAGAAAAGCCCAACCCAAAGTGTTTTCGATGTTGAGTCCACTTATCCTTACTTTGGAGAACTTCTTATAATGAGAAGTTCTAATTAGCTTGGTATTTCTTAAAGAGAGAATATTTTTCAAACAATCTATCCAAATTTGAACATAAATTGTTCACTCAGTGTGGATAGTGGATCATGCTAAATTTTTGTAGTACTAGATTGGTTCAGAAGTTTAGTCTCAACACACTTTCCATCCCAAACTTTGTGAACTTTATTGGATTAAGAAATATAAGGATTTGGTTGAGTCAACATGTGAAATTCAAGCTTTCTATAAGATACTATTCTAAAAATATTTTATATGATTTAATGTGTCCTTAGAAGCTAGTGATATTTTGTTTGGACGATCATGACAATTTGATCATAATATTATTTATTATGATTATACTAATAAAATTACTTTCACTCACATAACAAATAAATTTATTATAAATTCTTTATCATCGTCACAAGTTGTGGAGAACCAATTATAAACACAATAAAAAATATAAAATTATATAAAAATAAATAATCTAGCTCTTTTAGGTTAAGAACTTGAGAAGATCGAGTTTAGACAAGAAAAAAAATAAAAAAAGTTTTAAAATAAAGAGGAAAAAAAAAAGAGAAAAAAGAAATATTTGTCTGAAATTGAATCAAACATTCACATAAACTCTCCTTCTCTAAAAGAAAAAAATCTTGTTATGA